>WNGF01001691.1_pt1 | contig 32161 bp, 26 predicted proteins | sample 5400641 | NCBI WGS metagenome assembly WNGF01 (sample SAMN13153371, study PRJNA577476) | soil metagenome | isolation source: 80 cm soil or saprolite under grassland replicate 2 | place: USA:California | collected 2016-06-15 | reverse complement strand
GGACCCATTCGACTTGCGCTCAGGGCAGGCTGTTCGACGTTTCTTCTGTGAGATCCGACAACAGCGCACTTCTCATCGTCGCTCACGGATCGACAGTGAATCCGGATTCGAGTGCGCCGACGCTTGCGCATGCGGCGGAAATTCGGCGTCGAAAAGTTTTTGCCGAGGTCGGCTGCGCCTTTTGGAAGGAGGAACCGAGTCTGCGCGATGCACTGTTTTTGTTCGATCCAGAATCGATTCGCGAAGTTTATGTGGTCCCGAATTTTATCAGCGAAGGTTATTTCACGCAGACCGTGATTCCGCGCGAGCTTGAATTGAATAGCCAGATCACGAAGCGACCCAGCGGCCAAATCTGGAAATATTGCGAGCCAGTCGGAAATCATCCGATGATGACTGAATTATTGCTCAAACGCGCAAGCGAGGTCGCACCCGATGTCGATCCGGCCGAGACCAGCTTGTTAATCGTTGCGCACGGCACGGATCTAAATGAAAACAGCGCGGTGGCGGCAAAACGCGAAGCGGAAAAAATCCGTGCGCTCGGAAAATATGGGGCCGTCCTGAATGTGTACATGGAAGAGCCGCCGCTGGTCTCCGATTGGCAAACCTTGACCGGGACTCTCAACGTAGTCGTGGTTCCGTTTTTTATTTCGGATGGATTACACAGCTACGAAGACATCCCCAGGTTGCTTGGTATTCCAAGCTGTCACCCTAGGCCCTTCGACTCCGCTCGGGATGACGTTGAATCAAGCGGGCGCGAGGTTTTCCGGCGCAATCCCTATAAGATCGGCGGCCGCTCGTTGTTTTATGCGCCGTCCATTGGCACCGATCCGGGTTTTGCCGACGTCATTATTGAACAGGCAGCCAAATCAGCCGGGGCGTAAGTCCGGTTCGCGCGTGCAAACGCGCCAGGCGATGCATCCTGGCAGGGATGTTTGGAAATTAGCCGGTGGTGCAAGCCACCGGGTATGACGTATAAAAACAAGTTGAGCCCCGGCAGGGCGCGGCAGATCAATCCATTATGCCCTCTACACACCTGAGTCTGCATTATCACATAGTTTTCGGAACCAAAAATCACGAGCCGATGATCGAGCCCGCGTGGCGGCGCAAATTGCACGCCTATCTTGGAGGGATCATCCGCGCCGGGGACGGAATCGCCGAGAACATTGGGGGGCGTCTCCGATCATGTGCATCTGCTTATTGGTCTTCGCGCAACGCACCGCTTGGCTGACTGCTTCGCGAGCTAAAGGCGGTTTCATCCGGCTGGGTGCACAACGAGATTGGCTTGCCTGCTTTCGCGTGGCAGGAAGGTTATGGCGCGTTTACAGTGAGCGCTTCGCAACGCGCGGCGCTTCGTCGTTACATCGAGCGACAAGAGGAACACCATCGCACGCGCACGTTTCGCGAGGAATATTTGGATTTGCTGCGGCGCAGCGGCGTGGAATTTAATGAGCGTTATGTCTGATTTCGGCGCCCCTGCTGGGGCTGCTGGTGTTTTCATGATCCGGCACCAGGTGGTTTGCACCGCCGGCTAATCTCCCATGCCCCTTCGGAGCGATCATGGGGCGAAATTAATCGCAAAAAGTTGAAATCTCGCTCGCGCTTGTTTTCTTTTGCACGACATTGCTTCCCCGCGAATGAAAGAAGTGACGTGCAAGAAGCTGCAGGAGATCGGTGCATTCGCACTGGCGGGGGGCTGTACCAAAAAGCGGATGAAGCAACTTGCAGGGATGATTCGCGCGGCGCGCGATTATCGGTGGGTCGCGGTTTACAAAATCGTCAAAGACGAATTCGTAATTCTCGCGGGCACGGGCAGCGAGCCGCCGACCTATGCGCGTTTTCCCATCACGCAGGGGCTATGCGGCGCGGCGCTGGAGTCTGGAAAACCAATCATCGTCGGTGACGTGCACCACGATCCGCGATATCTGCCCACGTTTCACACGACGCGCTCAGAGATCGTCGTCCCGATGAGGAATGAGCATCGGCACGTCCTCGGAATGTTGGATGTGGAGAGCGATCAATTGAACGCATTCGGCGAGGAAGATCGACAATTCCTCGAGCGCGCGGGTGGCCTGATTGCGCACTGTTTGCACTAGCAGATGCGTGGCACAGACATCTTGTCTGTGGGGCAGACTGACGTCTCGCCTGCCAAGCGGCTGCGGATCAGTTGAGAGGCATGTCAAATCCCGCCGCGCCAGCGTTGGAATCTGCGCTGACCGATCGCTTTCATTTTGGTCAAATTCTGGTCCGAAAAATAAACGGCGGTTTTATCTTGTTACATCGCGACGATGAATTCCGCGAAGAACTGGAAGTTTTCCGAAGCCCGGAGAACGTACTTGAGATCACGCGGTATGACGACTCAGGAAATTATCGTCCTTTGAAAACAGCGCCAAATCTTGCTCATGGCTGGCGCTTGGAACTTGCAAGGCTGGAGGAATTGCAGCGCGCTCTGGATTATTTTTATCCTGGCAGGTTGGCTGTTTTTCTCGCCTGGAAAACTGACCAACTGCGCACCACCCCGCTGCGCCAAACGTTGGATCGACAGTCAGGCATGTATCGCGTCGCAGCAAAAATTTCGGATGATCAAATCGATAATGTTGTGGGAGATTTTTGCCGTTCAGATGGCGGCTGTCTGCGCACGATTTTATGGAAGCGCGATCAACGCGGCACGATTCCGTCGGCAAAGTTGCCGCTGGAAAAATTTGATCCTGCCTACGATCAGATCAAAGCGCTGAGCCGGCCGGGGTCATCCGCCTTCACCGAGGCTCCCGCCCGCGCCGAGGCTCCGGCGGGCAGGCCGGCGGACAAGACGATCCCGGCGATAGTTCCGCTGCTGTGCCAGGAGCCATGCAATCTGCTCGTAGCGGAATGCCGGAAGATGGTGAAAGGCAAGGACGAACTGTAGCGGCGCTCTGTTAGCGTCGCAGTATTTTTGTCGATGTTTGTGACGGTCACAGACCGTCGATACAGGAGAGAAATGATCATTCGCGCGCGCGCAGTCGTAACGATGGATGGCCCGCCAATTGAGAACGGCGCAGTTGTGGTTGAAGCAAGCAGGATTGTCGATGTAGGCAATTTCGATGAAGTCAAAGCACACAACTCCGGCGAAATTATTGATCTGGGCGAGCAGGCGCTCCTGCCGGGCCCGATCAACGCGCATTGCCATCTCGATTACACGTGTTTGCGCGGCAAAATTCCGCGCCCTGAATCTTTTACCGATTGGATTCGCGCAATCAACGCGGAGAAGGCGAAGCTCTCAGAGAAGGATTATCTCACGTCGATTAACGATGGTTTTGCGGAAGCAAAAAGATTCGGAACGACAGCTATCGCAAACCTCACCGCGTTTCCTGAGTTGGTTTCGCAGATTAGCTCACCGATTCGGACCTGGTGGTTTGCGGAGCTGATCGACGTGCGTGATCCAAATCACGCAAGCGAACTTGTCGATCTTGCAACTGCCGCGCTGAAACGCGCGCGAAATTCAGGAGGAGGAATCGGACTCGCGCCGCACGCGCTCTTTACCGCTTCCAGGGATTTGTACCGGCGGTGCGACGAAATCGCGCAGCACGAGAGAATTTTGCTGACGACGCACTTGGCGGAATCGCGCGAGGAGTTGGAGATGTTTCGCGATGGATCGGGTCCGCTCTACGATTTTATGAAAAACATCGGGCGGCCAATGAGTGATTGTGATGATCAAACACCGCTCAGTTACTTTTTAAAAACAGTGAGAGATTCCTGGACCCCGAAAGCTTTCGGGGCTCGGAATGACAAGAAGGCCGTTCAGAACGATCCTGAATGGATCGTTGCGCATCTAAATGAATTGGCGGAAAGCGATTTCAAATTGCTCGAAACATCAAAGAGAAAATTTCATGTGGTGCATTCGCCGCGAAGTCACGATTACTTTGGGCATAGCCGATTCCCGTTCGAAAGATTGTGCGCGCTCGGATTCAACATTTGTCTCGGGACCGATAGCCTCGCCAGCAACCAGAGCCTGAGTTTATTCGCGGAAATGCGCGCGTTTCAGCGCAATGGGCCGGCGATCTCACCGCAGAAAATTCTTGAGATGGTGACTGTGAATGCAGCTCTGGCGCTACGCCAAGAAAACATGCTGGGCCGGATTCGCCCCGGATTTCGAGCCGATCTCATAGCCATTCCCTGCAGTCAAGGACGTGATGTGTTCGAAGAAATCGTGGCGTTCGATGGGGGGATTGATTGGATCATGGCGAACGGAAAATTGTAGCGCCGGTTCCTGTCGACGCCGTACTCCGCTTATTGGCCCGATGAAAGGAATGCGAAGACGCATCGCACTCCAAAGCACTTCGTGCGGCGACTATAGCGATGCTGGCCTGAATCGCTTGCTTATCGCTCGCTGCATCGGTAAACTCGGCGTATGGCCGGACACGGAATGCAACAGTCGCAGAGCCTTGCGCTGCAACAAATTCTCGCGCCGCAGCTCCAACAAAGTCTTCTCATTCTCCAAACGCCGTTGCTCGAGCTGCGCAATCTGGTTCAACAGGAAATGGAGACAAACCCTGTGTTGGAGGAACTGTCGGATGAACCGAGCGTTGACGGCCCCAACGGCGCCGAGCCGTCCGCGGACAACAATTTCAAGGAGGAATTCGAGAAGCTGGCGAGCCTGGATGAAGAATGGCGCGATTACATGGCGCAGTCGGCCAGCTACAGTTCCGACGGCTTTCGGGGTTCGCAGGAAGCACAAGATAAGCGCCAGTTCTTTTTCGATTCCATTGCCGTGCAGGAAACCCTTCAACAAAATCTGGTATCGCAACTGAACCAGACCGCGCTCAACGCGGACGATCGCAAAACGGCGGAGCTGGTCATTGGTAACATTGATGACAACGGATTTCTCCAGAGCACACCGGAAGAAATGGCGCTCGGTTCCGGAATTCCGAAGGAGGATTTTGAGAAGATGCTTGTGCTTATCCAAGGTTTTTATCCACCGGGCGTAGGCGCACGCGATTTGCGCGAATGTTTGCTGATTCAATTGCAGCGTGAAGGAAGAGAAAGCGGTATCGAATACAAAATTGTCTCCGAGCACATGGAAGATTTGGGCAAGCGGCGCTTTCCCGAAATCGCGCGACGGATGGGCGTCAGCGTAGAGGAAGTGCAAGCGGCCGCCAGTAACATCGCGCGGCTAAATCCGCGTCCCGGCCAGGTCTTCGCCGCTGCTCCGCAAAACTACGTGCTACCCGACGTTACGGTCGAAAAAGTGGACGGCGATTACCAGATCATCCTAAACAACGAGCAAATTCCGCATCTACGGATCAGCAACACGTACAAAGACATCATCGCGCAGGACAGCAACGGTAGCGAAGTCAAAGATTACATCCGCGACAAAATCCGGAGCGGCAAATTTCTGATCCGCTCGATCCACCAACGCCAGCAGACCATTTCCAACATCGCGCACCAGATCGTTTCGCGGCAGCGGGATTTTTTTGAGCACGGCCCATCGCATCTGAAGCCGATGACCATGGGGGAAATCGCCGATGTAGTTGGCGTGCATGAGACCACGGTGAGCCGCGCGGTTTCTGGTAAATACATGGCCACGCCGCAGGGTATTTTTGAAATGAAATACTTTTTCACGCCCGGCTATCAAACCGCCACCGGCGAATCGATGAGCAACACCAGCGTGAAAGAAGCGATTCTCGATCTGGTGAAACACGAAGATGGTAACTCGCCTTTAAGCGACCAGGAGATCGTCGAGATTCTGAGCGAGCGCGGCATCCCAATCGCGCGACGCACCGTAGCCAAGTACCGCACCGAGCTGAATATTCTGCCGAGCCACATGCGGCGGAAATACTGACGCGAAGCGTCAGTGATTCGTTAAAAAAATTACAAGCGTTTACATTGTTACGACGGGGCAATGGCGCGTGTCCGCATATTTTGGCGCTTGAACGCTTCAACAATTTAACATTGTAGCTCTGTAACTTTTTAACTTGCCCATGAATCCTTCCCTTCGCGCCGCCGTGATCGCCGAATGGCGCGGTCTTCCCGAAAGGAAAACCCGCCCGGATCGGTGGCAATCACCGGCTGATTTGGTGCCGAAATTGATGCAGCGGCTCGGATTGCGCGAGCGGTTGCACGAAACCGAAGTGATCGAGGTCTGGTCGAAAATCGTCGGCGAATTTATCGCCGCGCACTCGGCGCCAGTGGCATTGCGCGAGGGCATACTTTACGTTCGAGTTCTCCAACCAGCTTTGCATTACGAGCTCGAACAAATTTCCAAGGTTGAGATTTTGCGAAAACTGAAAAAACGCTTTGGTGGCAAAACGATCCGTGATGTGCGTTTCCGGGTCGGCTAATTTCACCACGGATTGCACGGATAACACGGATTGAGAACAAGGGGGACGGCTTCCCAGCCGTCATATCCCCTCGACGGCTTGGGAAGCCGTCACTCCTCGATGCAGCCGATGATCGTGCCACTTAACTCCCGTGAATCATTTCCTTATCCGTGCCATCCGTGTAATCCGTGGTTTCCCGTTGGTAATGCCTGAGGAAAGGAACTTTGGAACCGACGCCGAACGCGGCAAGATTCAATACGATCATGACGAGAGCGAAAAGATACATTCCCATCGTCAATCCGATGGCAATATGCATCGCCAAAATGCAAACTAACCAGACGAACCGGGTCTTCTTCATCCAGATGAAAAATACGTAGCCCACTTCAATCAGGCAGATTGAAATTCCGAGGACAGGCAGAGCGTATTTGAATCGAACAAGAATATCCGGCGAAATGAGATTAAAAGGCGGCCGTATCAGCGATCGCCAGAGATTGGACCCATTCCACCAACCGTTTCCCAGACATTTTGCCAGGCCTCCGACAAAGTAAACGAAGCACAGGTGTACCTGTAAAACGCGCCGCCAAAAACCCAAGAGTTGTGGATCCTTTGGTTTTATTTTTACCAGCCGGTGATCGAGGGCGTACCGATCTGGCAGCGGCGACAACATCAAATAAAAAAGTCCGGTGGTCATGAAGTTATCAGCGCCATATGCTAGTAACCCCCCGCTTTCAGCCGCGCAGAGGTGAAGAAACCAGGCAATGATCGCCGTCGGGCGGCAGAAAAGCCCCAGCAACAAACAACATCCCATACAAAGCAGGCAGGCCCAGGCAACAGTAAGCACTGTTTCCTCACTGATGCCTGCTTGGCCGCCGAGAGCAACCAGCCAGCCCAGTTTTGGAATGAGAGGACTGTCGAAAGAGGTGATGGCCTCCCCCAATTCGCGACTGACAAGCCCCTTGCCAGTCCCGGCGAACAAGTAGTGCCAGTCACTCCTTAAGAACAGCGTGTAAACAACTACTTGCAGACCCAGGCCGATACGCAAAACGCTGAGCCACCTGTCGGTTTCTGGCGGAAAGAGAAATTCAATCAATCCTTTCCATCCGCCTGAGGCGGATCGCAGCCGTATCATTGGGGCGCTGACTTGTTCTCTTCTTTACGAAGGCTGAAATCGAAGCTGAACATGGGTTGGAAAAATTCTGCTTTTCCATGCTCAAAGTCACTGATATCTGGCGGGTTGACCGATCCAAAAATGGCCCGAATCTTTTCCACATCAGGACGTTCCCGCCAAACGGAAAATGCGAGCATTTTGAGCACGACTTCCCGTAAAGGCTCGTAAATAGGGTTCGACAACCGGTCTAGTAAACTGTCCAAACGCAGGGCGGCGGCTTTGCCGCTCACATGCGGCGAATCATATTCTACCCGTCCGTCCGAGTAATATAGTTCCAGGACTAACTTGTGATAACTTGGGATATTGGGCGCGAAAAAGGTGTATCCCGCCTGGATGCCAGCAGCATGCAGATAGGTCGCTATACCCCGTCGCACTGGACTGGACGCTGCCGCCTCTTTCCCCAATACCGTTGCTGCAGCCAACTCACCCTTGCGGGCGGACCTATCGAGCGCAGGCGGCAGTATCGTCAGGCCCTGCGCGACAAGCGAGAATATCCCTGCAAGACAAACTGCTGTTATCAGAAAGAAATGCGCCCCGAACCAAGCCGTGTAAATGCGTTTAGAAACCATCTCATAAACGGTAAGGCATTTTGCGCCTTCGGCGATTGATTTTAACATCGGCCCGAAAGCGTCCGTGGCGGATCATCTTTCGCTGAATGCGTGAACGTGGAACGCGTTCTCTTCAACGCGTTGGTAAAACAAATGCGGGCTTCGCCGCCTGATTTCGAGCAAGAAGGCAGGCAAGATGCCCGCCTGCCGAGTCAGGCTGGAAGCCTAACCTCCAATCGATCCAATACCCAATGCCTCCGCCAACACTGGTAACGGTGTCAATGCGCTCGAGAACAACACAACCGGCGACTACAACACGGCCAACGGTTCTGACGCGCTCTTCAGCAACACAACCGGCTTCTTCAACACGGCCAACGGTGCTAACGCGCTTTATAGCAACACTACCGGTGAGGCGAACACGGCCAACGGCGCTCATGCGCTCGATGCCAACACAAGTGGTTCGCAGAACACGGCCAGCGGTTTCAGTGCGCTCGCCAACAACAGAGAGGGTAACGACAACACGGCCAACGGTTATCGAGGGCTCGCTTTCAACACAACCGGAAGCGCCAACACGGCCATTGGCCTTGACACTCTTGATAGCAACAGAACCGGGAGCGCCAACACGGCCATTGGCGCTGAAGCGCTTAATAGCAACACGACCGGCAACAACAACATTGGATTGGGCGTTAATGCGGGTGAGAATCTCACCACGGGCAGTCACAATATTGATATCGGCAACCGAGGCATTGGTGACGAGTCCAACACCATCCGCATCGGCGAGGTGCAAACTCAGACACGCGCCTTTATCGCCGGCATCAGCGGGACAGTTCTTGGCCGCGGCGTGGCGGTTCGGGTAAGTGCAAACGGTCAGCTGGGCACCGAAGGCTCTTCAGCGCGTTTCAAGCATAACATCAAGCCAATGGACAAAGCGAGCGAAGCGATTCACGCACTTAAACCGGTCACCTTCCGCTACAAGGAAGAGCTTGATCCAGAGGGCATTCCTCAGTTTGGCTTAGTCGCCGAGCAGGTGGAAAAGGTCAATCCCGATCTGGTGGTGCGCGACAAAGAAGGAAAACCCTATACGGTGCGCTATGACGCGGTGAACGCGATGTTGCTCAACGAGTTTCTCAAAGAGCACCGCCAAGTTCAAGAACAGGAGAAGCAAATTGAAAAACTCACTGCCGCGTTGAAAGAGCAGGGCGCTCAAATCCGAAACGTCAACGACAAAGTGGAAATGAGTAGACCCGCAGCGCAAATGGTCGACAACAATCAATAAGCAACGGCCTAACAAACAGCAACAATTTGCAAACCAGCCTCAACAAAAACTGAAAACAAAAACCATGACAGCTCAATCCCCATTTATAAGAAATTCGATCAGCCGGTCGCCCTTGCGATCCGGTTTTCGTCTCGTCCCGCTTGCCCTCGCCTTGGCGTGGCTTGCGTTTTCGCCGACGGCTCAAGCAGTGTTCCCACCGCCGGACGGAGGCTATCCTAATGAGAACACTGCTGAGGGCGAAGATGCTCTTTTCAGTCTCACCACCGGAGGAGACAACACGGCGCTGGGTTTTGAGGCGCTCTTTAGCAACTCCACCGGGGACCGCAACACAGCCACCGGTGCCAATGCGCTCCGTCGCAACACTACCGGCGGCGCCAACACGGCCAATGGTGCTTTTGCGCTCGATAGCAACACTACCGGCAGCGGCAACACGGCCAATGGTTTTCAGGCGCTCACTAGCAACGAAACCGGCAGTGACAACACGGCCAATGGCTCTGTTGCGCTGTGGCACAACACAACCGGCATCGACAACACGGCCAACGGTCGGCTAGCGCTTTTTAGCAACACAACCGGCAACAGCAACACGGCCAACGGTCGCTCTGCGCTCCAGAGCAACACCACCGGCAACAACAACACGGCCGACGGTATCAGTGCGCTCTTTAGCAACGAAACGGGCGACTACAACACGGCCGCCGGTGCTCAGGCGCTCCAGAACAACGAAACCGGCAGCGCCAACACGGCCAATGGCGCTCAAACGCTCCTTAGCAACACAACCGGTGACGGCAATACGGCCAGCGGCTCTATGCGCTCGAGCTCAACACAACTGGTTCGAGCAACACGGCCAACGGTGCAAGTGCGCTCTTCAGCAACGAAACCGGCGGCAGTAACACAGCCAACGGTGTCAGTGCGCTCTATTGGAACACAACCGGCAGCGGCAACACAGCCAACGGTGTCAATGCGCTCAATAACAACGCAAGCGGCTTCGTCAACACCGCCACGGGTACTTTCGCGCTTTATAGCAACACAACCGGCAGCGGCAACGCGGCCAACGGTACGAGTGCGCTCTTAAACAACACGACCGGCAACAGCAACATTGGATTTGGCACTGGTGCGGGTCAGAATCTCACGACGGGCAGTCACAATATTGATATCGGCAACCAAGGCATTGCTGCCGAGTCCAACACCATCCGCATCGGCACGCAGGGAACCCAGACGGCCACCTTTATCGCCGGCATCAGTGGAACAGCCATTGGCGGCGGCGTGGCCGTTCGCGTGAATGCAAACGGTCAGTTAGGCACCGTCGGCTCCTCGGCGCGTTTCAAGCAAAACATCAAGCCAATGGACAAGGCGAGCGAAGCGATACACGCGCTCAAACCGGTCACATTCCGCTACAAGGAAGAGCTTGATCCAGAGGGCATTCCTCAGTTTGGCTTAGTCGCCGAGCAGGTGGAAAAGGTCAATCCTGCCCTGGTGGTGCGAGACAAAGAAGGAAAACCCTACACCGTGCGCTACGACGCGGTGAACGCGATGTTGCTGAACGAGTTCCTCAAAGAGCACCGCAAGGTCGAGGAACAGGCATGCACGGTGCAGGAACAGGCAGCAGCGATCATCCGGCTAAAGTCCACTGTCGCAAAGCAAGAAGCGAAAATGGCGCAACAGCAGTCTACCAATGCGGACCAGCAGAAGGCGATTCAGGCCCTCACGGCCAGCCTCAAAGAGCAGGCGGCGCAAATCCAGAAGGTGAGCGATGACCTTGAATTGAGCAAAACTGCCTCGCAACTCCTCGTCAATAGCCAGTAGAGCTGAAGCCGAACCACGGATCACACGGAGGGCGCAGATGGATAAGCGGAATGACTGAAGCGCTATTCTGTTCTGTCGCGCCCTTGTTTTCTCTTATCCGTGTCATCTGCGTAATCCGCGGTTGTGACAAAACTGGCCTGGGCTAGAACGGTTGGACGGCGGCTATCTAGAAAATATCTCGCGCAGGCGTGGCGGGTTCCAAGCGGGATTTCCGCTTTAGCAGGTAGAAGCACATCTATCCGGCACGAACGAGACGGTGCCGGACGGATGGCACAACCTGGAAAAACAAAATTATGAAAACACAAACCACCTCATCAATGCTCGGCCCTCCTGCTGGCCTTTCTCTCGCTCGGCATAACCCAGGCTCAAGCAGGATCTGGCAGATTAAACCGCCAGGTGAAAGGAAAACCTTATGAAAAATCGAAACATGTTCGCAACGGTTGTTATCGTGGTTGTCTGTTTTTGGCTTGCACCGACGGTGCAAGCGCTGGGTCCCGACACAGACGGTTCCATAGCCGGCTCCAACAATGGCGAAGGTAGTGGGGTGCTGGTCAGCCGGACCGGTGGGATCTGGAACACCGGCACTGGTTTCCAGGCGCTTAACCACCTAACTGGCGGCAACCAAAATACGGCGACGGGTCTTCGAGCCCTCTTTAGCGATACCAATGGTGGCTTCAACACCGCCACTGGCGTTTATTCGCTCTTTAGCAACACCAGCGGTTTTTTCAATAGTGCCACTGGCGCTTATTCGCTCGCCAACAACACGGAAGGCGACCGCAACACGGCCAACGGTTATTCTGCGCTCTATTACAACACCGAAGGCGATCAAAACACGGCCACTGGTTTTGCTGCGCTCTACCGCAACACCACCGGCAATACCAACACGGCCAACGGCTATCAAGCGCTCTATAGCAACACTACGGGCGGCTACAACACGGCCGACGGTGCTGGTGCGCTCTATTACAACACCACCGGCACCTTCAACACGGCCTTGGGCGTTTCAGCGGGCTCCAACGTTACCACGGCCAGTGACGTTATTTGTATCGGCGCCTCAGGTGCGAACGTGGACAACAGCTGCTATATCGGCAACATTTTTGGCGTTACAACCGTAAACGCCGCCGTGCCAGTCCTGATAGACTCCGCCGGCCAGCTCGGCACGCTCAGCTCTTCACGCCGGTACAAGAGAGAGATTAAAGCGATGGAGCAAGCCAGCGAAGCCATCCTGGCGCTTAAGCCAGTGACCTTTCACCACAAGAGCGATCCGGCAGCTGCCGGACCCCAATTTGGCTTAATCGCCGAGGAAGTGGCCGAGGTAAACCCGGATCTGGTCGTGCGCGACAAGAACGGCGAGATCTACACCGTGCGCTACGACGCGGTGAACGCAATGTTGCTCAACGAATTCCTCAAAGAACACCGCAAAGTGCAAGAATTAGAGGCAACCGTCGCGCAGCAGCAGAGTTTTCAGTCCAAGCTCGCGAAACAGGATAAGCAAATAGAAGCCTTGGCATCGGGTCTTCAGAAGGTGAGCGCGCAGTTTGAAGTGAGCAAATTCGCCACAGGACGAATCCGCCGTGGAGGACCCGCGCCGCGAACGGTTGTTAACAATCACGAAATACCGTAGCCGCCAAATCCAAAATCAAATCAGCAGAATTAACCCTTATGAAGAACATAACGCCAAGAACAATCGCAACGTTTGACACACCCATCAGAAATTCAATGAGTCTCGCCACGGCGGGATTTCTCATTCCGCTCCTGCTCGCCTGCTTTGGGCTTTTGCCAAGAGCGCAAGCGGTAGTCCCGGCGCCAGACGGAGGCTATCCGGGCTGGAACACCGCTGAGGGAACTGACGCCCTCTTGAACCTCACAACCGGTGTTTACAACACGGCCCTTGGTGGGCAAGCGCTCTATAGCAACACCGGCGGCAGCAGCAATACGGCGGTGGGTCTTAATGCCCTCTATCACAACACCACCGGCGGCGCCAACACGGCCGACGGTCGTAGTGCGCTCTGGAGTAATACGACCGGCAACTACAACACGGCCACCGGTTATGCTGCTCTCTTGTACAACACCAACGGCGGCTCCAACACGGCCAACGGTTTTGGAGCGCTCTCGGGCAACACCACGGGCAGCTACAACACAGGCTACGGTGTGCAAGCGCTCTATCACAACACCACCGGCCGCGACAACACGGCCATCGGGCTTCAAGCGCTCAATCACAACACCAACGGTGGCGTCAACACGGCCAACGGTTTTGCTGCGCTTCAGAGCAACACCACCGGCAGCTACAACACGGCCGACGGTTTTAGGGCACTTTCTAGCAACACTACCGGCATACACAACACGGCCAACGGCGTTGACGCGCTCTTGAACAACACGACCGGCGACCTCAACGTCGCATTGGGCTTTAGCGCTGGCGTCGATCTCACCACGGGTAGTGGCAATGTGTGTATTGGCGCATACACCTTCGGCCTTCCCGGCGAGAGCAACACCACGCGTATCCGCAATGTGTACACTTCGCAAGCTTCTCTTCGAGCGATTTACGTCAACAACGATAACAAGATCGGAACGCTCGCTTCCTCACGACGCTACAAGGAGAACATTAACTCGATGGACAAAGCCAGCGAAGCGCTCTACCAGCTCAAACCGGTCACCTTCCGCTATAGGAAGGAAGTTGATCGCGCGTGCGCTCTCTCTTTTGGCTTGATCGCTGAGGAAGTCGCCGAGGTTAGCCCTGACTTGATTACCCGCGACAGGGACGGAAAACCCGAGACCGTGCGTTACGACGCGGTAAACGTGATGTTGCTCAACGAATTCCTGAAGGAGCACGGCAAAAACAAGGAGCAGGAAGCGATTATCGCCGAGTTACGCAACGAGGTGAAAGACCTAGCGGCAAAACTCAAAGAGCAGGCCGCACAAATCCAAAAAGTGAGCGTACAGCTCGCCGCAGCGAGTCCGTCCTGTGGCGAACTTGAAGTGAGCAAATTCGCCACAGGACGAATCCGCCGTGGAGGACCCGCGCCGCGAACGGTCGTTAACAATCACTAAATCCCGCAGCCGCCAAATCCAAAATCAAATCAGCAGAATAACCCTTATGAAAAAGATAGCCCCAAAAACAATCGCAACGTTTGACCCACCCAACAGAAATCCAATGAGTCCGGCCACTGCAGGATTGCTCATCCCGCTCCTGCTTATCTGTTTTGGGTTTACACCGATGGCGCGAGCGGTGGGTCCCGACACGGACGGTAGCATACCCGGCTCCAACAATGGGGAAGGAAGTGGGGTGCTGGTCAGCCGCACCGGTGGGGTCTGGAACACCGGCACCGGTTTCCAGGCGCTTAACCACCTAACTGGCGGCAACCAAAATACGGCGACGGGTCTTCGCGCCCTGTTTAGCGATACCAATGGTGGCTTCAACACCGCCACTGGCGTTTATTCGCTCTTTAGCAACACCAGCGGATTTTTCAACAGTGCCACTGGCGCTTATTCGCTCGCCAACAACACGGAAGGCAACTCCAACACAGCCGACGGTTATTCTGCGCTCTATTACAACACCGAAGGCGATCAAAACACGGCCACAGGTTATGCTGCGCTCTACCGGAACACCACCGGCAACGGCAACACGGCCAACGGTTATCAAGCGCTCAATCACAACGCCACCGGCAACGTCAACACGGCCAACGGTAATTTCGCGCTCGCTAACAACACCACCGGCAACGGCAACACGGCCAACGGTTATGCTGCGCTCGCTCTCAACAGCACCGGCGGCGGCAACATCGCATTGGGGACTAACGCCGGCATCAACCTGACCACGGGCAGCAGCAATATCGACATCGGGCACGCAGGTTTTGCCGACGAATCGAGTACTATCCGCATCGGCAACGGTCAACTCGCCTGCTATATCTCCGGTATCTACGGCCACCTGGCTTCCGGAGGAACCGCAGTTTACATTAATTCAGACTGGAAGCTCGGCACGACTACCTCTTCCCGGCGCTTTAAAGAGGAGATTAAGCCAATGGAGGGGGCCAGCGAAGTGCTCTTTGCGCTTAAGCCAGTAAGCTTCCGTTACAAGAAGGGGATTGATCCGCAAGGGATTCCACAATTTGGGCTGGTGGCCGAGGACGTGGAAGCAGTTAATCCTGATTTGGTCGTGCGCGATAAGGAGGGCAAAGTCAACACGGTGCGTTACGACGCGGTGAACGCAATGTTGCTCAACGAATTCCTCAAAGAACACAAGAGAGTTGAAGAACAAAATCGCAAACTAGAAAACCAAAGTCGCAAGATTCAAGAGCAGCAAACGACCGTTGCTGAGTTGAAGTCAACGGTCGCTCAGCAACAGAAAGAAATGGAGCCTCTGACGGCGCAGCTCAAAGAGCAGGCTGCGCAAATCCAAAAGATGAGCGCTCAACTCGAAGTGAGCAAATTCGCCACAGGACGAATCCGCCGTGGCGGACCCGCGCCGCGAACGGTCGTTAGCGATGACTAAATCCCGTAGCCGCCAAATCAAAAATCAAATCGTCAGAATTAACCTTTATGAAAAAGATAACCCCAAAAACAATCGCAATGTTTAACCCACCCAACAGAAATCCAATGAGTCCAGCCAATGCGGGTTTTCTCATCCCGCTCCTGCTTGTCTGTTTTGGGCTTGCGCCGATGGCGCAAGCGGTGGGTCCCGACACGGACGGTACCATACCCGGCTCCAACAATGGGGAAGGGAGTGGGGTGCTGGTCAACCGCACCGGTGGTGTCTGGAACACCGGCACTGGTTTCCAGGCGCTTAACCACCTAACTGGCGGCAACCAAAATACGGCGACGGGTCTTCGAGCCCTGTTTAGCGATACGAGCGGCGGCTTCAACACCGCCACTGGCGTTTTATCGCTCTTTAGCAACACCAGCGGGTTTTTTAATAGTGCCACTGGTGCGTATGCGCTCGCCAACAACACGGAAGGCAACTCCAACACGGCCAACGGTTATTCTGCGCTCTATTACAACACCGAAGGCCAGCAAAACACGGCCAATGGTTTTGCTGCGCTCTACCGCAACACCACCGGCAATACCAACACGGCCAACGGCTATCAAGCGCTCTATAGCAACACTACCGGCAGCTACAACGTGGCCAATGGTTATCAAGCGCTCTATAGCAACACCATCGGCACCGACAACACGGCCAATGGTGTTTTTGCGCTACTTAGCAACATCACCGGCATTGCCAACACGGCTGTCGGTTACGGAGCGCTCTATTTCAACACCGAAGGCAACCGCAACACGGCCACTGGTGGTAACGCGCTCTATTACAACACCACCGGCAACTACAACACGGCCAACGGTTATCTTGCGCTCTATCACAACACTACCGGCGCCGGCAACCTGGCCAACGGTTATCAAGCGCTCACTAGCAACCAAGGCGGCCTTTACAACACGGCTGTCGGTTATTGGGCGCTCATGGACAACATCAGCGGCTCTTTCAACACGGCTGTTGGCAGCCGAGTGCTCGAGAACAACACCGGTGACTTCAACACAGCTTTAGGCTATAGCGCCGGAGTTGCTATCACGGGCGATGGCAATGTATGTATTGGCGCCGGGGAGTCCGGCGTTGCTGGCTTAAACAATACGACTTGGATCCGCAACGTTTACGCTTCTGACGCGAGTGCGCGAGCAGTTTACGTCAATTCAGACAATAAGATCGGCACTCTGAGCTCCTCCCGGCGCTACAAGGATGAGATCAGGCCGATGGGGAAGGCAAGCGAGGCGATCCTCTCACTCAGGCCGGTGAGCTTTCGCTACAAGAAGGAGGTTGATCCGATGCGCTCGCTCTCTTTTGGCCTGATCGCCGAGCAAGTGGCCGAGGTCGATCCAGACCTTGTCACCCCGGACCCGGATGGCAAACCTGAAACAGTACGCTACGAAGCGGTCAACGCGATGCTGCTCAACGAGTTCCTCAAAGAGCACCGCAAAGTAGAAGAGCAAGGCCACAAGGTGCAGGAACAGGAGGCGACCATTGCGCAACTAAAATCTAACGCTACAAAACACGAAGCTACGATCACACAATTGAAGAAGGATTTCCGAGCAACCGTTGCGCAGCTCACTGCGCATCTCGAAGAGCAGGCGTCGCAAATCCAAAAGGTGAGCGCCCAGCTCGCCGCCGCGAGTCCGTCCCGTGGCGGACTTGAAGCGAAAAACCCTGCGCCGCAAATGGCCCTCAATAATCAATAAGGGGATAGCACTTAATGCAGCTAAACAAACCAGCCTCAAAAAGAATGAAAACAAAAAATATGACAAATCAATCCATAGCGACCTCCATTAACCTCTCGCTTTTGCGACGCAGTTTCCTTCTCGTCCCACTGCTTCTCGCCTGTTTTGGGCTTGCGCCGATGGTGCAAGCAGTGGGTCCCGACACGGACGGTGCCATACCCGGCTCCAATAATGGCGAAGGCAGTGGGGTGCTGGTCAACCTCACCAATGGGGTCTGGAACACCGGCACCGGTTTCCAGGCGCTAAGCCAGCTCACTGGCGGGAACCAAAATACGGCGACCGGTCTTCGAGCCCTGTTTAGCGATACCAATGGCGGCTTCAACACCGCCACTGGCGTTTATTCGCTCTTTAGCAACACCAGCGGGTTTTTCAATAGTGCCACTGGCGCTTATTCGCTCGCCAACAACACAATCGGCAATTCCAACACAGCCAACGGTTATTCTGCGCTCTATTACAACACCGAAGGCGAGCAAAACACGGCCAATGGTTTTGCTGCGCTCTTTAGCAACACCACCGGCGATGGGAACGTCGCTGTCGGTTTTCAAGCCCTCTTGAACAATACCACCGGCGGCGGCAACACGGCCAACGGTGTTCAAGCCCTCAATCGCAACACCACCGGCTTAAACAACACGGCCATCGGTGTTGGTGCGCTCCTGTTCAACACCGGCAGCGACAACACGGCCTTGGGGTTTGGAGCCGGACTCGGCGTTAGCACGGCCAATGGCGTTATTGCTATCGGCACCCATGGTAGAAACGTGGGCGCCAGCTGCTTTATCGGCAACATTCGTGGGATTACAACCGCAAACGCAGACGCAATACCAGTCCTGATAGACTCCTGGGGCCAACTTGGCACGGCCAGCTCTTCGCGCCGGTTCAAGAAGGAAATTAAGCCGATGGACCAAACCAGCGAAGCCATCCTCTCGCTTAAGCCGGTCATGTTTCACTACAAGAGCGACGCTGGCGGCACACCGCAATTTGGTTTGATCGCCGAGGAAGTAGCCGAGGTAAACCCGGACCTGGTCGTGCGCGACAAGAACGGCGAGATCTACACCGTGCGCTACGACGCGGTGAACGCAATGTTGCTCAACGAATTCCTCAAAACCCATCGCAACGTGGAAGAACAAAGCCGCAACGTGCAGGAGCAGGAAGCGACCATCGCGCAGCTAAAGGCTGCGGTGGCGCAACAACAGAAAGACATTCAGGCGCTGACTGCAAGTCTCAAAGAACAGGTCACCCAAATTCGGAAAGTGAGCGCGGAGTTCGCCGCAGCGAGTCCGTCCCATAGGCGACTTGCGGTGAGCAAAGCGGGACCGCGCGTAGTGGTTAACGATCCGTAACAACCTACTCAGCAGTCAGTGGTGACCGAAGCTTCCTCATAAGACCTTATGAAAACAAATATTACTCTTATCGTTGTTCTTCTCGCCTTCAGCGGCGCAATCGCCCACGCCCAGAGCGAGTCCTCACCGCGGGTCACCGGGCAGGAAAAAGCCGCCGGCGCGCAGGTCCAGATTAATCAGATCGATACTTCGCAATTCCCGAAGGTCTCAATTTTCGCCACCGTGCTCAAAGATGGTGAGCCGGTGCCTGGGCTGAGCACGGGCGATTTTCGCGTGCGCGAAGATGAGGTCGATCAAGAGCCCATCACCGTGACGCCAAAGCTTACCCCGCTTTCGGTTGTGCTCACCATGGACACGAGTGGCTCGATGAAAAAGCGGCTCGCCGATGCGCAGTCAGCGGCCAAAAGTTTCTTGAAGACATTGCAACCGCAGGACAAGGCGCAGGTGATTCGTTTCGCGCGCGATGTGAAAACGATTCAGCCACTCAGCGCCGACCGCGCGGCGGCCGAGGCGGCAATTGATGCGACGACTGCGCGCGGCGACACCGCCCTTTTCGACGCGCTCTACACTTCGGTGGAATCGCTCCGCGATGTGCCAGGTCGCAAAGCGATCGTGCTGCTCAGCGACGGCGTCGATGACGACGGCACGGGGAAACCCTTGAGCAAGAAAACCGTCACCGATGTGCTCACACTCGCTCGGCAGGTGAACGTTCCCATCTACGCCATCGGATTAGGGACGGAGCTCGACGAGCTGGCTTTGAAAAAAGTCGCCAGTGAAACGGGCGCGCTTTACTTGAATGCCGTCGAACCGAGCGAGCTGAAGCGGCTTTACGATAGCATCGGCAAGCAGCTCGCCGGACAATATACCATTGGTTATAGCTCGAACCTGCCCGCTGATGGGGCAGAGCACCGCGTGCAATTGCGTTACGCTGGAATGACGAGCGCTAAGACTTATATCCCCGCCGCCACCGGGGCCGCCAAAGGCTCCGCACCAGTTCAAGCCGCGACGCCTGCGGTGAAAAAGGTAAATCGGATCGGGCGCATGGAACGTACCGTTACGGTTTTACAGCCTCTTATCGAGCTCCCGGAGATGAAAGAGCTACTTGTTGTTACTGCCGGCGCGGGTGACAACCCGAACGCCTATCTGCCGCCCGATACCGCCGGCAGGTCAACCAAATATGGCGAGCCGATCCGTCTCGCCCCGGACGCGAAGGCCGAGAAGTTCGACGTTTACTGGATGCCGAAGAAGGGAAAGCGCCTCTCACTGATGAAAGAGATCGTCTTTGACGCCGAACATGCTTCTTATGAGATAAAGCCCGAAGAACATATGGGGATTGTTCGTCTGGCGAGTAAGGATTCGCCCAAAGCCAAAGCGATCTATCTCGCCGAAGCCGGGACCGACAAACTACATGTCCGGCTCTTCTCGACCCAATCAATCGAGGCTTCCGGCGAAAACATGGCCGCGCCGCCAGGGACGTATGATCTTTACATCGACGTGGCGGACGAGAATCGCCTCGAACTCATCGCGGAAAGAATTGAAGTCAAAGCCAGCAAAGTCACCGAAGTGGAGTGAGAAATGAAATGAAACATTCTTGCAAATCACTAAATCCCGTAGCCGCAAAATCCAAAATCAAATCGCCTGAATTAACCTTATGAAAAAGATAACCCCAAAAACAATGGCAACGTTTGACTCACCCATCAGAAATTCAATGAGTCCCGCCGCTGCGGCGTCTCCCGCCGTGGCAGGGCTTCTCATCTCGCTTCTGCTGGTCTGTTTTGGGTTTGCGCCGATGGCGCAAGCGGTGGGTCCCGACACGGACGGTACCATACCCGGCTCCAATAATGGCGAAGGCAGTGGGGTGCTGGTCAACCTCACCAATGGGATCTGGAACACCGGCACTGGTTTCCAGGCGCTTAACCACCTAACTGGCGGCAACCAAAATACGGCGACGGGTCTTCGAGCCCTGTTTAGCGATACGAGCGGCGGCTTCAACACCGCCACTGGCGTTTATTCGCTCTTTAGCAACACCAGCGGGTTTTTCAATAGTGCCACTGGCGCTTATTCGCTCGCTAACAACACCGAAGGTAACGGCAACACGGCCAACGGTTATTCTGCGCTCTATTACAACACCGAAGGCCAGTACAACACGGCCACTGGTTTTGGTGCCCTCTATAAAAACACCGAAGGCACGACCAACACGGCCAACGGTTATGAAACGCTCTATTTCAACACGGCAGGAGCCAACACCGCTACCGGTTATCAGGCGCTCATTAGCAACACCACCGGCGTCGGCAACACGGCCAATGGTCTTTTAGCGCTCCACAACAACAGCACCGGCGACCACAACACTGCCTTGGGCATTGGTGCTGGCAACCTCGTCTTCACGGCCAGTAACGTTATTGCCATCGGCACCCCAGGTGCAAACGTGAGCGACAGCTGCTATATCGGCCAGATATTCGGTGCAACGTCTTCGGGAGGAACTGCCGTTTTCATTACTTCAGACGGCAAACTTGGCACGACTACGTCCGCCCGGCGGTTTAAAGAAGAAATTAAGCCAATGGAGCAGGCCAGCGAAGCGCTCTTTGCGCTGAAACCAGTTACCTTCCGTTACAAGAAAGGGATAGATCCCCAAGGCATTCCTCAGTTTGGGCTGGTGGCCGAGGACGTGGAAGCGGTCAATCCTGATTTGGTAGTGCGCGATAAGGAGGGCAAAGTCAACACCGTGCGCTACGAAGCGGTAAACGCGATGCTGCTAAACGAGTTCCTGAAAGAGCATCGCAAAGTGGAAGAACAAAGCCGCAAAGTGCAGGAACAGGAAGCGACTATTGCAGAGCTAAAGTCCAGAGTGGCAAAACAAGAAGCTACTATTGCGGGTCAACAGGCAGGGATGCAAGCGGTCACTGCGCGCCTCAACGAACAGGCCGCGCAGATCCAGAAAGTGACGGCCCAGATCGAGATGAGCAAATTCGCCACAGGACGAATCCGCCGTGGCGGACCTGCGCCGCGAACGGTTGTTCAGAATCGGTAAGAGCTGCGATCTCGAGTTAACCACTAATGAACACGACTGAACACGAATAGCGGCAACCAAAACAAACAATTCTGGGGTCGGCAGAGGAACCCTTCGCACTTTTAAAAAGAAATTTCTCGCGCAATCGTGGCGGGTTTTAATCGGGATTTCCGCTTTAGGAGATGGAAGCACATTTAGGCCGGTGCGAAAAAAAGAAAGAGATCCATTCTATGAAAACAAAAACAAGAAATTCAGTTAGCTGTTGGCGACGTCCCGCGGCGGGATTTCTCATCCCGCTCGTGCTGACCTGTTTTGCGTTTATGCCAGGAGCGCAAGCCGCCGAGCCGGACACCATTCTGCCCAATGGCAACACAGCCGAAGGCAGCGGGGTACTGGTGAGTCTGACCAGCGGGGTCTGGAACAGCGGCTTTGGTTTCCAGGCGCTTAACCATCTCACTATTGGCAACCAAAATACGGCGACGGGTGTTCGAGCCCTGTCTAGCGATATCAATGGCGGCTTCAACACCGCTACTGGCGTGTTGTCGCTCTTTAGCAATACCAGCGGGTTTTTCAACAGTGCCACTGGCGCTTATTCGCTCGCGAACAACACGGAAGGCAGCTACAACACTGCCAACGGTTATGGGGCGCTCTATTTCAACATCGCCGATGGCAACACGGCCACTGGTTTTGCTGCGCTCTACAAGAACACCACGGGCAGCGGTAATACGGCTAACGGTGAATATGCGCTCAATCGCAACACTACCGGCTTTTACAACACGGCCATGGGTGAGAGTGCGCTCTATAGCAACACCAGCGGCATCGAGAACACGGCCAATGGTGGTGGAGCGCTCGTTAGCAACACCGAAGGCGATTACAACACGGCCAACGGTGTGCGAGCGCTCTACCTCAACACCACCGGCGGCGGGAACACGGCCAATGGTTATCAAGCGCTCTATAGCAACACCACCGGCGGCAGCAACACGGCCACCGGTTATTGGGCGCTCTATAGCAACACCACCGGCGGCAGCAACACGGCCAACGGTCGAAGTGCGCTCTATAATAACGACGCCGGCTTAGCCAACACTGCCATTGGTCGTGATGCGCTCTATAATAACACCACCGGCAACAGCAATATCGCGTTGGGCGATGGCGCCGGCGGTAATCTCACCACCGGCAACGGCAACATCGATATCGGCCACTTAGGTGTTGCTGACGAGTCGGGCACCATCCGCATCGGGACGAGTGGCACTCAGACAAGAACGTTTATCGCCGGAATCAGTGGGGCAACCGCCTCTGGCGGAGCGGCGGTCTTTGTCAATGCATCCGGCCAGCTTGGTACGTCCACTTCCTCCAAACGTTTTAAGGATCAGATCAAGCCCATGGACAAAGCGAGCGAAGCGCTCTTGGCCCTTAACCCGGTCAGCTTCCGCTACAAAAAGGAGATTGATCCCGAGGGCATCCCGCAATTTGGGCTGGTGGCCGAGGATGTGGCTAAGGTGAATCCCGATCTGGTGGTGCGCGACACCGACGGCGAGATTTACACCGTGCGCTATGATGCGGTGAACGCGATGTTGCTCAACGAATTCCTCAAAGAACATCGCAAGGTAGAGCAATTGGAAGCGACGGTTGCGGGTCTCGTGGCAACGGTGAAAGAGCAAGCAGCGCAAATCCAGAAAGTGAGCGCGCAGCTGGAGATAAGCAGGCCAACTCCGCAAATGGTGCTTAATAATCCATAACAGCTTAGCCACGGCGCGATGCGCCGTGCATAACGAGTAAACGGCCAGAAACGACCCCGAAAGGTTTCGGGGTCAGAAGAAGGCCAAAACAATGGAAGGAAATCAGTTTATGAAAAATCGAAACATCATGTTTGCAACGGTTCTGCTCGTGCTTGGCTGTTTTTGGCTTGCATCGAGGGTGCAAGCCGTGGGGCCCGACAGCGACGGCGCCATAGCCGGTTCAAACAATGGCGAAGGAATCGGGGTACTGGTCAGCCGAACCACTGGGATCTGGAACACCGGCACTGGTTTCCAGGCGCTTAACCACCTCACTGGCGGCAACCAAAATACGGCGACGGGTTTTCGCGCCCTGTCCAGCGATATCAATGGCGGCTTCAACACCGCTACTGGCGTTTTGTCGCTCTTTAGCAACACCAGCGGGTTTTTCAATAGTGCCACTGGCGCTTATTCGCTCGCCAACAACACGGATGGCGACTACAACACGGCCAACGGTTATTCTGCGCTCTATTACAACACCGAAGGCGGCTACAACACTGCCACGGGTTTTGGTGCGCTCTACCGCAACACCACCGGCGTCGGCAACACGGCCAGCGGTTATGGTGCGCTCGCCAACAACACCACCGGCAACGACAACACGGCCAACGGTTCATTAGCACTCGCAAGCAACACCGAAGGCAACTACAACACTGCCAATGGTTATGCTGCGCTCGCCAACAACGCCACTGGCGGCTTCAACAAAGCCTTGGGTCTCGGAGCCGGCAGCGCGGTCACTACGGCCAGTAACGTTATTGCTATCGGCAGTCCAGGTGCGAATGTGGACAACAGCTGCTTTATCGGCAACATCCACTCGAACGTGCAGCCTATTGTTGGGACTGATCCCGACTCTGTTACTGTAACTAGCGCCGGCAGACTTGGCCGGGGCAACATATCTTCGCGGCGTTATAAACACGACATCAAGCCCATGGACAAGGCCAGCGAAGCGCTCTTCGCCCTCAAACCGGTCAGTTTCCACTACAAGAAGGAGTTTGATGCGACGCAGACGCTCGCCTATGGCCTGATCGCCGAGGAAGTGGCTGAGGTGTACCCCGACCTGGTGGGGCGCACTCCCGAGGGGCAGCCCGAATCGGTTCGCTACGAACAGATCAACGCGATGTTGCTCAACGAATTCCTCAAAGAGCACGGCAGAGTCGAGCAACAAGCTCGTGAAACGCAGGAACAGAAAAACACAATCAGCCAACTAGAAACAACTGTTGGAAAGCAGGGAGCGACGATTGCGCAGCAGCAGAAAGAAGTACAAGCCCTCACGGCAAGCCTGACAGAGCAAGCAAAGCAAATCCAAAAGGTGAGTGCACAACTCCAACTCAGCAAACCTGCGCCGCGAACGGTTGTTCAGAATCAGTAAGAGCTGCGATCTCGCAGTTAACCACTAATGAACACGAATGAACACGAATAGCGGCAACCAAAACAAACAATTCTGGGGTCGGCAGCGAAACCCTTCCCATCAGTAACAACGAAATTTCTCGCGCGATCGTGGCGGGTTTTAATCGGGATTTCCGCTTTAGGAGATAGAAGCACATTCGTGCCGGCGCGAAAAACAAAGAAAATCCATTCTATGAAAACAAAAACAAGAAATTCAGTTAGCCGTTGGCGACGTTCCGCGGCGGGATTTCTCATCCCGCTCGTGCTGACCTGTCTTGCGTTTATGCCAAGAGCGCAAGCGGCGGAGCTGGACATTCTGCCTAATGGCAATACAGCCTATGGCAGCGGGGTGCTGGTCAATCTGACCAGCGGGGTCTGGAACAGCGGCTTTGGTTTTCAGGCGCTCAATCACGATACCGCTGGCAACATCAACACAGCGACCGGTGTTCGAGCGCTGTTCAGCAACACCGGCGGCAGCAACAACACCGCCACTGGCGTTTATGCGCTCTACAGCAATACCACCGGCTGGTACAATAGTGCCACTGGGGCTTATGCGCTCTATGGCAACACGGACGGCAACTACAACATGGCCAACGGTTATCAAGCGCTCCAGAGCAACCTAATCGGCGACGGCAACACGGCCAATGGTGCTGCTGCGCTCGTTAGCAACACCAGCGGCAGCAACAACACGGCCTTGGGCCTTTTAGCCGGCAACAACGTCACTACGGCCGGCAACGTTATCTGCATCGGCGCTAACGTCGTGGGTGCGAACGTGAGCAACAGCTGCTTTATTGGCCAGATATTCGGTGCAACGTCTTCGGGAGGAACTGCCGTGTTCGTTAATTCAGACGGTAAACTTGGCACGGCCACATCCTCGCGGCGGTTTAAAGAGGAAATTAAGCCAATGGAGCGTGCCAGCGAAACGCTCTTTGCGCTGAAACCAGTTACCTTCCGTTACAAGAAAGGGATTGATCCGGCACGCACACCGCAGTTCGGACTTGTGGCCGAAGAGGTGCAAAAGGTGAACCCTGACCTGGTGTTCGGGACAAAGAAGGAAAGCCCTTCAGCGTGCGCTACGACCAGGTAAACGCCATGCTACTCAATGAATTCCTTAAAGAGCATCGTAAAGTGGAGCGACAAGAGGCGACCATTGCCGACTTGAAGAAGGACTTTCGAACAACCGTTGCGCGGCAGCAGAAGGAATTCGAGTCGAAGATCGCGCGCCAGCAAGAGCAAATTGAAGCGCTCAGTGCGGGCCTGCAGAAGGTGAGCACTCAGATCGAGCTAAGCAAATTCGCCACAGGACGAATCCGCCGTGGCGGACCTGCGCCGCAATGGCGGAAAACAATCAGTAAAAAAGAAAACTGATTAGGAATAACCAATATGAAACCTACAAGTGTACTAATTGGGTGGCCGTCTTTGCGGTCCGGTTCCCTTCTCATCGCCCCCGCTCTTGTCTGTTTTGGGCTTGCCCCGATTCTGCAAGCGGTGGGTCCCGACACGGACGGTGCCATATCCGGCTCCAATAATGGGGAAGGGAGTGGGGTGCTGGTCAACCTCACCGGTGGGATCTGGAACACCGGCACCGGTTTCCAGGCGCTTAACCACCTAACGGGCGGCAACCAAAATACGGCGACGGGTCTTCGAGCTCTGTTTAGCGATACGAGCGGCGGCTTCAACACCGCCACGGGCGTTCTTTCGCTCTTTAGCAACACCAGCGGGTTTTTCAATAGTGCCACTGGCGCTTATGCGCTCTCCAACAACACAGAAGGCGACAGCAACACTGCCAACGGCTACGGAGCGCTCTATTACAACACCGAAGGCTTTGCCAACACGGCCAATGGTTTTGCTGCGCTCTATCGCAACACCACCGGCTTCTCCAACGTGGCCAACGGTGTGCAAGTGCTCCCTAGCAATACTACCGGCCACACAACACGGCCAACGGTACTAATGCGCTCTTTAGTAACACCACCGGCAGCTTCAACACGGCCTTGGGCAATTTTGCAGGCGGGAATCTGACCACCGGCGATAACAATATCGATATCGGCAACCTTGGTGTTGCTGCCGAGTCCGACACCATCCGCATCGGCGACGCACAGACAAGCACCTTTATCGCAGGCATCAGCGGGCAAGCCGCTATTGGCGGAGACGCGGTGCTTGTCACTGCTTCCGGAAAACTCGGCACAGTCAATTTTTCCTCACAGCGTTTCAAGGACCAGATCAAACCGATGGACAAGGCAAGCGAAGCAATCCTCGCGTTGAAACCGGTCACCTTCCGGTACAAAAGGGAGATCGATCCTGGGCGCATCCCACAATTTGGCCTCGTGGCCGAGGAAGTGGACAAGGTCAGTCCTGACCTGGTGAAACGCGACGCCAAGGGCGAGGTTTATACCGTGCGCTACGAAGCGGTGAATGCGATGTTGCTCAACGAGTTCCTTAAAGAACATCGCAACGGGCAGAAACAGGACGCGACCATCGCGCAGCTAAAATCTACCGTGGCGCAACAACAAAGGGACTTCCAGTCGGCCATCGCGCAACAGCAGAAGGAAATTCAAGTCCTCACTTCAAGCCTTAACGCGCAGGCCTCTCAACTCCGCAAGGTGAGTGGCCAGTTCGAAATGAGCAGATCTGTATCGCGACTGGTTGTCGAGAGTCGGTAATAGTTGCCAAGCCTAAATCAGGCGGGATCGCCCAGAGGCTGCCTGCCATTGCCCGTCGCACGTAGCGGTCCGCTCCCCCCAGCGGAAGCGGACTCAACATCTCGCCGGTGATGACTCATCGCTTTCCTTTTACGGAATTTAAGGAATCCATCGAGCTGATGAAATCCGGTACCTGGGGAAAAATTGTGCTCGATTGGAGTAATTTGTCATCCTTTTCTGAAGAGCAATGTTAAGATGAAGGCCTCCTTTTATTCCGACAAGTGTTTCGACTCTGCTCGACATGACAAAGAACACGTATCGCACTCACGACTGTAATTCGCTTCGCAAGACGGACATCGGCCGCGAGGTCAGGCTCGCAGGCTGGGTGCATGTGTCGCGCGATCATGGCGGCGTCATCTTCGTGGATTTGCGCGATCGTGAAGGGCTGACGCAAGTTGTCTTTCGTCCTGAGGAAAACGCCGAGCTTGCGAAGCAAGCGCATACATTACGTAGCGAAGATGTGATTCAAGTCAGTGGCCGAGTCGCGCCGCGCCTGCCCGGGACGGAAAATCAGAAGCTCGCGACGGGGGATATCGAAGTTATTCCAAGCGAGCTGCACATTTTGAATCGCGCAGACGATCTGCCCTTCCCGATCGACGCGGAAGTTCACAACGAAGATCTGCGGATGATGTATCGTTATTATGATCTGCGGCGTCCGCAGCTTGCCCGCAATTTGCAAGTGCGTCATCGCGTCACCAAGGCGACGCGCGATTATCTCGACAGCCAGGGCTACGTCGAAGTGGAGACGCCGATTCTATCGAAGAGTACCCCGGAAGGCGCGCGCGACTTTTTGGTGCCGAGCCGGTTGATGCCGGGGAAATTTTACGCGTTGCCCCAGGCGCCTCAGCAATACAAACAACTGCTCATGGTCGCCGGCGTGGAAAAGTATTTCCAGATCGCAAAATGCTTTCGCGACGAAGATTTGCGCGCCGACCGACAACCGGAATTTACGCAGATCGACATCGAAGCGTCGTTCGTGACGCCAGACGACATCTTCGCGGTCACTGAAGGAATGCTCGCCGCGATTTTCAGGGCCGCGCGCAACATTAGCATCAAAACGCCATTCGACCGGGTCAGTTATCGGGAGGCGGTCGGCCGATACGGCAGCGATAAACCGGACCGCCGTTTTGGAATGGAACTTGTCGATCTTGGAGAAATTTTTCTCGAGAGCAGTTTCAAAGTTTTCCGTGGCGCGCTTGATGCGGGCGGTGTGGTGAAAGCAATTAATGCGAAAGGTTTTGCCGGCATCACGATCGGACAAGCCGACGAATTAACTGAAATTGCAAAGTTATACGGCGCAAAAGGCCTCGCTTTCATCAAGATCGAGAACGGTGAATGGAAATCGCCCATCGTAAAATTTTTCTCTGATGCCGAGAAGGCTGCGCTGCAATCGAAATTAAAAATCGAGGAAGGCGACTGCATTTTCTTCGGCGCAGACAAATGGGAAATCGCCTGTGAAGTTCTCGGCCGGTTGCGCTTGCGCATTGCAGAAATTCAAAAACTCGTATTCGCATCTGAGGTCTGGGATTTTCTTTGGGTAACGGATTTTCCGCTCTTCGAATGGGGTGCCGAGGAAAACAAATGGAACGCCATGCATCATCCCTTCACGCGACCGAAAACGGAAGACATGCCGCTATTTGAGGCAAAGAAGTTTCCGGAGGTTCGTGCAGAAGCCTATGACGTCGTGCTCAACGGCGTGGAGATCGGCGGCGGCAGCATTCGAATTCACGAGCCAGAATTGCAGGAGAAAATGTTCGAAACGCTCGGCGTCGGCCCGGAAGATCGACAATTACTCTTCGGCCATTTGCTGCGCGCATTTCATCTTGGCGCGCCACCGCACGGCGGGATCGCCCTCGGCCTCGATCGGCTAGTCATGCTCGTTTCTGGCGAAAAATGCATTCGCGACGTCATGGCCTTCCCAAAAAATAATCGCGGCATGGACTTGATGACGCAGTCGCCGGCCGATGTCGATCCGCGCCAACTGCGCGATTTGTCGCTTAAGCTGACAGAAAAGAAATAAGCGAGGACAGATGCTCGGCGCAAAAGCCCGAGCGTGCGCTGGTCGCTTAATAACCCAGGGCCTTTTTTCGCTCCGCTGCGCCGGGCAACGCCTCCTTGCGGACTGTGATGGCTTCCGTGCCCGAGTCCTTCAGCTGCCTGGACTGAACCGCGTTGAACTCGACATTTGCCACGAATTCGGCCGGAAGGTCGTTCTCCTCGTAGATAGCGTGCACCGGGCAGACGTCCACGCATGCCATGCAATCAATGCAGTCCTCCGGGTGAATGACCACCTGGTTGTCCAATTCATAGAAGCAGGCGACGGGGCACACCTCTACACAGTCGGTGAACTTGCATCCGTTACATTTGTCGGTCACGACGTGGGGCATGGATTTAGGTAATTAAGGTTCGCGTGAAAAGGCTGCCGTTAACGCCTCAAGTAATTGGTGATGCCCGTGCGGTCAATTCCTGTCTCATCTCGCGCTAAGCCACGGCTGGACGATGTTCACGGCCGGTCCGGAAAAGAATTTCGACCGAGAAAGTGACGAGGTTGCGAAAGCGACACGCTAAGGCCCGCTTGCTCAAGCGTCCGACGTCGACCTGACATGCGCTCCGGCAATCGCAATCTGGCTCTCCGGCGTACGGAAGAGGATGCTGATCGCAATCGTCACGAGGCACCCGACACACACGAACCAGGGCCAGGCGATCTTCGGCCACCAATCAGGCATGAACCAGCCGAACTTCCAGTCCGCGTGCTCGAACTCGCCCCGTAAAAGTGCACCGACATCGAACGCGGGCAGCGCGACTTTGCACAGGATCAGTACCGATGTGATGCCGGCGATCATCGCGATGACGTTCGCTCCGTCGCGGCCGCGACTGCGCGTGAGCATCCCGAGAAGAAAGACGGCGAGCAATGCTCCGTAGGTGTAACCGAGAATTCCGATCGCAATCGGTATAATCGTCAGTTTCGCGTCCTGCAAAACCGCGTTGGCGGCCACCGTGGCGACGAGGATCATGAGAATACCAAACACGGATGTGGCGATCCGCGCGGCACGGATAGCCTGCTGGTCGGTTGCGTTGCGGTTGATGTAGGGAAGGTAAAAATCTTTTGTGAAACTCGTGGCGAGCGCATTCAGTGCCGCCGAGGTCGAGCCCATCATGGTTGCAAAAACGCCTGCGATGATGAGTCCGCGGAACACCACCGGCATCTCATGCACGATATAGTAGCCGAAGATTTCGTTATCTGCGGCTGGCAAATCTGGGCTCGGCACCACCGCATAAAAGACGGAAAGCAAAATGCCGACGGTGAGAAATGCCCCGGCGATCGGCAAATCCATTACGCCGCTGAGGATGAGCGAGAGTTGCGACTTGCGATGATCGGGCGCGGTCAGCATCCGTTGCACCATGTCCTGGTCAGTGCCGTGTGTCGCCATCGTCAACATGGTCGAGCCAATGAATGCGGCAAAGAGCGTATAGGGTTCCTCCAGCATCGCCTTGAGCGCCGGGCCGAACGGCAGATCGGCGTTCCACCCGGTCTGAAACACCTTCACATTCCCGAGCCCGCCCAGGTTTTGCTTCACGGTCTCGAGCCCGCCTGGAATATTGTGAAGCAACAGAAAAATGGCGAAAATCACTGAACTGAACATTAGCATCGCCTGAATGAGATCGGTCCAGACTACGGCCTTGATGCCGCCGACCGCCGTGTAAATCGTCGTGATGACGGTCACGAAGATAATGCCCCAAATGTAGGTATTGAGATTGATCGGCAGGCTTGGAAACAGATAACGCCAGATCACCACCATGATAGCGCCGCCAAGATACAAACGAACGCCGATTCCCAGCACGCGCGTAAACAAGAAGATGCCGCTTGCCATGTTCTTGGTTTTTGTTCCGAAGCGCACGGTGAGGAACTCGTAGATGCTCTGCACCCGATAGTCGTAGTACGGCTTGATGAAGGTGAAAGCTATAAACACGCGCGCCAGGATTGTCCCAATGACGAGCTGGCCGTAAAAGTATCCCCTCGTTTTGAAACCCTCGGCCGGCGTTCCAAGAAACGTGGCCGCGCTGGTTTCGGCTGCAACGATGGAAGCGAGAACTGCCCACCAGGGAATCGATCGCCCGCCAAGCGAGAAATCCCGCAGATTTTTATTTCGCCGGCCCGCCCACAAACCAAGGGCGACAATGCCGAAGAAATAAAAGAGCAAGACTCCGGTATCGATTGCCAGACGGGCGTTCATTTCGGCGATTATTTAGCCACAGACGCCGTGCTGAGCAACGCCGAAGCATGAAAACAGATTTACACAGATAAAGAAACGAAGATTTCAAATTAGATCATCTGTGTTTAATCCGTGTTAATCTGTGGCAAGAATGAAGCTGGTTGAAATTTCAGCGCTAGATTTCGATCTGGCGATGACACTTGATTCCGGCCAAGTCTTTCATTGGCAAAAGATCGGCAAAGGATTTGTAGGAACGATCGGCGATCGCGCTGTTTGCGTCGAACAGCGCGGAAACGTTTTGAATGGGCACAGTAGCAGAGAGAAACTCGACGGCTTTAAGCCGTCGAGTTTTCCTCGAATTGTTGCGCATTATTTCGCGCTCGATCATCCGCTTGCGGAAATCTGTGCGTCGTTC
>WNGF01003371.1_pt1 | contig 32162 bp, 31 predicted proteins | sample 5400641 | NCBI WGS metagenome assembly WNGF01 (sample SAMN13153371, study PRJNA577476) | soil metagenome | isolation source: 80 cm soil or saprolite under grassland replicate 2 | place: USA:California | collected 2016-06-15 | reverse complement strand
CCTGGAGATCTACCCATCACCGGTGATTGGACTGGAACGGGCCACGCGAAGATCGGCGTTTTCCGCAACGGCTACTGGTTCCTCGACTTGAACGGAAACGGTCGATGGGATGACTGTGCTGTGGACGCGTGTCTTACCTTCGGCATCGCGGGAGATCTCCCTGTCGTGGGCGACTGGACCGGCACTGGTCACACGAACATTGGCGTCTTCCGTAACGGCGCTTGGTTCCTGGACCTGAATGGAAACGGGCAGTGGGATGGCTGCAATGTCGATGCGTGCATTGGCTTCGGCCTTCCGGGTGATCGGGGTGTCGTCGGGCACTGGTAGACGGCGCAGATTGCCGAAGCCGCCGATTGATTGGTGGTACATCTGATGGTACAAGGGACGCAGAAGCAGAACGAGCGGCGCAAGAAGAATCGCGTAGTTAGCGTGTTGAGGCTGGCCCCTCATCGAACCCGCCGGGGTCACCACGCCGTTCCTCGAGTCTCGCGAGGAGTCGCTCTATGAAGTCGATGGTTCGCCGGTTGCAGCCCGTCGGCCGCATGACGCTGGCGCTCGCCGCCCTGCTCGTGCTCGGGACGCTCGCCGTCGATGCGCGTCCGGTCGCCGCCCAGTCGAACGAACGGCATTCCGGGACGGTCGTGTCCGTGGACCCGGCGGCGCGGTCTCTGGTGATGAACGAGCTCGTTCAGGAAGGACGCCCCCGCCAGCTGGTGGTGCGGGTACCCGGGGGGGCGCCGGTGGTGGTCTCGGACCGGATTCCTGACGAGCAGGTGTTGCGGTTCGACGCCGTATTCGTCGAGCGGTCGATCGATCTCAGCGATGTCCGGCCCGGCGATTTCGTCGTGATCGAGGGCCGGGCGCGCGGAGACGCGGCGGCGGCCGGCAAGGTCATCGTCACGCTTCGTTCGACCGGGAGCGCTCCGGCCGCCGCGCCGGCTGCCCGTCCGCGCCCCTGAGGGCGCTCGCTCCTTCCTCGCGCCCGACCTCTCTGGTATGATCGCCGCACGATGGCACAAGGACTGCGTGACCTCATCGGTCGTGCGATGATCGACCCCGAATTCGTGGCCGATCTGCTGCGTTCGCCCGAGACCGTGCTCGCGCAGTTCCAGCTCACCGACGACGAGCGGACGGCCGTCGGTCACGCGATCCTCCACCTCGCCCAGACACCTCCCCACCAGCGCGCGCGGGAGTTCCACAGCGCCCTCATTCGCCGCGTCGCGACGTAGGCGTCGCGGTGGCGAGCGTCGCTGAGACGGCGGAATTCCTCCAGACCGTCCGCCTGTTCCGAGACTTCGATCAGCCCGCGCTGCTGGCCCTCACGGCGCGGCTGCGGGAGCGCAAGCTTCGCAAGGGCCAGGTGCTCTTCCGGGAAGGCGATCAGGGCGAGGAGATGTTTCTCGTCCGTGACGGCGCGATCCTCGTCTCCAAGGCCGTGACGGGAAAGGTCGAGCAGGTGCTCGCGCGGTTCGGTCCGGGCGACTTCTTCGGCGAGATGACGCTCTTCGATCGCTCGCCCCGCTCGGCGACGATCCAGGCGGAGTCGGACGCGGTGCTGCTGGCCCTCGACCGGCAGAACCTCACCCACCTGATCGAGGTCAATCCCCGGGCGGCCGCCGCGTTCTTCCACAGCCTCGTCCAGGTGTTCATCGAGCGCCTTCGCGCGTCGGGCGAGCTGGTCGCGGAGATCACGCGATGGGGACTGGAGGCCACGGGCCTCGACATGGAGTCGCGGTGACCGACACCACCGCCCCCCGGCGCGCGAAGCTCGAGCTGCTCGTCCGGCGCGACGACGAGAGCTTCGAGGTGCAAGCGGTCTCCAGCTCCGCCGCCTGGGTCCAGATGCGCCCGACCCGCGTGGCCACCGACAGCTTCGAGCTGGCCGAGGTGCCCTCCCGGGTGCGGGGCGAGCCGAGCTACATCCTGAAGAATCTCCGGACGGAGCGCTTCCTCGCGCTCTCCGGACAGGAGCGGTTCCTCTGGGATCAGATGGACGGCAGCACGTCGCTCCAGGAGATGGCCACGGCCTACGTGCTGAAGTACGGGCAGTTCAACTTCGACATCATCCCCACGCTCATCCGGAAGCTCCAGCAAGCGCAGCTGCTCACGCTCGAGCCGGCCTCGCGGCTGCGCCGGGTGCTCGCGCGCAATCGCCAGCAGCGCCTGCTGCGGGTGACCGAGCTCACGCTCTTCGCGCTCGAGCGCATCAACGTCTCCAGCCGGCGCGTGCAGCCCTTCTTCGGCGGCCTGTATCGCTGGGGCGGGTTCCTGCTCTTCACGCCGACGGTCGCGGTGTTGTGCGCGCTGCTCGGTATCCTCGGGATCGCCGCCGCCGTCAGGCTCTGGCAGAGCACCGAGGCCATCATCTCGGACTTCGGTAACCACAAGATCGTGGCGGCCGTCGCCATCAACGTGCTGCTGCTGGCGACGGTGGCGTTGCACCAGCTCGTGCACGGTGTGGCCCTCGTGCACTATCACCGGCGGGTGCGCGAGTTCGGCTTCACGTTCCTGCACGGGATCATCCCGACGTTCTACGTCGACGTGACCGACATCTTCATGGCCTCGCGGCGGGCGCGCGTCGTCACCGCCATCTCGGGGACCGTGGTGCACCTCGTCCTCGGCGCCCTCTGGTTCTTCATCGCGTTGCGGACGTCGTCGGACTTCGTGCGCGCCTTCGCCGCGACCTGCGGCATCATCCAGTTCAAGAGCTTCCTCCTCGCGCTGTGGCCGTTCTTCTTCATCGAGATGGACGGCTATCACGTGCTCGTCGACGCGCTCGGTGTCCCCACGCTCAAGAGCGATGCGCTCACCTACGTGGGGGGCCTCCTGCGCGGCGCCAGTCCGCTGAAGTGGTCGCGCGAGGCCGCGCTGTACGTGGGCTACGTGGCCCTGTCCTTCCTGTCGGTCGCGGGCTTCGCCGCCTTCTTCGTCGCCGTCGTCATCCACTGGACCAGTTAGATGGGGGGCCTCGAACGGGCCCCCCAAGCCCCCCGAACGCTCGGCACGCCGCGGCGAAGCCGTGGCGCGCCTCGAAGGGCGCGCCGTGGTGTACATTTCTGGCGATGTTCGATCTCGTGGACGAGCTACGTGGAATCGTCGGTATTTTCGACGGCGCGAGCATCGCATACGCGCTGGCGGGGGGACTGGCGGTGTCGATCTACGCGACGCCACGGGCGACGCAGGACATCGACATCCTCGTGGCCGTGACCGATCTGGACCGTGCCGTCACGGCGCTGCGGGACCTCGACTTCCGGACGGCGGGGCGCCCGATGGCGGTCGCCGACGGTCGACTGGAGATTCAGCGACTCGGAAAGATCGATGGCAGCGATCTGCTTCCGCTCGATCTGCTGCTGGCACGCGATCCGGAGCTGACGAGCGTCTTGACCGAGCGCAGGGAGATCGCCTGGGAGGGCACACGTCTTTCGATCGTGACCGTGGACGGCTTGCGCCGGCTCAAGCGTCTTCGGAGCGCTCGGGCCCGACTTCGCATGACAGGGGCCGACGTCTCCGCTACGCTCGGAACGGTCTCCGCGCTTCGGAGGTTGTGCCTCCGTCTCCCCCATGTGCCAACGGCGACGGAGCTCGGCCTCCTGGAACGGTTCCGGGAAATCGTCGAGGCTCCGGAGCAGGCGACCGAGTACGACCTCGAAGCGGTGCTCGCCGGCTGGTCCTCGTGGTGGCGGGAGGGCAAGGTCGCTGATCTGGCCGCGATGGAGCGAAGATTCCCCAGACGCGTGATCGAGTCCGACCGCCGCCTCGCGACTCTCGCCATGGCCGCGCGGACATCGACGTCTCAATCATGACCCACGCCGGCGATCAGGGCAGCGATCGCATCCGCGATTCGCCGCGCCTCATCGACGCCGCCGGTCTCCGGCTCGGGTTCCGCCAGGACCCGGGCCTGGACGTCCGGCGCCAGGGCGGAGACGCGCGCCTGGGCGCGGGCACGCAGGACGTCGCCGAAGAGGTGAGCGAGCTCGGCGATCCCCGCCAATCCCAGGGCCAGGCGCCCGGCCCGGGTCGTCGCCGCGCGCAGCCGGCGCGCGAGCGCGTCGCGCAGGGCGTACGAGACGAACAGACGAGTGCCGTCGACGACGGCGACGAGATCGCGCTCGACGGGCGCCCACACGAGCTCACATCCGGCGCCGACCTCGCGCACGAAGGGGGCCAGCGGTGCGGCGCCCAGCGCCGCCGCGGCGGACGCGACGCCGGCCATCACGGCCGGAGGTAACGGCGAGGGCGACGCGGCACCGGCGGAGGGCGCGACCAGCTCGATCCTCGTCGCTTCGGGATCCAGCCGGAGATGGTCTTCGATGACTTCGCCGAGCGCCCAGAGCGAGCAGGCGACGGCGCCGTCGACGTCCCGCACGCGCCGGGCGGCGTAACGCTCGACGCCTTGCCAGTCCGCTCGGTGGTAGATCCGGCCTTGCCACGCAACCGTCTCCACGCGCTCGCGCAGATGAACGATCAGCCCGGCCTCGGGCAAGACGCGTTCATGGGGCGCGGGGCTCCATTCGAGGCCTCCGTCCATGAACGCGGCGAGAGGGTCGGCGTCGTCGGTGTGATATCGGAAGGACTCGAGGAGCGTGAGGAAGAGCTGCTCGGTCGGATACGGTCCACGGTACGTGAGCCGCGCGCGGCCGGCGTCGGCCGCCAGCGCGGCGATGAGATTCAGCACGGCGCCGCCCGCTCCCGGAGGCAGGCGGGCGGGCTCCGCCAGCACGGGAATCCGGTCGATCCGCTCGTACGCCAGCGCCTCGACGATCGTGAGGGCCGTGGGCGCGTCGGAGGGATGCGGCGCGTGCCACAGGCGGTCACTGGGGCCCCAGGGCGCGTCGCCCGTCGCGCGCGGCTCGATCATCACCCACGAATCGTCGGCGACCCTCGTCCAGGCCCGCGCCAGCCGACCATCGTCCGCCCAGCGCAGCGCCGAGAGGACGGCGCCCCCGCGCTCCAGCTCGAGGACGCGACGTGGCGCCGCCCCTTCACGCGGTGGATCTCGCACGACGACCGTGCCGTGCGGCTCGACGTGCACGATGGGCGTGTCCGTCCCCGCGGTGAGCCGCTCGCGCAGGCGTGTCACGAGGGGCGGATCCACGTCGACGACGCGAGGGTCGGCGAGCCACTCGTGCAGGCGGCCCGCGTCTGGGGCCTTCACGGGGCGGATGATACAATGCCGACGTGCGGCTGGCAGTCGAGGTGTCGACGTCGCTCCGATGAAGCACGATGAGCTGCTGCGGCGCTCGGCGCTCGAGCTGGCCGCAAGCATCCGCGCCAAGCAGGTGTCCCCCGTCGAGGTTACCGAGGCGGTGCTCGCCCGGATCGACGCGCTCAATCCCCGGCTGAACGCCTTCTGCCTGGTCGCGCCGGACGTCGCCCTGAACGCGGCGCGTGAGGCCGAGATCGCCGTCGTCAAGGGTGAGCCCCTCGGGCCCCTGCATGGCGTGCCGTTCTCGATCAAGGACGTCATCTTCACGCGCGGTCTCCGGACCACGGGCGGCTCGCGGCTCTTCGCCGACGCCGTGCCCGAGGAGGACGCGATCGTGGTGGCGCGGATGCGTGCGGCGGGCGCGGTCGTCCTCGGCAAGACGAACACGTCGGAGCTCGGCCATCAGGCGCTGACGGACAACACCCTGTTCGGTCCCACCCGCAATCCCTGGAATCTCGACCTCACCCCCGGCGGCTCCAGCGGAGGCGCGGCGGCCGCCGTGGCCAGCGCGCTCGGTCCCGTCGCGCTCGGCACCGATGGCGGCGGCTCACTCCGCCTTCCGGCCGCATTCTGCGGCGTGTACGGCTTCAAGCCGTCGTGGGGACGCGTCCCGCAATACCCGTCGTTTCCCGGCTGGGAGCACCTGTCGGTCACCGGCCCCATCACCTGGACCGTGCGGGACGCCGCCCTCGTCCTCGACGTGATCGCCGGCGACGATGACCGCGATCGCCACTCGCTGCCCCGGGAGGCGCGCTCGTACCTCGAGAGCTGCGACGACAGTATCCGGGGATTGCACGTGGCGTGGTCGCCGGACCTGGGCTATGCCGCAGTCGACCCGCGCGTGCTGGCGGTGTGCGAGAACGCCGCCGCCGAGTTCGAGGCGCTGGGCTGCCACGTCGAGGTCGTCAATCCGGCGTGGGAAGATCCAGAGGAGATCTTCCGGACGATCGTGTCCGCTCAGTTCTACGCCCACTGGTCGGATCAGCTCCCCGCGCAGGAGGCTCAGCTCGATCCGTCGCTCGTGAAGTTCATCCGGCGCGGCGGCGCGGTGTCGGCCCGCGAGTACGTGCTCGCGATGGACCGGGTCCGCGCGTACTGGCACGAGGCCCAGACGTTTCTCGCTCGCTTCGACCTGCTGCTCACACCGACCGTCTCCGTCCTGCCGTTCCCCGTCACCGAGCGACCGCCGCGCGAGATCGGTGAGCAGGCGATCTCCGTGCTCGGGTGGATGCCGTTCACGTTTCCCTTCAACCTCACCGGTCAACCCGCGGCCAGCGTTCCCGCCGGCCTCACCGAGGATGGGCTGCCTGTCGGCCTGCAGATCGTCGGTCGCCGGAACGCCGACCGCACGGTGCTCGCGGCCTCTGCGGCGTACGAGGCGGCCTGCCCCTGGAGCAAGCGCCGCCCGCCGCTGTGAGCGCGGCGCGGAGTCGGCGACGATCCTTGCAAACGCGATGGGCCATCCTGTCCGCGGTGCTGTTTGCCCTCCTGGTCCTGATCGTCTGGCTCGTGGTGGCCGACGCCCAGATCGTCCGGTTCGTCGTGCGTCTCTATCGGGACAAGCACTTCCTGAAGGACATCGTGGCGTCCTGGGGCTGGATGGCCCCGCTCGTCTTCATCGCCATCCAGGCCCTGCAGGTCATCATCTCGCCCATTCCCGGCGAGGTGACGGGGCCCGTGGGGGGCGCGCTCTTCGGGACCTGGTGGGGGCTCGTCTACTCGTCCATCGGCCTGACCCTGGGCACGCTGTTCTGCTTCGCGGTGGGGCGCCGGTGGGGTGAGCCGCTGGTGCGGCCGTGGCTCAGCGAGCACCACTGGAACCGGATGAGCTTCATCCTCGAAGCCGAGGGCGTCATCCTCTGCTTCATCCTCTATCTGATCCCCGGCTTCCCCAAGGACATCCTCTCGTACCTGTTCGGGCTGAGCCCCATGCCCTTCGGGGTCTTCGCCGTCGTCTCCACCCTCGGCCGCATTCCCGGCACCTGGATCTCGTCCTACTTCGGCGCCAACGTGGCCGAGCAGCAGTACGTCTACGCCGCGGTCTTCATCGCGTTGATCATGGCCGCCTGTTTGCCCATCTATTACTACCGGGATCGGATCATCAAGCACCTGCACCGGAAGGGCCCTCCCCCGGGAAAGGTTCAGCGGAAAAGTCCTTGACGCGGGTCGACCGGCTTCGGTAGAGTGACGGGCACGCTCATGTTGAACGCTCGTCGGCGGCACTTCGGGTTCTACTTTTACTCCTTCGCCGAGGTCCGCCCGGGCGCTCTGACCTAACCGAACGAGAGCCGCGGGCGGACCGAAGCCCGCGGCGAGACGATCCAGGCCGCGGGCTCGATCCCCGCGGCCTTTTGTTTTTGCTTGGCGGTGAACGATCGGAACCGAGGAGACGACGATGATCATCGTGCTGAAGGCGGGGTCGACGGAGGCGGAGCTGGAGGACGTGTGCCAGCGGATCCGGGGCATGGGGTACACGCCACATACGATCCGGGGCGAGCTGCGATCCGTGATCGGCGCGGTCGGCGATGACCGGGTCAAGGAGCGGCTCAAGAGCCTGGAGTCGCTCGAGTGCGTGGAGCTGGTCCAGCCGATCCTGCAGCCCTTCAAGCTCGCGAGCCGGGAGGTGAGGAACGAGCCGACGCGGGTGCGCGTGGGCGACGTCACGATCGGCGGCGACCGGCTGGCGATCATGGCGGGTCCCTGCTCCGTGGAATCGCGCGAGCAGCTGCTCGACGTGGCGGGACGGGTCAAGGACGCGGGCGCCACGATCTTGCGCGGCGGCGCGTTCAAGCCGCGCACCTCGCCCTATGCCTTCCAGGGCCTGGAAGAGGAAGGTCTCAAGCTCCTGGACGAGGCGAGACGGGAGACCGGGTTGCCGGTGGTGACCGAGGTCATGGAGCCGGACAAGGTCGACGTGGTGGCCGAGCACGCGGACATCCTCCAGATCGGCGCTCGCAACGTGCAGAACTTCTCGCTGCTACGCCGGGTCGCCGAGACCAAGAAGCCGGTGCTGCTCAAGCGCGGCATGTCCACCTCGATCCAGGAGTGGCTGCTGTCGGCGGAGTACGTGCTGGCCGGGGGCAATCCGAACGTCATCCTGTGTGAGCGCGGCATCCGGACGTTCGAGACGGCCACCCGGTTCACCCTCGATCTCAACGCGATCCCCGTCGTCAAGAAGCTCTCGCACTTGCCCATCGTGGTCGATCCCTCTCACGGGACCGGGCACTGGGAATACGTGGAGGCGATGGCCATGGCGGCAATCGCGGCGGGCGCCGACGGGTTGATCATCGAGGTCCATCCGCGGCCGGCCGAAGCCCTGTCCGACGGCCCGCAATCGCTCAAGCCCGATCGCTTCGCGCAGGTCGTCGCCAAGATCCGCCGCGTCGCCGCGGCACTCGATCGGACGGTGTAAATCAGTAAATCGCGGCGGATGCGTCGCCGTCGTCGGTCTATAATTCCGTCGGCATGTGGCGGACTCTGACGGACCGGTTCCGGGCGTTGCCAGACCGGTTTCCAAAGGCGGCTGGAACTCTCGGAGCGCTGTGGGGTCACGTCCGCGACGAGCCGCTCTTCGGGATCGCGTTCTCGATCATCCTGCACGTCGGGCTGATCGTGCTGATCGTCTACTTCGGCGGCCCGGCGATGAAGCAGTCCGTGAAGCGAGGCGAGCCGCTCTTCGTCGAGCTGCCCGAGATCAAGGATCAGGCGCCGCGGGGGAACCCGGCGGCGCGGACGCCGGGGCCGCCCGCGCTGCCGACACCCGAGCCGCCGCGGCCGCCCGCGCCCCGGGCGCAGCCGACGCCGCCGGCGCCACCGCCGCGGCCGGCGGCGCCTCGCGTGGCCGAGTCGAAGCCCGTGGAGCCCTCGCGGACCGCCAGCGTGCGCCCGGCCGATGCCCCGCGCGAGCGCACGGCCCCACCCACGGAACGACTGGCGCCCCGACCGTCCGAGCCTCCCGCGCCCGACGCCAAGAGCGCGGCGCCGGCTCCAGCCGAGGAGACGCGCGCGGCGCCGGCCGCGCCCGCAGCGCCGTCGGCGCCCGCCGCAGAGGCGTCGCGCCCCGCCCCGCCCGGCGGCCCGCAGGTCGCGTCGGTGCCGCCCTCGAGCCGTGAGCCCGTGTTCGACCTCAAGTCCATGGGACGCGGGGGCGGCGCCGGCGGTCGCGGCGAGGGCCGGGGAGGCATCGAGGGCGAGCCGATCCCGCTCGACTCCCGCGATCCGAAGTTCAACGACTACCTCGATCGCATCCGCCGGATGATCAAGGAGAAGTGGGGCTACCCCTGCGTGCAGAACACCGGGACGAGACAGTGCGAGTACAAGACCGCCCAGCTCGTCATCGAGTTCGGGATCGCCAAGGACGGCAAGGTGCCCTTCGTGAATGTTTTGAGAACGTCGGGCTACTCGATCTACGACGACTACGCGGTGACCGCCATCAAGCTGGCCTCCCCCTTTCCGCCCGTGCCGGACTCGCTGGGCGGCAAGAAGGGCGTGCCCATCGCGGCGACGTTCAACTACATCGTGGACACGTCACTCGTGAACATGCTGCGCTGAAAAGCGAGTCGCCGCGGGACCTTGCCTTGACACTCACGCGGCGTCCCCTGTAGCATGATCGTTACCCTTGAATAGGCTCGTAGCTCAGTGGGAGAGCGCCTCTCTGACGCAGAGGAGGTCGGCGGTTCGAAACCGCCCGAGCCTACCATCAACTGCTACCTCAGGAGTGTATGGCCGCGGCTGAAGAAGAGCGCCACCTCAGGCTGACCGGCGAGTTCGACTGCGACCCCTCCCCCCTGTCCACGGTCCGGCACTCCACCTCGCACGTCATGGCCCAGGCGGTCAAGCGTCTGTTCCCCGACGTGAAGGTCGCCATCGGCCCGGCCATCGAGGACGGCTTCTACTACGACTTCGCGAAGGCGGAGCCGTTCACCCCCGAGGACCTCGAGCGCATCGAGGCGACGATGCGCGAGATCGTCAAGGACGACCTCAGCTTCGAGCGGCGCGAGATGGACCGTCAGGACGCGATTCGCTACTTCCGCGAGCGTGGCGAGCCCTTCAAGGTCGAGATCCTCGAGGGCATCGAGGCCCCGCGCGTGTCGCTCTACCAGCAGGGCGAGTTCATCGATCTCTGCCGCGGGCCTCTACGGCACCGCCTGGCTCACCCAGGAGGAGCTGGACCAGTACCTGTGGCGGCTCGAGGAGGCGAAGAAGCGGGATCACCGGAAGCTCGGCCGCGAGCTCGACCTCTTCATCTTCAACGAGGTCTCGCCGGGCGCGCCGTTCTGGCTTCCCGGTGGCTGGACCATCGTGCGCGAGCTCGAGCGGTTCGTGCGCGAGCACCTGGACGCCCTCGGCTACCAGGAGATCTCCACGCCGATCTTCGTCAACAAGAAGCTGTGGGAGCAGTCGGGGCACTGGGAGCACTACCAGGACAACATGTTCAAGCTCGAGGTGGAGGAGCAGGTCTTCAGCCTCAAGCCGATGAACTGCCCCGAATCCACCATCGTCTATCGTCACGCGCTGCGCTCGTACCGCGATCTGCCGTTGCGGTACTCCGACATGGGCCGGCTGCATCGCAACGAGCGCTCGGGCACGCTGACCGGCCTCTTCCGCGTGCGCCAGTTCACCCAGGACGACGCGCACATCTTCTGCCGCCCCGACCAGGTCCAGGACGAGATGACCACGCTGCTGGGCCTCATGCGGACGTGGCATGCGCACTTCAATCTCGAGCCCTCCTTCAAGCTCGCCACACGCCCGGCGGACTCGCTGGGGACCCAGGAGCAGTGGGAGACGGCGGAGCAGGAGCTGCACGACGCGCTCGAGTCGAACGGCCTGGCCTACGAGCTCAACCCCGGTGACGGCGCGTTCTACGGTCCCAAGATCGACGTGGACGTGCAGGACGCGATCGGCCGGAAGTGGACGATCGCCACCATCCAGTACGACTTCGGGCAGCCCGATCGCTTCGGCCTCGAGTACATCGATAGCGACGGCCAGCCGCGACGCCCCGTGATGATCCACCGGGCCATCCTCGGCTCCTTCGAGCGCTTCGTGGGGATCCTCACCGAGCACTTCGCGGGCGCCTTCCCCACCTGGCTGGCGCCCGTGCAGGCGCGCGTGCTGCCGATCAGCGAGAAGCACCTCGAGTACGCGCGCGAGGTGTGGACGCGCCTGCGCGCGGCCCGCATCCGGGCCGAGCTCGACGACCGCAACGAGAAGCTCGGTTACCGGATCCGCGACGCGCAGGTGCGCAAGGTGCCGTACATGCTCGTGGTGGGCGAGCGCGAGCGGCAGAGCGGCACGGTCAGCCTCCGCCACCGCAGCGGCGACGACCTCGGCGCCGTCCCCGTCGACCGCGTGCTCGCCGACCTCGCCGCCGAGATCACGTCCCGATCCGCGACTCTGACCGTGGGCCGCTCGTGAGCGTGTCCGGCTCGGCGGCGGGCGCCCCTGTCTCCTTCACCTTCATTCCCTGAGGAGTAACGCCTATCAGTCAACAAGCTCGGTCCGACATCCGCATCAACGAAGGCATCCGTGTTCGCGAGGTACGCGTCGTCAGCGCCGAGGGCGAGCAGCTCGGCATCATGCCGATCCAGGAAGCGCTGGAGGCCGCCCGCTCCCGCGACTTCGACCTCGTCGAGGTGGCGCCCGAGGCGAATCCGCCGGTCTGCCGCATCATGGATTTCGGCAAGTACAAGTACACGCAGGCCCGGCGCCAGAAGGAAGCGCGCAAGAAGCAGACGACGATTCTCGTGAAGGAAGTCAAGATGGGGCCCAAGACCGAGAAGCACGACTTCGACTTCAAGCTGAAGCACGTGCGACGCTTTCTCGAGGAAGGTCACAAGGCGAAGGTCACGGTGCGCTTCAAGGGGCGCGAGATGGCGCACACCGAGCTGGGGTGGAAGATGCTCAACAAGATGGTGGAGGCGGTGTCGGACATCGCGGTCACCGAGAACAACCCCCGGATGGAAGGGCGGATGCTCCACATCATGCTGAGCCCCAAGGCTCATAATTAATTAGGGGAGTGCGGTCATGCCGAAGATGAAGACCAAGCGGGGCGCCGCCAAGCGCCTGAAGAAGACGGGGACCGGCAAGCTGAAGCGGGCCGGTGGCTGGAAGCAGCACAAGCTCGAGGGCAAGCACCCGAAGCGGCGGCGCCGCCTGCGAAAAGCCAAGATGGTGGCGGCGGCCGATGAGCCGCGGCTCAAGGTCCTGGTCCCGTACCTCTAATCTGCAGAAGGGAGAAGAGACGACATGCCACGGGCAAAAGGCGGCGCCAAGACGCGCCGGCGTCGCAAGAAGGTTCTCAAGAAAGCCAAGGGCTACTTCGGAGGCCGGCGGAAGCTCTACCGCTCAGCGGCCGAGACGGTCCTGCGCGCCGGCGCCTTCGCCTATCGCGGGCGCAAGCAGAAGAAGCGCCGCGCGCGGTCGCTGTGGATCGTGCGCATCAATGCCGCATGCCGGCTCGCCGGCGTGTCGTACTCCGTGTTCATGGCCGGGCTCAAGAGGGCGGGCGTGACCCTCGACCGCAAGGTCCTCGCCGAGCTGGCCGTGACCGACCCCAAGGCCTTCGCGAAGCTCGCCGAGACCGCCAAGACCGCCTGAGGCGTCCCGATACCGGTGGGACACCCGCGCGTCGACGCGATCCTCGAAGAAGCGCGCGGTGCCACCGCCGCGGCGCACTCCGCCGCGGAGCTGGAGCAGGTGCGCGTCCGCTTTCTCGGCCGTCAGGGTGCGCTGACCCAGCTCCTGCGCTCCCTGGGCACGCTGCCGCCGGAGGAGCGGCCCGTGGTCGGCGCCGCCGCCAACGAGGCCAAGCGCCAGCTGGAGGCGCTGCTCGAGACGCGCGTGGACGAGGCCAGACGAGCCGAGCGGGTCTCCGAGCGACGCCGCCAACGCCTCGATCTCACGCTGCCGGGGCGGCGTCCGCCGCTGGGCACGGTGCATCCGTTGACTCGCGTGCACGACGAGATCGTGACGATCTTCGCCGGGCTCGGCTTCTCGGTCGCCGAGGGCCCGGACATCGAGACCGACTACTACAACTTCGAGGCGCTGAACATCCCGGCCGATCATCCCGCCCGGGACATGCAGGACACGTTCTATCTGCCCGGCGGCCTGTTGCTCCGCACCCATACCTCGCCCGTGCAGATCCGCACGATGCTCGCCCAGAAGCCGCCGGTGCGGATCGTCGTGCCGGGCCGCGTGCACCGCCGCGACGTGCCCGACGCCTCGCACTCGCCGGTGTTCCATCAGGTCGAGGGACTGGCCGTCGACCGGCACGTGACGATGGCCGATCTGAAGGGAACGCTGGAGCTATTCGCGCGGGAGATGTACGGCCCCAAGTCGCGCATCCGCTTTCGCCCCTCGTTCTTCCCGTTCACCGAGCCCTCGGCCGAGGTCGACGTGGTGTGCTTCCTCTGCGGCGGCGACGGCTGCCGCGTGTGCAAGCAGTCGGGCTGGCTGGAGATCCTCGGCTCCGGCATGGTGCATCCACAGGTGCTGAGGAACGTCGGTTACGACCCCGAGGAGGTGACCGGTTGGGCGTTCGGGATGGGGATCGAGCGCATCGCGATGCTCAAGTACGGCATCGACGACATCCGACTGTTCTTCGAGAACGACTTGCGGTTCCTCAGGCAGTTCGCGTGAGCGCGCGCCCGTGAAGGTCCTGTACAACTGGGTGAAGGAGTTCGTGGCGATCACGCTGTCGGCCGAGGCGGCGGCGGATCGGCTGGTGAACGCGGGGATCGAGGTGGCGAGCGTGTCGCCGGTGGCGCCACGGGGGCTCCGCGGCGTGGTCGTGGGCGAGATCGAGTCGATCGAGCGCGAGCTGGGCGACAGCCACGGCCATCGCCTGCTCCTCTGCCGCGTGAGCACGGGCCGCGAGCGCTTCTCGGTCGTGTGCGGCGCGCCGAACACCGCCGTCGGGCTGCGGGCGGCCTTCGCGCCGCCGGGCGCGATGCTCCCGGGTGGGGCCGACGGCGAGCCGCGGCGCATCGGCTCGGCGAAGATTCGCGGCGTCGAGTCCCAGGGGATGCTCTGCTCGGAGCGCGAGCTCGGGCTCGGCGACGAGCACGAGGCGGGGATCCTCGCCGTCGAGCCGGACGCCCCGCTCGGCCACGACCTCGTTGCCCACCTCGGGCTCGACGACAGCGTGCTCGAGATCGAGATCACGCCGAACCGGCCCGACTGCCTGTCCGTCGTCGGTGTCGCCCGCGAGCTGGCGGCCCTCACCGGGGGGGCCTTCCAACGGCCGGTGGCGGTGCTCAAGGAATCGGACGAGGCCGCGGCCGACCTCGTGGCGGTCCGTCTCGAGGCGCCAGACCTGTGCGCGCGCTTCACCGCGCGCGTCATCACGGATGTCTGCGTGGGCCCGTCCCCGGCGTGGCTGGCGGTCCGGCTCCGCGCCGTCGGGCTGCGCCCGATCAGCAACGTCGTCGACGTGACCAACTACGTCCTCTGGGAGCTCGGGCATCCGCTCCACGCGTTCGACCACGCGACCGTGCGCGATGCGACGATCGTCGTGCGCCGCGCCGGGCGCGGCGAGCGCTTCACGACGCTCGACGGTCAGGAGCGCGTGCTCGACGACTCGACGCTGGTCATCGCCGATTCCGCCCGGGCCATCGGTCTGGCGGGCGTCATGGGCGGCGCCAACACGGAAGTCACGGGCGCCACCACGCGGGTCCTCCTGGAGAGCGCCTGGTTCGATCCGGCGTCGATCCGACGCACGTCACGCGCGCTCGGCCTCCGGACGGACGCCGCCTATCGCTTCGAGCGAGGCGCCGACATCGAGACGCTCGTGGACGCCAGCGCGCGCGCCGCGCAGCTCATCGCCGAGCTCTCGGGCGGCCTCGTGGCGCGCGGGATGGTGGACGTCTATCCGAATCCGCGGCCGCCTCGCCGCGTGAGGCTCCGGATGGCGCGCGTCGAGCGCGTGCTCGGGATCGCGCCGTCTCGCGACGACGCCCGGCAGATCCTCGGCGGACTCGGGCTGCCCACCCACGAGCACGGCGCGGATCTCGAGGTCGAGGTGCCGAGCTTCCGGCGTGACCTCGCCATGGAGGACGACCTCGTCGAGGAGGTCATCCGCGTCTGGGGCTACGACAAGATCCCCTCGACGCTCGTCCCCACGACCGTCCGCCTCGTCGATCAGCCGGCCGCCGTCCGCCAGGCCCGCGCCGTGCGCCAGGCACTCGTCGGTGCCGGGCTCTCCGAGGCCGTCACGTACACCTTCGGCGATCCCGCGCAGGCGGCGGCGTTGCCGCCGCCGCGCGAGCCCCTGACCCTCGTCAACCCGCTCAGCCAGGACGCCGCGATGCTCCGGCACCATCCTCTGGCCGGTGTCCTCGGGGCCGTCGCGCTGAACCTCAGACGTCAGCACGCCGGCGTGCGGCTGTTCGAGATCGCCAAGACGTACGCGCGCATGGACGACGGCGCGGCGGAGTCTCGCTGGGCCACGATCGCGCTGGCCGGCGGGCGCGGCGATCCGGCATGGTATCGGTCCGCCGACCCCGTCGATGTGTACGACGCCAAGGGCCTCGCCGAGCATGCGCTCGGGGCGCTCGGCATCGCCGCGGGCACCGGTGGCCCCGCGACGCTGACCGGCTTCGAGGACGATTGCCACGGCGCGCTGGTGGCGCCCGACGGCACGGTGCTGGCCGAGTTCGGCGAGGTCGCCGTCGGGGTTCGCCGGGCGCTCGACATCGACGAGCCGGTCTTCGCGGCCGTGCTGTCGCTCGACGCGCTGGCCGCGCAGCCCGCGCCGGTGCCGCGGTACGAGGGACTGCCGCGGTTCCCGGCGGTGCAGCGCGACGTCGCGTTCGTCATCGATGCCGCGAGCGACGTCACCGCCGCGCGCGTGGAGACGGCCATGCGCGAGCTGGCCGGGCCGCTCCTGCGCGACGTCACGCTCTTCGACGTCTTCCGGTTTCCGGACGGCCGCCGGAGCCTCGCGTGGCGGCTGACCTTCCAGGCGGACGACCGGACGCTGACGGACGACGAGGTCAACGCCATCCAGGAGCGCGTCGCGCGCGGAGTGAGCGAGCGGTTTCACATCACGTGGCGGGGAGAGTAAATGACCGACGGAGTGATCGAACGACTGGGACAGCTCGAGGAGGCGGTCCGCCGGGCCGCCGAGACGCTGGCGCGCCTGCGTGAGGAGAACGACCGCCTCCGGCGCGACGTCGCGCGCCTCACCGACGAGCGCCGCCAGGTCCTCGGCCAGATCGACGGGATCCTCACCGAGATCGCCAAGCTCGAGGTTGATTAGATGGTTGACGCCAAGCGGGTGGAGCTGACGTTTCTCGGGACCAAGCTCACGGTCCGGACGGAAGCATCGCCGGAATATCTGCAGTCGCTCATCCGCCATCTCGAGTCCGCGGTCACCCAGCTCCGGCGCTCGGGCGTGCGCGACGACACGACCGCGCTGATGCTCGCGGCCCTCGACGTGACCGATGAGCTGTTCCGCGAGCGTGAGGACAAGCAGCGGGCCGAGGGCGACGTCGGCGCCCGCCTGGGCGCGCTCGTGACCCTCCTCGAGCAGGCCGCCCCGAAGCGCTGACCTCCTGGCCGCCGGCGGGGGGACGAGCCCCGCCCTACGAGGACTCGAGGCCGAGGAATCGCAGGGCGTTCGTGTAGAAGATCTTGCGGCGGACCGTGTCGGGCAGCGCGCGGTCCAGGGCCCAGCGCCGCTCCTCCTCGTACTCGTACGGGATCAGCGGAAAGTCCGAGCCGAACAGGATCCGGTCCTGGTGCCGCAGGAGCTGGGCGTTCGTGATCGTGGCGGGATCGGCCCCGACGTACTGCGCCGCGATCGGCGCCAGCGCCATCGTCGTGTCCAGGTAGAAATGCTCGAACTCCTCGGTCAGGGCCAGGAACGCGTCGGGCTCGAAGCAGCCCATGTGCGCGATGCAGACCCGCAGCCGCGGAAAGCGATCCATCACCCCGCGGACGTGCGCGAATCCCGTGAACGCGTCGCGGTAGGGCATGGTGCCGGCGTGCAGCATGAAGACGCGGCCCTCCGCTTCGGCGCGCTCGTAGATCGGAAAGAGCCGCGGGTCGTCGGCCCGGAAGCGCTGCACCGAGCAGTGGAACTTGAAGCCGGCGAGCTGGAGGTCGTCGAGCGCCTCGCGCGCGATCTTGACCACGTCGGCGTCGTCGGGATGGAGCGTGCCCAGCGGGATGGCCTCGGGCAGTCCCCGCGCGGTCTCGGCGACCCAGCGGTTGAGGTCCTGCGCCATCCCGGGCTTGTGGGCGTAGCTGAAAAAGCAGAACCGCTCCACGCCGTGAGCGCGGAGCGTCGCCGCGACGGCCCCTGGCTCCCAGGAGTGGGGGTTGACCCAGTGGTCGAGGGCGAAGTGCCGCCGGATCGCCTGGGCGAGCCGCTCGGGGTGCAGGTGGACGTGGACATCGATACATGGATGGTCCATGAGGTCGATCGTACTTGACGCCTGGCCCGGGCGCGGGTACACAAGAGGAGTCCCTGCGCTGTTGGTGATGCCGGGGGAAAGTTTCAACCTCGGATCAAGAACGGGAGCCGTCACGGCGGGCGGTGCGCAAGCCCCTCTCGAAGGGGAAGCCTGAAGCCCTCCAATATTAGGCGCCCACCTGGTATACACCAGGTTCGAAACACCGTCGGCACACGGCAGAGGTGGGGATATTATTTCCTTCCGTATTTGACTCTCGCTCGCCCGGCCGCCTATACTCTCAAATCTAACGGCTATTTGTGGCTCACGACCGGCCGTGGAGACGATAGATCATGGTTCAGACGATTCAAGCGCTGTCCTGGGTGTTCGACTCCATCCTCGTCATCATCGCCTTCGTCCTGGGAGTCTTCCTCTACAAGTGGATCTCCGAGAAGAAGATCGGCGACGCCAGCGAGCGCGCCCGCCAGGTGCTCGTGGGTGCCGAGCGTGATGCCGAGGCGCTGCGCAAGGTGGCCGATCTCGAGGCCAAGGAGCTGGCGCTCAAGGCCCGGGGCGAGTTCGAGACCGAGGTCCGACGGCGCGAGCGCGACATGCAGCAGATCGAGCAGCGGATCCTCACCAAGGAGGAGCAGCTCGCCCGCAAGCTCGACGATCTCGACCGCCGCCTGACCGCACACATCGGCAAGGAACGGGTGCTCGCCGACCGCGACACGGCGCTCACGCACAAGGAGAGCCAGCTGGCCCAGGCCGTCGACGAGCAGCGCCGCAAGCTGGAGGTCATCGCCGGCCTCACCGCCGACGAAGCCAAGCGCCAGCTGCTCACCCAGATGGAAGGCGACGCCCGCCGCGAGGCGACCCTGCTCCAGATGAAGCTCGAGGAGCAGGCGCGCGAAACCGCCCACGAGAAGGCCAAGGAGGTCCTGGCCACCACCATCCAGCGCCTGGCCCCCGACTATACCGTCGAGACCGCAGTGTCCGTCGTCGACCTGCCCTCCGACGACATGAAGGGGCGGATCATCGGGCGCGAGGGACGCAACATCCGCGCCCTCGAGCTGCACACCGGCGTCGACCTCATCGTCGACGACACGCCGGAGGCCGTCCTCATCTCCGCCTACGACCCCTACCGCCGGGAGATCGCGCGGCGATCGCTCCAGAAGCTCCTGGCCGACGGCCGCATCCATCCCGCGCGGATCGAGGAGGTCGTGGAGAAGGTCAAGAAGGAGATGGAGCAGCACCTCAAGGAGGAGGGCGAGAAGGCCTGCTTCGAGGTCGGGGTGCACGGCCTGCATCCCGAGCTGACCAAGCTGGTCGGGCGCATGAAGTTCCGGACCTCCTACGGCCAGAACTGCCTGCAGCACTCCAAAGAGGTGGCGTGGCTGGCGGGCATGATGGCGGCCGAGATCAAGGCCGACGTCAAGCTCGCCAAGCGGATGGGCCTGCTCCACGACATCGGCAAGGCGTTGACCCACGAGCAGGAGGGTAGCCATCCCGAGCTCTCACTGCAGGTGCTCACGAAGTACAACGAGAGCCCGGAGGTCATCAACGCCGCGCTGTGCGGCCACGAGAACATCGAGGCGCAGACGATCGAGGCGGTGCTCGTGGAGGCCGCCGACGGCATCTCGGCGGCGCGGCCGGGCGCGCGGCGGGACGTGCTGGAGTCCTACATCAAGCGTCTGGCCAAGCTCGAGGAGATCGCGCTGTCCTACCGCGGCGTCGAGATGTGCTACGCGATCCAGGCCGGCCGCGAGCTGCGCGTGCTCACGAAAGCCGACATCGTCTCCGACCTCGACGCCCACCAGCTCGCCAAGGACATCACCAAGCGCATCGAGGCGGAGATGCAGTACCCCGGCCACATCAAGGTCGTCGTCATCCGGGAGACCCGCGCGGTCGAAGTTGCCAGGTAGCTCATGAATATCTTGATGGTCGGCGACATCTTCGCCGAGTCCGGGCGCGCGGCGCTCGCCAAGCTCCTGCCCAAGCTGCGCCAGCAGTACGCCGTCGATTTCACCGTCGTGAACATCGAGAACGCTGCGGGCGGCTTCGGCGTCACGCCCCAGATCGCGCGCGGGTGCCTGGAAGGCGGCGGCGTGGACGTGCTGACCTCCGGCAACCACATCTGGGACAAGAAGGAGATCATCGACTACATCACACGTGAGAATCTCCTCCTGCGCCCCGCGAACTTTCCGGCGGGCACGCCGGGCTCGGGATACATCACCGTCAAGGCCGGGCCCCATCGGGTCGGCGTGCTCAACCTCATGGGCCGCGTGTTCATGAATCCGATCGATTGCCCGTTCCGCAAGGCCGACGAGATCGTCCAGGAGCTGCGGCGCGAGACGCCCATCGTCGTCGTGGACATGCACTCCGAGGCGACCTCGGAAGTCATGGCCCTCGGCTGGTACCTGGACGGGCGCGTGAGCGCCGTGGTGGGGACCCATCGCCACGTGCAGACCGCCGACGAGCGCGTGCTGCCCGGCGGCACCGCCTACATCACCGACCTCGGCATGACGGGGCCGGTCGACTCCGTGATCGGCGTCGACAAGGACATCATCATCCAGCGCTTCCTCACGCAGATGCCGGTCCGCTTCGAGCCGGCGAAGGGGCCCGCCGCCCTCCGCGGCGTCGTCATCGCGGTCGACCCGGAGACCGGGCGCGCGACCTCGATCCAGCGCCTGAACGTTCCCGCGTGATCCTCGAAGGCCAGCCCGTCGCCGAGAAGGTGCTGGCGGGCGTGCGGGCCGGGGTGGACGCGTTGCGCGCCCGCGCGGGCGTGGCGCCGACGCTGGCCGTCGTGCTCATCGGGGACTTCGCGCCGTCGAAGGTCTACGTCGCGAACAAGAAGCGGGCGGCGGACAGCGTCGGCATCGCTTCCAGGGACTTCGTGCATCCGGAAGGCCTCGGGCAGAAGGACCTCGTCGAGCTCCTCCGGTCCCTCAACGAGGACCGGGCGATCCACGCCATCCTGCTCCAGCTTCCGCTCCCCGCGGGGCTCGACGAGGACGAGGCGATCGACGCCATCGCGCCGGACAAGGACGCCGACGGCTTGCATCCGACGAACCTCGGCCACCTCCTGGCGGGCACGCCGACCGTGCTGCCGTGCACCCCCGCGGGGTGCCTGGAGATCCTCGACCACTACGGCGCCGAGCTGAAGGGGGCCGAGGCCGTCATCGTGGGGCGCTCGCGCCTGGTCGGCAAGCCACTGGCCCAGCTCCTCCTGGCCCGTCATGCCACGGTGACGATGTGCCACACGCGCACGCGCGACCTCGCCGAGCACACGCGGCGCGCCGACATCCTGTGCGTGGCGGCCGGCCGCCCTTGCGTGATCGGGGGCGACATGGTGAAGCCCGGGGCGTGGGTGATCGACGTCGGGATCAACCGGCTCGACAGCGGCAAGCTCGTCGGCGACGTCGACTTCGGATCGGTGAGCCCGCGCGTTCACGCCATCACGCCGGTCCCCGGCGGTGTGGGGCGCATGACCGTCGCCATGCTCATGAAGAACACCCTCGCGGCCGCTGAACGCCAGCTCGTCGGATCGAATGGCTGATCGCGCGGTCCTCACGGTGTCGCAGCTGACGGAGCAGCTGCGCGCGGTCGTCGAGGAGCGGTTTCCCGCGGTGTGGGTGGAAGGCGAGATCTCCAACTTCCGCCTCTACGGCTCCGGCCACGCCTACTTCACGCTGAAGGACGACAGCGCACAGCTCCGGACCGTGCTCTTCCGGAACCGGATGCGGCGGCTGCGCTTCGAGCCCGGCGACGGACAGCACGTGCTCGCGTTCGGCAGCCTCGAGGTGTACGCCCAGCGCGGCGAGTACCAGTTCGTGGTCGAGCTGCTCGAGCCGCGGGGGCTCGGCGCGCTGCAGCTCGCGTTCGAGCAGCTCAAGGCCCGGCTGGGGGCGGAGGGGCTGTTCGCGGAGAGCCGCAAGCGTCCCCTGCCGCGCTTCCCACGACGGATCGGGATCGTGACCTCGCCCTCGGGCGCGGCCGTGCGCGACATCCTGCGCATCATCGGCCGGCGCTTCGCGGGGCTGTCGATCGTGCTCGCCCCCGCGCGCGTGCAGGGCGACGGCGCCGCGCGAGAGATCGCGGCCGGGATCGCCGACCTCAACGCCCTCGGTGACGTTGACGTCATCATCGTCGGGCGCGGCGGCGGCTCGCTCGAGGATCTCTGGGCCTTCAACGAGGAGCCCGTGGCCCGCGCCATCGCCGGCTCGAAGATCCCCGTGATCTCGGCCGTCGGCCACGAGGTCGACGTCACCATCGCCGATTTCGTTGCCGACGTCCGCGCCCCCACGCCGTCGGCGGCGGCCGAGCTCGTCGTCCGGGAGAAGCAGGCGCTCGTCGAGGGCCTGGCCGACCTGCGCGGGCGGCTCGAGCGCGCCATGCGCCGGCGGGCCGAGCATGCTCGCCAGCACACCATCTCGTTGACCGCCCGGCGCGTCCTCAGCGATCCCGCGCGCCCGCTGCGGGATCTCGAGCGCCGCGTGGACGACGCCGTCCGGCGCCTGCGTCACGCCGCCACCGCCACGCTGCGGCGCGCGACTCACCGCGTCGACGTCGCGACCGCGGGGCTGCGCGGCGGCAGCCCATTTGCGCGGCTGGCCGCCGGTCGACACCGGCTCGAGCGTGTCGATACCCGGCTCGTGGGCGAGATGACCCGCTCGCTGGTACGCTCCCAGCATCGGGTGGGGGCGCTCATCGGGCGCCTCGACTCGCTGTCACCGCTGGCCGTGCTCGGCCGCGGCTACAGCCTCACGCGGACGCCGGGGGGCGACATCGTGCGCGACGCCGCCCGCCTGACGCCCGGCGATGCCGTCCAGGTGCTGCTGGCCCGGGGTCGTCTCGAGTGCCGCGTGGAGCGGACGAAGGAGCATGATGACCGACCTCAAATTTGAGGACTGTCTGAGCCGGCTGGAGCAGATCGTGAGCCAGCTCGAGGCCGGTAACCTCTCCCTCGAAGAGTCGTTGAAGGTCTTCGAGGAGGGCATCGGGCTCGCGCGTCACTGCGGGAAGTACCTGGCCGACGCCGAGCGACGTATCGAGATCCTGGCCAAGGACGACACGGGCGCCCTCACCCAGAAGCCCTTCGCCTGGGAGCCGGACGAACAGTCGTGAGCGCCTTCGATCTCGCCGCCTATCTCGCCGAGCGTCGACAGCTCGTGGACGACGCGCTCGCTGCGACGCTGCCCCCCGAGGACACGCCGCCCAGCAGCGTGCATCGCGCCATGCGCTACAGCGTGATGGCCGGCGGCAAGCGCCTGCGCCCCATCCTCGTCATCGCCGGCGCCGAGGCCGTGGGCGGCAAGGCCGAGAGCGTGATGCCGACGGCGTGCGCGCTGGAGCTGGTGCACACGTACTCGCTCATCCACGACGACCTGCCCGCCATGGACGACGACGATTACCGGCGTGGCCGTCTCACCAACCACAAGGTCTTCGGCGAGGCGATCGCCATCCTGGCCGGCGATGCGCTCCTCACGTACGCGTTCCGCCTCATCGCCGAGAATGCCTCCGGCGTGGCCGACCCCGCGGTGATCCGGGAGGTCATCCTCGAGATCGCCGACGCCGCGGGCACGGGCGGGATGGTGGGCGGCCAGGTCGTCGACATCGAGTCGGAGGGCAAGGTCGTCACCGCCGAGACGCTCGAGTACATCCATCTGCACAAGACGGCGGCGCTCATCCGCGCCTCGCTGCGGGTGGGCGCGTTGCTGGCCGGCGGACGCCCGGCGGACGTGCTGGCGATCAGCGAGGCCGGACGGAGCCTCGGCCTGGCCTTCCAGATCGTCGATGATATCCTCGACGTCGAAGGCACCCTCGCCGAGCTGGGGAAATCCGCGGGGAGCGACGAGCGCAAGCAGAAGGCGACGTACCCCGCGTTGCACGGCGTCGATGCCTCCCGCGCCCAGGCGCGGGCGCTCATCGCGCGGGCCAAGGAGCGGTTGCGCGGCCTCGGGTCGGACGCCGCGCCGCTCTGTGCGCTGGCCGACTACATCTTGGAGCGGAGGTCGTAGCGTGTCCGCCATCAGCGGCGTCTTCGCGCGCGAGATCCTCGATTCCCGTGGCAATCCCACCGTCGAGGTCGAAGTCCAGCTCGATTCGGGCGCGTGGGGCCGCGCCGCCGCGCCCTCGGGCGCGTCGACCGGCAAGCGCGAGGCCGTCGAGCTGCGCGACGGCGACAGCCAGCGCTACCGCGGCAAGGGCGTGCAGCGCGCGGTGAAGAACGTCGAGGACACCATCGCCGCCGAGATCGAGGGCATGGAGGCGACGGAGCAAGCGGCCGTCGATCAGGCGCTCCTCGAGCTCGACGGCACGCCGAACAAGTCCGCCCTGGGCGCCAACGCGATCCTGGCCGTCTCGCTCGCCGTGGCGCGGGCCGGCGCCGATGAGGTCGGCCTTCCGCTCTACGCCTACCTCGGCGGGGTGGGGGCGCGTCTGTTGCCGGTGCCGATGCTCAACGTGATCAACGGCGGCGCGCACGCCGACAACGGGCTCGACATCCAGGAGTTCATGCTGGTGCCCGCCGGCGCCGAGAGCTTCGGGAGCGCCTTGCGGATGGGCGTCGAAATATTCCATACGCTCAAGGACTTATTGAAGGAAAAGGGGCTGGCGACCGGCGTCGGCGACGAGGGCGGCTTCGCCCCCGCGCTTCCCTCGAACACCGCGGCCCTCGATCTGTTCCTCGTGGCGATCGAGCGCGCCGGCTACCGGCCCGGCGAGGACGTTTTCCTCGCCCTCGACGTGGCGGCCAGCGAGTTCGCGGAGTCGGGCGGGCGCTACCGCCTCGCCCGCGAGGGCGTCGTCCGCACGAGCGACGAGATGATCACGCTGTACGGGACGTTGCTCGAGCGCTACCCGATCGTCTCCATCGAGGACGGGCTCGGCGAGGACGACTGGGGGGGGTGGGGCGCCCTCACGCGACGGCTCGGCCCGCGCGTGCAGCTCGTGGGGGACGATCTCTTCGTCACCAACCCCGCCATCATCCAGCAGGGCATCAGCAACGGGATCGCCAACGCGGTGCTCGTGAAGGTCAACCAGGTGGGCACGCTGACCGAGACGCTGCAAGCGATCGAGCTCGCCAAGCGCGCCGGATACGGCACCGTGATCTCCCACCGCTCGGGCGAGACGGAGGACACCTTCGTGGCCGACCTCGCGGTGGCCGTCAATGCCGGACAGATCAAGACGGGCTCGGTGGCCCGCAGCGAGCGCACGGCCAAGTACAACCAGCTCCTGCGCATCGAGGAGGAGCTGGGCCACGCGGCATCGTACCCCGGGCGCAGCCTCTACACGCGCATCGCCCGGTGAGTCCCCGCCTCGCCGGCGGCACCCTGGCCGTGATCGTCTTCCTCGGGCTCGGCGTCTACGGCTGGCGGGGCGTCGCCCGCCTGCAGCAGATGCGGGGGCAGCTGGAAGCCCTCGAGCGCGACAACGCCACGCTTCGTCAGCAGGCCGCGCGCCTCACCCAGACGATCGATCGGCTGCGCAACGACCCCACGTACCTCGAGCAGATCGCCCGTGAGGAGCAGGGGATGGTGCGCCCGGGCGACACGATCCTCAAGTTCCCCTCCCGCGACAAGACGGGCCGCTGACGTGGACGCGCTCTGGCAGTCCACGTGGTTCTGGGGCGTGCTCTTCGTCGTGTCGTCGTTCTTCAACTTCCGGGCCGCCTTCAAGCTCCTGATCGACTGGAAGGGCATGGCCACGACGTGTCGCTTCGTCGAGGACGCCTACGACCGGCTCGATCGGCTGCCCGAGGAGGCGGCCCTCGAGCGCGAGCCGGGCGCGCCGATCTTCCTCCACGTCGTGCCTGCCTACCAGGAGCCCGAGATCGCGCACACGCTGCGGGCGCTCCTGGCCTCGCGGTATCCCCACGGCAAGCTCCACGTCGTGGTCGTGACCAAGGAAGCGGAGGATCTGACGCCGCATCCGACGATGGCGGTGCCCACGGCGGAGCTGGTCCGGCGGTTCCGCGCCGAGCTGCCGCCGTGGCAGCAGAAGATGCTGTCGCTCGAGGTCATGCCCGGGCCCGGGCGCAAGGCCGAACAGCTCAACTGGGCGCTCCGTCCCGAGTTCGTGCGAACGCTGCTCAACGGTCACGCCGATCCCGCGCGCATCTACGTCGGGGTGAGCGACGCCGATTCGATCCCCGATCCCAACGTCTACCGCTGGATCGCCGCCGACGTGCTGGGCGGCGCCGGCAGCCTCGCCTACCAGGGCGTGACGCTGTCGCTCGCCAACTTCGACCGGCTGCCGCTGCGTGGCCGCGTCTGCGCCGTGCAGCAGTCCTCGATCTTCATCCGCGTGTCCATCGCCCGTCTGCTGAACGAGCGCAAGCGCCTCGCGCTCTTCGCGCGCTTGGCGTCGCGCGCGCCAGCGCTCGCCCGCCTGGTGCGCCCGATCTTCGATTTCTGCTTCCGGCGGGCGCAGATCTGCCTCGGGCACAACCAGTTCGTGCGGCTCGACACGCTGCGGGCGCTGGGCGGGTTCCCGACCACGGGCGCCACCGAGGACTCGACGCTCGGCTATGCGCTCGCCGCGCGCGGCGTGCTGATCGCGGCGATGCCGATGCTCGAGCTCAACGACATGCCGGAGACGACGTCGGGCATGGTCCGGCAGAACGCGCGCTGGTACAAGGGCGTGCTGGACGACGTGGGCTTTCTCCGGCGCGCGTGGCGCGCGACCCCGAGCGCGTTCAATGCCGCCCAGCTCTGCCGGCACGTCGGCAACAAGGTCGTGGAGTGGCCGATCGCCGCCGTCGTCTATCCGCTCATCGGATTCCTCGGCTGGCACCTCGCCTATCGCTTCGCCGACCACCCCGTGCTCTTCGTGCTCGGCATCACGTTTCCGTCCGTCTCGCTCGGGCTCACCATCTGGGTCGGCGGCATCGTGACGCAGGACCTGATCGAGGGCCTCTCGCCGTACTTCCCGCGGGCCACCGACATCGCGCGGACGTCGCTGAAGGCGAAGTTCTGGGGCACCTTCCGCTGCCAGACGTACTGGCTGCTCGCGACCCGCGGCGCCTGGCGCGTGCTCTGGGCGCTGGCGCGGACGGGCCGCTTCGAGCCGGCCAAGACCGACCGCACCCTCCGCACCGCCGCCGCCGCAGGCCTCATCGCCACGGCTCTGGCCCTGGCCGCCTGCACCCTGCTGCCGTTGTAGGGCGGGGGCCTGTCCCCCGCCGCTCGGTTGACAGAACCGCATCGCTCCGGTAGCCTGTATGAGTCACCGCGGGGTGGAGCAGCCCGGTAGCTCGTTGGGCTCATAACCCAAAGGTCGCTGGTTCAAATCCAGCCCCCGCAACCAACGTCGCGCATGCAGCCTCCTGGTTCACCGCCAGGAGGCTGTTGTGCTTTATGCGGCCACTGATCTCGAAGGGGTGACCGGCCCTCGCGCGTTTCGCGGTCGGCGCTTCGCTCGCCCGCGGATGGATCGTCAGGTCGCCGTCCAGATGCTTAAGAATCCTGCCCGACGAGCCAAACGTAGCCAGGCGCGACCAAGTGAGGGCCGAACGGAACACGGGGCAGGGTCGTCCCGAGTGGTCCCGGTCGGTGATCGGCTGGCGGATCAGCCTGACACCATTCACGATCGCGCCGCCGCCGTCGAGGCCGATCGCGTCGCCAGCGACGGCAGCCACGCGCTTGAGCACGTTGCGCGCCGCCGGGGCTGCAGACACCGTTCGACGTGCATCACGGCCTGGCCGAGCAGCGCGTGGCGGTGCGAGCGGCCGTGCTCGCCACGGCCTACGCGGCCCATCCGGAACGATTCCCCGCCGGGCCGCCCGACTCGCCGGCGTGTTCCATGGGAGTTTGGATTAATCCGCCGAAGGTCCCGGCACCTTTGCCGACATTCGTCGGCGCTTCCGCCCTCTCCGCTTGCTCGCGCGGGCGCCTTCGCCTAGGCTGTCGTGGATCGGCCGCTGTTGGAGGCAAGGAGAGTTTGATGGATCGCCGTGCAAAACCCGCAAAGGTGGAAGCGGAAGCGAAGCGACCGCTCGCCCCGAAGTCGCCGAAGAACGAAGGCTCTAGGGTCCGCGACCTTGAGCAGCGCTTGGCCGAAGCGCTGAGGCTTAAGACGGAGGCGCTCAAGCGGGAAGCGGAGGCCCTGGAGCAGCAGACCGCGACCAGCGAGATCTTGCGGGTGATCTCAAGCTCGCCCACGGACCTCCAGCCCGTTCTGAACACGATCGCCGAGAATTCCGCGCGCCTGTGCGACGCGGTGTTCTCGTCGGTGTATCGATTCGACGGCGAGCTGATCCACATGGAGGCGCACCACAACTACTCTCCGCGCGCGCTGGAAGAGTCGCGCCGGCTGTTTCCCACGCAGCCGACGCGCGGCCTGTTCACCGGCCGGGCGATCCTGGAGCGGGCGGTCGTGAACATCGCCGACGTCGAGCGGGACCCCGAGCACCGGGCGGCTCGCATCATCTCCGACGTCGACTTCCGAAGCGTGCTTTCCGTGCCCATGCTGCGTAACGGGGATCCCATCGGCGCGATCACCGTGTGGCGCACGACTCTCGGTCCATTCTCGGACGCGCACGTCGGGCTTCTGCAGACGTTCGCCGATCAGGCGGTGATCGCGATCGAGAACGTGCGGCTGTTCACCGAGCTACAAGAGAAGAACCGGGCCCTTACCCAGGCCCACGCTCAGGTGACCGAGTCGCTGGAGCAACAGACGGCGACGAGTGAAATCCTCCGGGTCATCAGCAGCTCACCGGGCGACATCCAACCCGTGTTTGAAGCCATCGCGGCGAATGCGGCGCGGCTGTGTGACGCGGTCAACGGACTTGTGATTCGCTTCGATGGACAGCTCTTGCACCTTGCAGCGCACCACAACGTCGATCCGGAACGACTCGCTGCGGTGAGGCAGGCTTATCCGCGACCTCCGAGCCGGGGGGCCTTGAGCGGACGCGCAATCTTGACGCGTGCCGTTGTCCACGTGCCGGACGTCAGCAAGGATCCGGAGTACACGCTTCCGGCTGCCACGACGATCGGTTATCGCAGCGTTCTCGCCGTCCCGATGATGCATGAAGGCGTCGCCCGCGGGACCATTCTCGTAGCCCGCGACGTCGTGGCGCCGTTCGCCGACACGCACATCGCATTGATCCAGACCTTCGCTGACCAGGCCGTCATCGCCATCGAGAACGTCCGTCTGTTCAAGGAGCTGGAGGCCAGGAACAGCGCGCTCACCGAGTCCCTGGAGCAACAGACGGCGACGAGCGAGATCCTGAGAGTGATCTCAAGCTCGCCGACGGATCTTCAGCCGGTGATGGACGCGGTCGCTGAGAACGCCGCCCGCCTCTGCGGCGCGACCGACGCCACCATTCGCCGTATCGAGGGGGACACGCTGCGGCTTGTCGCCCGGTTCGGGTCTATTCCATTCGTCGCGCCTGCCGTAATTCCTGTCAGCCGTAATTATCCGACCGGATTGTCTGTCATCGAACGGCGGACGATCCACATCGAAGACATCCTACCGAGGCTCGAAACGGACTTCCCAACAATCAGTCGTGAACTCCGCACCGTCCTCGTAACGCCTCTTCTACGCGAAGGAGCACCGATCGGCGCGATCGTGATTCGCCGGGCTGAAGTGCGGCCATTCACGGACGCCCAGATCGGGCTCCTGAAGACCTTCGCCGACCAGGCCGTGATTGCCATCGAGAACGTGCGCCTCTTCACCGAGCTCCAGGCGAGCAACCGCGAGCTGACTGCGGCGCTGGACACGCAGACCGCGACCAGCGACATTCTGCGCGTCATCAGCCAGTCGCAGACGGATGTCCAACCGGTGTTCGACGCGATTCTGGCTAGTGCCGTCCGCCTGCTGGGGGGATACTCGGGCGTGGTGACCCGGATCGCTGGCGATCAGATCGTCCTCGCCGCGCTCACGAGCAGCGACGACGCTGGCGACGCTGCCACGAGGGCACTCTTCCCGCAGGCACTCCAATCTGAATTGTCGAAGGCGGGCCAGTGGGACAAGATGGCCGCGGGGTACGCCCAGGCCATTCGCGAACGAGCGCCGCTCAATATCGCCGACGCCCACACCGATCCCCGATGGCCAGAAGCCGCGCGCGCCTACGCTCGGCTCCGCGGCTACCGAAGCTGGGTTGCGGTGCCGATGCTCCGCCACGACGGGGCGATCGGAACGATCTCGGTGACCCGTCGCGAATCCGGCGGCTTCACGGGCGACGAGATCGCGCTGCTCACGACCTTCGCCGACCAAGCGGTCATTGCGATCGAGAACGCCCGCCTGCTGAACGAGCTGCAAGCGCGCACCGCAGAGCTGACCCGTTCGGTAGACGAGCTGACAGCCCTGGGAGACGTCAGTCGGGCGCTGAGTTCGACGCTGGACCTGGAGACCGTCCTCCAGACGATCGTCACCCGGGCGGTGCAGATCGCAGGAACCGCGGGCTGCAACATCTGGGAATACGACGAGCCCCATGCGGAATTTCGGCTGCGGGCAAGTCACTACGCCGATCAAGCGGATGCCGCGCTACTCCAAGCGCCCGGCCGCGTGACTGCCATCCCCAGGGGGCAGGGAGTAACTACCCGGGTCATGGAGCGACGAGAGCCCGTCCAGATCGCCGACATCGCGACAGAGGGCTCCTACGAAAGCCCGATCCGGCGACCCCTCATCGAAGCCGGTCATCGGGCCCTCCTCGGCGTCCCGCTGCTGAGCGAAGACGAGGTCATCGGTGTCCTGGCCGTGACGCGCAAGACTCCCGGGGAGTTCGAGCCCGAGATGGTCCGCCTGCTCAGCACCTTCGGCACCCAATCAGCCCTGGCCATCCAGAACGCCCGCCTGTTCCTGGAGATCGAGGACAAGAGCCGGCAGCTTGAAGCAGCGAGCCAGCACAAGTCGGAATTCCTCGCCAATATGTCCCACGAGCTGCGTACCCCCCTGAATGCCATCATCGGCTTCTCCGAGGTACTGACGGCGCGCATGTTCGGGGAGCTGAACGAGAAGCAGGACGAGTACCTGAAGGACATCTACGCGTCTGGGCAGCACTTGCTCTCGCTCATCAACGACATCCTCGACCTGTCGAAGATCGAGGCCGGGCGGATGGAGCTGGAGCCGGCAGACTTCGACCTGCCGAGCGCCATCGACAACGCCCTGACCCTGGTGCGCGAGCGGGCGGGGCGGCGTGGGAACATGCTCGGCCGGGCCATCGACGAGCGGGTGGGGACGATCCGCGCCGACGAGCGCAAGGTCAAGCAGGTGCTCCTGAACCTCTTGTCCAACGCGCTCAAGTTCACCCCCGAGGGCGGCCGGATCGACGTCCGCGCCACCGTGAGCGACGGCCTGGTGGAGGTGTCCGTCGCCGACACCGGCGTGGGCATCGCCCCGGAGGATCAGGAGGCAGTCTTCGAGGAGTTCCGGCAGGTCGGCACGGCCGACAAGAAGGTTGAGGGCACCGGCCTTGGGCTGGCCCTCTCCCGCAAGTTCATCGAGCTGCACGGCGGCCGGATCTGGGTGAAGAGCCAGGTGGGGCAAGGGTCGACGTTCACGTTCACACTACCGGTGCGCCGTGGCCAATGAGCTGATTCTGATCGTCGAGGACAACGACAAGAACCGGAAGCTGATGCGGGACGTGCTCGCGTTCAACGGCTATCGGCTTGCGGAAGCGGAACCGGGCGAAGACGGCGTGCGGCTCGCCCGAGAGCTCCATCCCAATCTCATCTTGATGGACATTCAGCTTCCGGGGATCAACGGGATCACGGCGTTCGGCCGGATCCGCGACGATCCCGCGACCGCGATGATTCCGCCATCGCCGTGACGGCGTCGGCCATGACCCAGGATCGCAAGACGATCATGGCGGCAGGCTTCCCACGTCTTGAACCGCGGTCCCTCCAGAGTCAAGAACCCTATCGACACGATCTTCGGACCATGAATTCAAGCCCCGCCGGCCTCCCTGTGCTATGCGACGAGATATGCGACGAGCTAGGCTGCGAGCTGTCGCGTGATAGCACGAACAGGCGTGGACTCGGTCATCCGCGCCCAAACGGGCGTACCATAACGCGATCCGCGACGATCTCAGTGAGGTTCCACACCGAGCTACGCTGCGAGGCCCCGCAGGTTCAAGAGTGCTACGCTGATCGGCCTAGCCCGAGACCGAATTGTAGCTAGACGCACAGAGCGAGCTAGAGGTACGAAGGGCCACAGACGTGACACGCTCGGTCGGCCAGGGACCGTCCGGGTCGCGACTTCTCCAAAACCAGGTTGCCGTCGTGACCGGCGGCGCCCGGGGCATCGGCCGCGCTATCGCCGAGGAACTCGCACGACACGGCGCACACGTTGCCGTCGTAGACGTGGAGGACGCGGCGGCGGCAGTCGAGGCCATCGGCGCGCTGGGCCGCAAGGGGCTTGCGTTCAAGGCCGACGTCGCATCCTTCAGTGATGCGCAAGCGATCACCGCCAACGTGATCGACCGGCTGGGTTCGATCGACATTCTCGTGAACAACGCGGGCGTCTCCCAACCCAAGTCGATCCTCGAGCTGACCGAGGCCGAGTGGGACCGAACCGTCGCCGTGAACCTGAAATCAAGTTTCAACTGGTGCAAGGCC
>WNGF01001782.1_pt1 | contig 32166 bp, 29 predicted proteins | sample 5400641 | NCBI WGS metagenome assembly WNGF01 (sample SAMN13153371, study PRJNA577476) | soil metagenome | isolation source: 80 cm soil or saprolite under grassland replicate 2 | place: USA:California | collected 2016-06-15 | reverse complement strand
AGGTTGGAACTGTTTTCGAGGATTCGCCCATCGGCCTCGACAAGTGGCTTCCTGCTCTGTGGCTGCTCGTAAGCTGCAAGAATGGTATTAGCTCCTACGAAGTTGCTGCGGCCTTGGGTATCACTCAGAAGTCGGCATGGTTCATGATGCATCGCATTCGTCTAGCCATGCAGTCGGGATCATTTCAGAAGCTCGGTGGCGACGGTGGCGAAGTTGAAGTAGACGAAACGTTCATCGGTGGCAAAGCGCGAAACATGCATATCAGCAAGCGTCAGCGCCGGATCACTGGGACTGGCGGCAAAGGACAAAACTGCCGTGATGGGAATCCTTGAACGTGGCGGCGAAGTTCGCACCGTCGTAGTCGGGAGCCGCCGCAGGAATGTTCTGCAACCCGAAGTGAAGAAGCACGTCGAAGCGGGAGCCGCGCTCTATACTGACGCCCTGCTTTCTTACAACGGCCTTGCGGGTGAATACGCGCATCAGGTGATTGACCATGCTGCCCAATACGTAGATGGTCGCGTCCATACCAATGGCCTTGAGAATTTCTGGAGTCTGCTGAAGCGCGGCATCTCTGGGACGTATGTCAGCGTAGAGCCATTTCACTTGTTCCGTTATTTGGATGAGCAGACCTTTCGTTACAACAACCGGAAGGACATGGAAAATGCAGATCGTTTTCAGCTAGCACTTTCGCAGATTGTGGGAAAGCGTTTGACCTACGCGGAAGTGACTGGCAAGGTGGGGGCGACGCCTTTCTAATCCTTTGCGCGGGAAGCGCGGGAAGCGGAAGTCCGCTTAGACTTCCGCGCCTTTGCTCTTTTCTCGGCATCAAGTTTCGCTTTGATTTCCGAGTGCGGCACAGCGACAAGCCGCCTCATAAAATTCGTGAACTTACCAAAATCGCCCTGAACGTTCTGAGGAGATCGGGTCGGGCGAGTTGGCTTTTGCGGCATAGGCTTAATGTACTGGCCCAGCCGGAGCGCCGATCGTATTCCCCCAATGCGCACTGGAAATCCCAATATTTGTGCTGCAACGCGGTGTAAAGACGTCGCCATTGTGAATCGTGCGGGATTAGATAGCATGTGACCAGCCTCTATGTAGGACTCAAAAGTCCTACCCTCATCAGTCAATTCCTTTTCCCAGACGGTTAGAGCGAACCATCTCATCGGAAGAGTAGCATTGGGCGGGATTGCCTGGTTCGCCGGGAGTCCGATGGTTATATTTTCTAACAAGGCGCAAATAGAATTAGACGTGGCATGGCATGCCTAACCGCCAAGAAGTCCATTGGCCGGGAACAAGTTCAGAGTACAGATCGTATTCAAGAATGGTATTGTTTTCTAACCCCCGTGCTCCGCAGACTTCAACAACGCGAAGAACTTGCTCAACTGGATTCCATCCAGCAGGCGCGTGATTCGCGTTGCTAAACCACTGTGCGCCTCGTTCCAGCCATGCTGCCCGCAGCTCTCCCACAGTCCAATCAGCGTCATCATTTCCAAATTCAGTTCCGCAACTTGGACAAATATTGAAGTCCACGGCGGGAGAAGCCATGATGAATCCGCAGATTGGACATGTGTAGCCGCTCACAATTTGAGTTTCAATTATTGGCATATTTGCGTTTGCAACTTCCTTCTGAAGTATTCCAAATTTGTTGGCTCTCGGTGACAGTTGCCCGGACGGCGATTTGCGGGCGCTAAGTTCCGACAGGGAATCGGAATGTAATATGTACGGATAACTCGGTCAGGACGGATTACGGCGTATTCATCCGTGGTCTTATTGAATCGGATAATGTCCCCATCGGGACGGCAACACTCAAGAACTTCATCCGGCTTGGGGTTAGAAAATAGTGAATCTGCCCGCTCCTCATACTCGACTATGGCCGTCACAGCAATGCGCAACCTGACGCAATGCTTTTGCACGTGATCCATGAGCGCACTTGGATCAAAACCCATTGTGAATCTCAACGGCAAACCAAGCATGATCACACAAGTGCTAGCCGTTTGTCACCTTGACAAATTGTATCAGGCGATCCCAATCCCTTGACAACAAGTAGAATCAAAAGGCATTTAGTTACAGCGTACCTTGTGCGTTACTTGACATAAGTGGCGCAATATATTGTGTCCTATGCCAATGCTTGCGGCCCCTGTAGATTTCTATTGCAATTGCAGGTAGGTTGGGAGCAGAGTTGAAGATAACAACTAAATGCGCCCAGAGACGCCAAAGCCACCGCGCTAACGGTGGCACTCTGACGGAACTTCCAGCTTGAAGTTCGGGAATCTTGTGAACTCACAGTAGTTCCGCTGTATCCCCAAAGTCAAGCGAAAAAGCTCCTAGGGAATCCCTGTCTCCAATGGGAGACAGGTAAGCCCCTCTCCGGCAGAGGTGTTCGCGCACCAAGCCGGAGAGGTTTATCCACGCCGTTCCAACCGCAATGGGCGAAGATGCCCACGGAAAGGAGGTGCGACATGGCCGGAAAAAAAGTTATATACCGCCGCTCCGACAATGGTCAAATCACGACCCAGCGATTTGCTGAGCAACATCCTAGAACTACGGAGCGCCAGCATGTTCCTGTAAAGAGCCCTAAGAAGTAAGCCGAAATGTAAAGCTGCCCTCCGCCCCCGTAGGGAAAACGGGGGCACAATTTCGCGATTGGGAGCTTACAACAATGGCGTACTACAAATACATGCACTACCTTACGAAGTCAGACCACCAGTATTTCGAGAATCTGTACGATCCAGGCGATACCACTCCGTATTCTGGAATCTATAGATGTGAAGCGTGCGGGCGGGAGGATACTTCAGTTAGCGGGAAGCCTCTTCCACCACAGAATCATCACCAACACGCGGCCTACCAAGGGCGCATTCGCTGGCGGCTTGTCGTTGGACATCAGCCCGACCCAAACAAGTAATCTCAATAGCAATTGGGCGGATAGGCTCCTGTGGATTGTGGCCCCACAGGAGCTTTGCTAGTGTTGGCATTGCCTCTGCAATACTGACCAGCTTTACCGCTGCCATGTTAGCCTGCATAAAATCGGCAACCGCAAGCAAATCCTTATCCATCAACACTTCCGGTTTATTCACACACTTCTCCTTGTTCTCGAGGGATACTTGCCATTATTGCCCTATTTGAACATTTTCACGGGCAAACGAAGGCTGCGTTTCCAGTTTAGGACCTGTCACGGCTTCAACAACTTAACAGGTTTAGTCAGGCAAGTATATTATTGCCCAAATTAGGTTGTCAAAAGCACGATTCTATGGAACTATGGCGGCTCTTCTGATGAGATATTCAGCCGTGGCTGGCGATACATGATCGGCATGGCCAGCCCTGCAAGCGACTACCTCCGCGCATTTCCGCACTGGCTGGCGGAACAGCATCCAGCACTCCGTCGAATTTGTGTCTTGTACTCAGCCGGCGGAACCTTCGGATGGCAGGTTGCTCGTGGGATCCTGGAATCGCTCCTTGTTGTTGCCGGCCAGTCGGTCGAGCTTGTCCCAATCAACTCTTCCCTCGAGAACTACGACACCATTCTTCGGACCCTGCTCGACATCGATCCTGAGGTTGTTGTTCTAGCAGTAACCTTTCCGGACGAACTGGGCATCATGCGAACTCGTCAGCATTGGCCCAGCACGGTTCGTGTGGTGGCGGCTGTTGCTGCCGGCCTAGGTGATTTTTCTGCTGAACTTGCACAGATAGCGGATGGAGTCCTCGGGCCGAGCCAGTGGGAACCCGGAGTGACCTTCCCAAACATCTCAGGACCAACTTCGGATTGGTTTCTCGATAGTTTTCAAAAGCAGTTCGGCCGGCCACCCGACTACATTGCGGCCGGAAGTTTTGCTACCGGAGTGGTTTTGACGGAATGCATTCGGCGGGCGGTTTCCTTAGATGACGAGAAGCTACGAAGCACAGCGTCTGACCTGGACTGCAATACGTTTTACGGCCGATTTCGAATCGACGCTCGAACCGGAATACAGACGGGACACCGGGCATTGCTCATCCGCTGGCAAGGGGGCTATAAAGTAGTGCTGCCTCCGCGATCTAAGTAGAGCGAAATGCATGCCCGCGGCTTCGGATCTGAGAGAAAAGAGAGGACATGTATATAGAGGGCAGTAGCAATTGCGACTAGTGCGGAGAAAAACGAACCCCCGGGCTCGCTGGTCTCTCAACTTCATCCTCTTGCCTAAGCGTCCGAGAACAGCCCACAATTAAGCAGTTACCGATAGGGGAACCGTCGTGAAAAACCTCTTTGTTGGAAACCTGGGTTCTGAGGTGACGCACGAAGAGCTTCGCCGGCTGTTCGAAGCTTACGGACAGGTGGTGCAGGTCCATATCATCGTGGATCGCGACACCGGGCTGCCGCGCGGGTTTGCATTCGTGGAGATGACTAACGACGCGGAGGCTGAGCAAGCAATCAAAGCTTTGAATGGCAGCATGCTAAGAGATCGTACTCTGGACGTGAATTACGCTCGCCCTAGACCAGAACGCCCAGCAGCTTAGGTGAGCGCGAACCGCGACGCCGCGCGGGCTTCGTGGCGTGTGGGCGAATGTTTCTGGTCCTGCGCCGGAATCCAGGGTCTTCTCGGCCAATTGTGGACGATCACTTTCTTTCTCCATAGATCGGTGGGGAGGCGTGTGTTATGCCGTAATCGAGGTCGAAACCAAGCTGGAGCTTAGCCGCGTCCGACATGAGGCCGCGATGCCATGGCGGATCGAACACGACTTCAACATGAACTTCCTTGACGCTCGGCAACCGTGAGAGCTTGCTCTCCACGTCGGCCTTGAGCACGTTGCCCATCCCGCAACCGGGAGCTGTCATGGACATCTTGATATGAACCCTGTTCCCGCCTTGCTCCAGAGGCGCAATGTCGCACGAGTAAACCAGACCCAGATCCACGATATTGACCGGAATCTCCGGGTCGTACACGGTCTTCAACTGATCCCAGACCATCTGATTGCTGAAGGCCCCTTCTTGAACTGCAGGTGCTTGTGCCCTCGCCGCGTTGGAAAGCCCCAGGGCATCTGTATCCTCGGCATCAACACGGTACATGTAGCCGCGATCGGTGGCTACCGTGTAGCCGTTCCCCAGGGAATGCATGATCCTTACGATGGCACCGGCCGGAAGAATGCCGCGAATCCCGCTGGGGATCTCGATGACTTCACAAGCCCGACTCAGCGTGACCGATCCACTCGCACTCATATAGAACTCCCTTCGCGTACTACTCCGTCGACACTGTCTCCTGTTTCCCTTGCATCGCAGCGTGTAATGCGTGCCACGCCAGCGTGGCGCACTTGACCCGCACCGGAAATTCTGAGACGCCGGAAAAAACAGCCAGCTTGCCCAGTTCTGCCCGCCTCCCGTTCGCCAGCTGGCCAGTCACCAGCTTGTGGAACCGGTCGAAGAGGGTTTCCGCTTCCGCCCTCGTCTTACCTTTCACACTTTGCGTCATCATGGACGCCGAGGCCTTGGAGATCGCACATCCAAAGCCCTGGAAGCTGATGTCGCGAATCGAGTCGCCCTCTACGCTCAGGTAAACAGTAAAGTGATCACCGCAGAGCGGGTTGTATCCCTCCGCCCTGTGGCTGGCCGTCGCCAGCTCGCGATAGTTGCGAGGCGCCTTGCTGTGCTCCAGGATCACCTCCTGGTAAAGCTCGCGCAGATCAGCCATCAGGCGAACACCTCCCGCACCTTCTGGATGCCCTCGACCAGAGCATCGACTTCTTCTCTGGTGTTGTAGAGAGCGAACGAAGCGCGCGCCGTGGCCGCGATTCCGAAGCGCTGCATTACCGGCTGGGCGCAGTGATGCCCGGTTCGGATAGCAATTCCGTCCTGGTCGAGAATGGTCCCGATGTCGTGCGGGTGGATGCTGTCCAGCAGGAACGAGAGTACACCAGCCTTTTCTCTCGCGGTGCCGATCAGGCGGACACCGGAGATAGCGGATACGGCTTCAGTGGCATAGGCCAGCAACTCGTGCTCATACGGAGCTATGTTGTCTATACCGAGGCCATTTACGTAATCAATGGCCGCGCCCAAGCCGATGGCACCCGCCACATGCGGCGTGCCTGCCTCAAATTTGTAAGGCAGCTTGTTGTAGATCGTCTTCTCGAAGGTCACGGAGCTAATCATGTCGCCGCCGCCCTGGTACGGAGGCATGGCATCCAGCAGAGCGGATTTGCCATACAGAACGCCAATCCCGGTTGGACCATAGACCTTGTGACCGGAGAACGCATAGAAGTCGCAATCCAAGGCCTGGACGTCCACTTTGAGATGAGGCACGGCCTGGGCTCCATCGACCAGCACTGGGATATTCCCGCGATGTGCCATTTCGATAACGCGCTGGACAGGATTGATCGTGCCGAGTGCATTAGAGACGTGGGCTAAGGCGACGATTTTGGTTCGCGGTCCCAGCAGGTTCTCAAAATCCTCGAGCAGCAGCTCGCCGCTGTCGCTGATCGGCGCAACCCGCAGCCTTGCCCCCTTCTCTTCGCACAGGATCTGCCAGGGCACGATGTTCGAGTGATGCTCCATGCCGGTGATGAGCACTTCGTCGCCAGCATGAACGTTAGTGCGGCCGTAGGTCTGTGCCACGAGGTTAATGGCTTCCGTGGCGCCGCGAACAAAGATGATCTCGCTCGCATCGGCGGCGTTGAGGAAACCTTGCACTGTCCTCCGCGCTGCTTCGTAATCTTCCGTAGCATGTTCGGAAAGGAAATGCACGCCACGATGGATGTTGGCGTTGTCCCGCTCGTAGTAACTTCCGATGGCATCAATGACCACCTGCGGCTTTTGGGACGTGGCTGCACTGTCCAGGTAAACCAGCGTTTTGCCGCGAACCCTCTGCCGGAGGATGGGAAAGTGACTGCGGACCTTATCCACGTCAAACGCCACACCGGCGGCGGGTACCTGCGATGAGCGAAACTCTCTGGGCAATCTCTTGGCGGCGGTGATCATCCGACTTCCTCCCAATTCCTTCCCGTGTCCTCGCGACGGTTTCCCCTCCCCGCGTCGGGTGCGGCGGCCAATTGAAACAAACATTCGTTGATCAGCCCCTCCACATGCTTCCGGACGGGTCCCTGCTTCATGCGGTCGAGACATTCGCTGGCGAAGGCGAAGAGCAGGAGTTTGCGCGCGGACACCTCGTCGATTCCGCGAGAGCGCAGATAGAACAGGGCGTCTCCCTCGATCTGGCCGATGGTGGCCCCGTGGGTGCACTTCACGTCGTCGGCGTAGATCTCCAGTTGCGGCTTGGTGTCGATTTGCGCATCATCGGAAAGCAGCAGGTTGCGGTTAGTCTGCTTGGCGTCGGTTTTCTGCGCGCCCTCGCGCACGATGATCCGGCCGTGAAAAACGCCGTGTGCGTGGCCATCGAGGATCCCGTTGTAGAACTGCCGGCTGCCGCAGTGCGGGCTCGCGTGTTCTACCAGCATGTAGTTGTCCAGGTGTTGGTGGCCATTGCCGATGAAGAGGCCGTTAATCAGGCACTCTCCCCCTTCGCCTGCCAGCACCGGGTGCACGTTGTTGCGTACCAGCGCGCCGCCCAGCAGCACTGAGTGCGACACGACATTGGCACCTCTTCCCTGCTCGATCCGCAGCGTGGAGATGTTGAAAGCCTGCTTGTGCTCGCGCTCAATCATGTAGTGCGAAAGCACTGTGTGGTCACCGGCAACGAGTTCCGTGACCGTGTTGCAGAACCCTGCGCCGCCATCGAGCGACACATAGTCCTCGACGAATGTAGCCTGGCTGTTTTCCTCCGCCACAATCAGGTTGCGCGGATGGCTCATGGATGGAAAATCGTCCCCGGTCGAGACAAACAGCAGGCAGATGGGCTCCTCCACAAGCGTGCCTCTGGGGATGTGTACATAGGCTCCGTCTCCCACGAAAGCCGTGTTCAGCGCGCAGAAGGCATCGCGGCGGACATCAAGGTAAAGGCCGAGGTGCAGTTCAATCGCTTCGGGATTGCTGGAAATCTCCCCGGCGAGACTGCTGACGTTCACCGTATCGGGCAGGTTGCTGAGTGAAGACAACTCGCGAGCAAAGCGCCCGTTCACAAATACAAGTTGAGAGGCAACGCCGGCAACCCGGTAACGTTCCAGTTCCTGTTGAGACAGCCGGGCGCGGCCGTTCCACGCCAGCCGGAAGGGAGTTTGTGCGATGGCAGAGACGTTGGTGAACCGCCAGTCTTCGTCGTGAGGGGTTGGGAACCCGACTTCGCAAAAGCGCGCAAACGCATCCCGGCGCAGCTTCCGCAACCACGGCAGGTCATGGCCGACGGCAAGCTCCTCGAACTCGGTGAAGCTTTCCAGGTAATTTTCCAACTGCAGAGTTGCCGTGATCACGTTGTTCTTTCCTCGCTCACATTCTCATTAGGCGGGAGTAGCATGCCGCGCCTCGGCTTCCATCGAGCCATAGCCCTTCTCTTCGAGCTCCAGCGCCAGTTCGGGGCCGCCCGAACGAATGATGCGCCCATCCAACAGCACGTGGACGAAGTCAGGGACGATGTAGTTCAGCAGGCGCTGGTAGTGAGTTACCACGACGATGGCGCGCTCCGAGTTGCGCATGGCATCGACGCCCTGGGCCACGATCTTCAGAGCGTCAATGTCCAGACCGGAATCGGTCTCGTCCAGAATGGCAAGCTTCGGCTCCAGCACCGCCATCTGCAGGATCTCGTTGCGCTTCTTCTCGCCGCCGGAGAAGCCTTCGTTCACTGAGCGGTTCATCAGTTTCTCGTCCATGTCCAGCAGCTTCAGTTTCTCTCGGAACAGGGGAAGGAAATCCATGGCATCTATCTCATCCAGCCCGCGGTACTTCTGGATGGCATTGAGCGCAGACCTGAGGAAGTACGCGTTGCTAATGCCGGGAATCTCTACCGGGTATTGGAAGGCCATGAAGATGCCTTCACAAGCAGCCTCCTCTGGTTTCATGGCCAGGAGGTCCCTGCCGTTATATGACACTTCGCCAGCGCTGACCGCGTAGGTCTCGCGGCGGGCCAGAACCTGCGCTAGCGTGCTCTTCCCGGAGCCGTTCGGGCCCATGATGGAGTGCACCTCGCCGGCATTTACCTTCAGGTCAACGCCCTTGAGGATTTCGTGGTTATCCACATTGACGTGCAGATTCTTGATTTCCAGTAAGCTCATTCCCTTCCCTCTCACTCGCTGCGTGTTGCAATTTCTTGCTTGGGATCTCGCCTTACCCGACGCTGCCTTCCAGACTGACGCTCAGCAGCTTCTGCGCCTCCACCGCGAACTCCATGGGCAGCTCACGGAACACACGTTTGCAGAAGCCATTCACGATCATGGAAACGGCGTCTTCCCACTTCAGCCCGCGCTGTCGCAGGTAGAAGAGCTGGTCTTCACCGATCTTCGAGGTGGAAGCCTCATGTTCCATGCGGGCGGTTGCGTTCCTCACTTCGATGTAGGGGAAGGTGTGGGCACCGCACTTGTCCCCGATCAGAAGCGAGTCGCACTGCGTGTAGTTGCGTGCCCCGTTGGCGCCCTTCATGATCTTCACCTGGCCTCGATAGGTGTTCTGGCCGTGACCGGCTGAGATGCCCTTGGCGACGATGGTGCTGCGCGTGTTCTTGCCTATGTGAATCATCTTGGTCCCGGTGTCGGCCTGCTGGTAGTTGTTGGTGAGGGCAACCGAGTAGAACTCGCCCACCGCGTTCTCACCCTGCAGGATGCAGCTCGGATACTTCCATGTGATGGCCGAACCGGTCTCAACCTGCGTCCAGGAGATCTTCGAGTTCACGCCCAAGCACTTGCCCCGTTTGGTCACGAAGTTGTAGATCCCGCCTTTGCCTTCTTTGTCGCCCGGGTACCAGTTCTGCACCGTCGAGTACTTGATCTGCGCGTTGTCGAGCGCGATCAACTCAACCACAGCGGCGTGCAACTGGTTTTCGTCGCGGATGGGTGCAGTGCAGCCTTCGAGGTAACTGACGTAGGAACCCTCGTCAGCGACGATCAGTGTGCGCTCGAATTGGCCGGTGTTCGCCGCGTTAATACGGAAGTAGGTGGAAAGTTCCATCGGGCAGCGAACCCCCTTTGGCACATAGACGAAAGACCCGTCAGTGAACACGGCCGCGTTCAGGGCGGCGAAGAAGTTGTCGGTATAAGGCACCACTGAGCCAAGGTACTTCTGCACCAAGCCAGGATGTTTCTGCACAGCTTCAGAGAAGGAGCAGAAGACAATTCCCAGATCAGCCAGTTTCTCCTTGAACGTAGTAGCCACGGAGACGCTGTCGAACACTGCATCCACCGCCACACCCGCGAGGTGCTTCTGCTCCTCGAGCGGAATGCCCAGTTTCTCGTAGGTGCGCAGGATCTCGGGATCCAGTTCCTCCAGGCTCGTGAGGCCAGGTTTCTGTTTAGGCGCAGAGTAATAAACGATGTCCTGGTAGTCGATCGGCCCGTACTTGACATTGGCCCACTTCGGTTCCGCTTGTGCCTTCTCAAGCGACGCCCAGTGGTGATAGGCCTTCAGCCTCCACTGGAGCATGAACGCCGGTTCATTCTTCTTGGCCGAGATCAAGCGAATAATGACCTCGTTGAGTCCCTTGGGGACTCTTTCTTCCTCGACGGAAGTGACGAAGCCCCACTTGTATTCCCGCTCCGCCAAGTCTCGGATCGCGTTCAGGTTCGTGCTCATTGCATTCTCCCGGATACAAAGGCAATGGTGGGCACCAGGTTTCCGCGCCCATTCCTGATGGTGGTTAGGTGTAAGGGTTGACTCAGATCGGAAAGCATGACGTTCTCGAGTGCCCCGCGCACCGCCTGGCTGATGATTCGCTGATTGTTCTTGATGGGACAGCAGGGCTCCAAGTCGCACAGCCCGGAGATGTCAGTGCTGCATTCAGTGAGCGCGATAGGACCCTCAAGCACAGCAATGATTTCAGCCACTGAGATCTCTCGCGGCTTCCTGGCCAGACTGTACCCACCCTTGATGCCACGATGCGAAACCAGTAGCCCACCCTGCAGAAGCTCCTTTAGCAGCTTGCTCACTGTTGGCAGGGGTAGCCGTGACTCGACGGCCAAGTCGCGCGCTGTGTGCAGCAACCGGTCGTGGTTCTGCGCAATGTGAGTCATCAGGACTAATCCGTAATCCGTCAATTTGCCTAGTCGGATCATCAGTCAATGCCTCTGTCTCAGAGGTTTCCGAACCGCCGTACATGAGCAGATTTAAGATAGTACTAATCTGGTACAATTTAATTGTACTATGCCGGTAGTAGGGCTGACAAGACCCGGCAGCCGTTCCCTGAGAGTGTGGGCTGTGGCCTAATTTCAGGTGGGCTTAGGCTGGTGTCCCCGGCGGTTTGTCGGCCCGGAATCGGCCAGACCAGCGGGATTCTTTATGTTGCTAACTCGGAGAGCGTGTTACGGTCTCCTCGCTGCGCAGCACTTGGCAGAACACGCTGCCGAGGGTTCGTTCAGCGCCAATGACTTGGCCGAATTCTATGAATTGCCCCCTGAAGCATTGGCCAAGATCCTCCAGCGACTTGCCACAGCTGGGGTGTTGATGTCGCATCACGGGATTAAGGGCGGATATACACTCGCCCGCGACCCGCGGTACATTTCCGTGTTGGACGTGATCAAGGCAAGCGACAGACCGCGGCGAGGCAGTCTTCACAGCGAACGCCAGCACCGCTTGGGGACCGGCAACGGTTACCATCCACTCCGCATGGTGAGTCAGGTCGTCGAAGATATGCTGCACGAGCTCACGATCGAGGACATCGACGAAAAAGCCTCCAGTCCCGCCGGCCTCTCGCGAGATTCATCGGTGCGAGCGTCACAACTTGACGACCAAACCACTAGGACTCACTGAGGCCCGAGCCTTCAGGAAAGCTTTTTGTACCGGAGTCGCTCGGGAAACACTTCATCCAGAGTGCGGAGCAGTCGGTGTTTGCCCGCACGCCCCGGAAGACCCTCTGGACGCACGCACCCCGCTCTGGGGCACCCCATTGTTTTTTTGCCGCAGGAGCGTAGACTTTAAGAAGGTCCCTTACGCATCTCTCCGTCGCCGTTTAGACGTTCCTACCTTCGCGATGGTCCCCTGCGCAACCGATAGAAAGAGGTTCATCATGGAACCCGTTTTCCGTCCATTCTGTCCTCATTTTCTTATACTGTTCTTATACTGCCGACCTTCGTCACTCGTTCATTAAAGAACTTCAAGGCATCGGCGCGCGGTATTAGGCTGAAACCACAGATCGCTGGTTTCGGGTCCCAAAGGATGTGCCCGTCTTGCGGGTTCATCACGTCACGTTCGAAAGCATTTTGCCTAGAGTGCGGGAAATCGTTTCCAGCGGTGCACCTATGGTGAAAAGATGCGACAGAATAAAACCGTAATCGTCGTTCGGATAGTATTCGCGCTTCTGATCCTGTACGCGATCTTTGGTCTTATAAGGAAAACCGTTTCTGCCCCAGTGTTCGTGGACGATGAGCGGCAAGAACAATCCCGCTGGACGGCTTCCGGTGACCTTCTATAAAGATGTCCACCAGTTGCCCCACTTCGAGGACTACTCAATGAAGGGGCGCACCTACCGCTACTTCGAAGGCGAACCGCTCTGGCCATTTGGATATGGCCTTAGCTACACCACGTTCAGCTACAGCGATCTACGTCTGCCGAACGCGACTATTAGCGCCGGTGATCCACTTGATGCGGCCGTGACAGTGACGAATAGTGGAAAGCTTGCCGGCGACGAGGTGGTCCAGCTCTACCTTAAGTTTCCCGATGTCGCGGGCGCGCCGATCCGCGCCTTACGCGGATTTCAACGCGTTCATTTGGAACTGGGCGCCAGTCAAAAAATTGAATTCCATTTGAGCCCGCGCGATCTGAGCATGGTCACCGATCTCGGAGATATCATCGTGGCCCAAGGCAAGTACAGTGTCTCAATTGGCGGTGGTCAGCCCGGAACCGGAGCCCCATCGGTCAGTGGGAACTTTGAGGTCAACGGGAAACTAACCCTGCCCGAATAATCTTGCGATTCTTATGAAACGCGAGCCCTTCGGCGACACAGAGAAACGAGGCAAGATGCGTTCGCAATTCCTGAGGAACATACTTTGGGCATTCGTAGCGGGTTCAATGCACATCCGCTCAGCAGCCAAACTCATGCGTCGGCCTGATGAATTTCAAGGCTCCAAACGTCGAAGTGACAAAAGCTGCAGCGATTGCGGCAGGGACGACGGAGCCAAATCCGTGGGGTCCAGGTCATAGCGCACCATTGCCTGCATATTGCCGCGTGGAGGGCGTGATCAATCGCCGAACCGGGCTTGGCGGCGAGGAGTTTGGTATCAGCTTCGTATTAGCCATGCCTGAAAAATGGAATGGCGATTTTCTGATGCAAGGTGGAGCTGGAAGTAATGGCATCGTGATGCCGCCACTTGGCCTTAGTGCTGCAGGAGACACACCGGGACTGATGCGCGGATTCGCCGTGGTCAGTACAGATACGGGTCACAAGAGCCATCATCCAGGATTCGATTTTGCGTTCATGAAAGATCAGCAGGCCCATCTCGATTTCGCGTATCTCGCCAATGCTCAGGTCGCCGCGTTGGCCAAACATGTCGTCGCGCAATACTACGGAAAAGCGGCTGCGTTTTCGTATTTCTCCGGATGTTCTACCGGTGGGCGCGAAGGCATGATTCTTTCCCAGCGCTACCCCAAGGTCTTTGACGGCACCATCGTCGGCGATCCAGCGATGCGCACCGGACTTTCCAACCTGGCGATCGGCAAATGGATCCCCGTAGCGTTCAATCAAGTGGCGCCGCAAGACGCTGACGGCAAGCCAATCATTACGCAAGCAATTACCGATGATGATCGCAAACTCATCAGTAGTGCCATCCTGAAAAAATGCGACGCGAAAGACGGTGTGGTCGACGGAATGATCTCCGACCCGCTGGGATGCGATTTCGATCCCGCCGAACTGACATGCAAGGAAGGAAAGACCGATTCGTGCTTGGCTCCCGAAAAAGTTGCCGCGATCAAGAAAGCCATGGGCGGCCCAAAGACGTCGGAAGGGATCCAGGTCTATCCAGGTTTTCTATACGATATCGGTATAACCGCCAGCGGCCCGATCCGCGGAATATTTAATCCAGGGCCTGGCATCTTTGGACCCGCCACGACAGCCATGGAAGTCGATGTCGAGAAGGAAGCTTTGGCGGACATCCAGCCATTAACGGATTCTATGTCCACCAACCTGACGACTTTTTCCGAGCATGGTGGAAAACTGATCTTTTATCACGGCGACAGCGATCCGTGGTTTTCGCCGCTGGACACGTTCGATTATTACAAAGACATGGCCACCGCGAATGGCGGCCTGGAAGACGTGTCGAAGTGGAGCCAATTTTATTTCGTCCCCGGAATGGGGCACTGCAGCGGAGGCCAGGCCCTTGATCAGTTTGATCTGTTGGGCGCAATGGTCAACTGGGTTGAAAAAGGAACAGCGCCGATGTCCGTGAGCGCCACAGGCAAAGCGCTTCCAGGGCGTAGCCGCCCGTTGTGTCCGTATCCCAAGCACGCGCACTACAAGGGACGCGGCGACATTGAAGATGCACATAACTTCGAATGCCGTTGAAATCTACTCGGCAGACACAGGCGTCTGCTTCGTTAGGAAAGAGGGCTTCCGGCTGACGAGCCGATCAGGCAGCTTTAATTCAATCCACCTAAGTAATCCATGTTTTGATGCCGCGGTAGTGCGTCAGTTCTGTGCCTCTTTTGGGAGCTAAAGAGGAGACTCTATGGCTCGCAGAGTTGGCCAGAAAATCGCACGAGGAGACCGCAGATGGCTTATTCGGGTTTATCTCGGCCGCGATCACGAAACGCACAAGCTGCTCTGCCTCAGTGAAAAGCAACGCCATTAAGAATCTCGTGCAATTGCCCGCAGTTAACTGGCGGCATCGCCCCTGTTTGGGTCGCAACCCACGAGGCAAAGCGATTGGCGGACTCGCTGATTTCCTGAAGCGAATGAGCACGCAGGTAGTGGTGTGCCAGGCACGCTGTGAAAGCGTCTCCCGCTCCAACAGCATCGGCAACCTTCACCCGGAAGCCGCGATGCTCCACCGTCTCGTTTGCCGAGACAAGCAGGCTGCCGCGAGCTCCCCGTGTTATGCAGACCAACCGCAAGCGGCACTCATTCAGCAGTCGTTTGGCCAGCATCTCTTCACTTCCCACACCCAGTTTCATCAAGAATGAGACCTGCAGTAGTTCCTGCTCATTGAGCTTGACAATGTGAGCACGCTGGAAAGACTTTCGCAGCACGTCTTTGTTGTAGAAAGATTGACGCAGGTTGACGTCATAGATACGAAGCGCCCGCTCTGGTGCGTTCCGCAGGAAGCACTCAATCGTTACCGCGGATCTCGGCGAACGTTGTGCGAGCGAACCGAAGCAAATCACGTCTGCTCGGCTGGATAGCTCTTCCCAGGCTTCCGTCCATTGCAGAAAATCCCAGGAGACCTGCTCCTTTATCGTGAAGTTTGGCTGGCCAGCACCGTCAATTGAAACCTTAGCGGTACCGGTCTCGTGCAGATCATCATGCTGCACATACGACGTGTTTAGACCGAGCTCTTGCATGACTCTGCACGCCTCGCGCCCCAGATCGTCATTGCCCACCCGGCTGGCCACCACTCCCTGGTTCCCAAGAACGTTTGTCATATAAGCAAAATTTGCGGGCGCGCCGCCTAACACCTTTCCCGATGGCAAAAGATCCCACAAAACCTCACCCAGGCCGATCATGAGCGCCGGTTTAGTCATGAATTCGTCTCAACATCCCGCTTGACACGCAATGTCCTACTGAAAAAGTCTAGCTGCAAAGTCCGCGAGATATTTGCGCCACACTGTCCAGACGTGGGCGCCCGAACTTTCGACCCACACATGTTTGATTCCAGCTTTCTCTAATGTCTGGTGCGACTGCTTCACCGGCGTGAGGAGGAAATCATCACTGCCAATTCCAATCCATAGCAGCCGAAGTTGCTGGTTCACTCTCTCTGGATTCGACAGTACCCCGTCATAGTCTTTCGTGGTATCGGTTATAGCAATTGCAGGACTGAATGCTCCGAGATACGCAAATTGGTTCAAGTGATCAAGTCCGATTCGAAGTGCCTGGGCGCCACCCATGGAAAGACCCGCCAGGGCGCGATGCTCGCGGTCCGGAATGGTGCGGAAATGGGCATCAACGAACGGAACGAGGTCGGTGGAAATGACACTGTCGAACAACGAATATCGTTCATCCATGAAGTAGCGGAGCCCCGACCCGGGCGAGCGCGGGTTCGAACCGGACCCAGATTGAGGCAGCGGAGGTACAAAATGCACTCCCGTCAATCCGTTCTCGTTGACAATGATCATCGGCTTAGCTTTGTGTACCGCAATCAGATTGTCCAAGATGAAATTTTCGTGTCCCTGGTCGCTCCAGCCTGCTTCGTCTTCGCCCCACCCGTGCTGAAGGTACAAGACTGGATAGCGCTCGCTGTTTTGGTCGTACCCCGGAGGCGTATAGACGTAGATTCTTCTCGTTTCGTGCGTTGCCTTCGAGAAATACCACTCGGTTCGAATTGTGCCGTGCGGTACATCGTTGATTGCGAAGAACTCCGATTCCGAAGCAGGAACTTCAAGGCCACTCACTTCTTTTCGAGCGGCGAAGAAAGTTCTGCTCCCAGGATCGGTTGAAGGAAATCCATCGACGGAAATCAGGTAGTAGTGGAAACCGGGTAGCAGGGGCTTCGTCGTGACTTCCCAGAAGCCATCCGCACCCTTGGCCATGTCGTAGGTGGATTGGCCCAATTCCATAAGCAATTGCACTCTCTGCGCGTTATCAGCTTGCACACGGAAGGTCGCGCTGAGATCGCTCTGGAGCCGGGGAAATTCCGCACCGGGTATGTTTGTCGGTGCCGGGCTTGATTCGCCCTGCTGGGCCCAGCACGAACCGCAAAATAGCATCATGAGCCACACAAAGTGCTTCATCGTCAGTTCGCCCCTCCCACTGCTTTGAGGTTTTGGTATCACTGAGTTCACAAGCATCAAAACGCGATCACCTCTTAGTCGCATCACCAGCTACGCCCCTGAGAACCGACAAATCAACACTTTCAGCCATGGCTTTATAGCCAGCAGCGCTGGGGTGAAGGTGGTCGCCCGATTGGAAAGCATCTCGGAACTGCGTCGGGTGAGTGGGGTCTCGGACCGTCCCATCGAAGTCGAACACGCCATCAAATGCGCCGCTCGTGCGGATCCATTGATTTACCGCCTCACGCGTGGCTTCTCCATCCGTGCTGTAGTAATCAGCACCCTCGTAAGGCGTCAATGTAGCCCCAAATACTCTGATTCCGTGCTGATGCGCCCGTTCGATGATTTGCTGCAGACCCATGATGAGGTCCTGCGCGCTGACCACCTCGTGAACAAACGGCATCTCCGTGGGCGTAGCGCCGTTGGGCAATCGTGGCCGCATGTGAGGCCAGCCGATGTCGTTGATGCCCTCCAGCACGATCAGGTTAACGACCCCCGGCTGTGCCAAAACATCTCGATCGAAGCGCGCCAGCGCGCTGACGCCCGCACCATCGTGCAGAATGCGATTTCCACCGATCCCCTCGTTAAGCACGGCCAGCCCGGTAGTACTCTGCTGGCTCGCCAAACGACTTGCCAAAATATCCGGCCAGTCGCTGTAATCTCCCTGCTTCGCCCCTACGCCATCGGTAATCGAATCGCCAAATGTCACAGTCGCTGCCGTTTGATCTGAAGTGCAGACTTCGACGTCTGCCAGCCAGTACCATGACGTTTTCACAGTGGCATCCGGGACGTCCGCTTTGGCCGTGAAGTCCCCTGGCCCCGAGACATACGTTTCATGTTGTGCCCAGAAATGAACGGTCGAAGCAGGTGTCTTCTCTGGCAAGTAAATGCTCACGGCAATTTCGGTGAAAGGAAGCACTTTCAAGTCGACCGGGTCACTTAATACCGGAGCCTCACGCGGAATGCTGACAGATGCTCTGCCCCCAAACGTCAGCGCACGATCAGATTCCGGGACAATCTTGGCACCCTGTGCGACAAGCGCAATGTGAGCCGCGCCGATTGGAAGAGCAGTAGATCCGAATGCATTCGAGAGCCTGATTCGTACCCATTCACCGCCGATGGTCGGCTTAACGAGCATGCGAATTGTCTGATTTTCGAAGACTGGCGACGGCGGGAGTCCAGGAAATGGAAGAGGAGCATGTACCGAAGTGCTCCAAGCGCTTACCCAGTGTCTGCTGACGCTCTTATTCTCGGCGCGCGCAGTCAGGATTAGGATCGCGGCAAGGAAAATGAAAATCCGCACTCTAATCATGGCAGTACCGCTGAACCAGCTCTGGCGTCTGCCGCCGAAACGTGGCTTGGACCGACCATGTTGCCCAGATGGCGATCAAAGAACCTGACAATCACGTTGAGCGCGTCCCTCGACTCAGGAACGTCGGCGTTGTAAAAGAATCCGTGGAACAGCCCTTCCCACACGTGAAGTTCAGTGTCCACACCCGCTTTCACCAGTTGCTCGTGTGTGTAGAGAGCGGCACTCAATTCGAAGCCGCGCGTGCCGGTGATCATCAGTGTCGGAGGGAACTTCGCCAGAACTTCTGGCGAGCTGATTGGAGCTGCGAGCGGATCTTTTGGATCAGTTCCGCTGAAATAGCTCAACGGCGGCGGTGCTCCCGGGTTCATAGGAAACGGCATGCGCGCCTCCCCGATTGGCACTGCGGTATAAGAGGCGTCGCCGCCAAACCCAGCGCCGGCAGACGCACAGAAGATCCCAATCGCTCCGGGCGCGGGCAGGCCATGCCTTTGAAACCAGGCAATCGACATAGCGGTCTGAATACCTCCGGCCGAGCACCCGTAGATCCCAATGTCTTTCGGCTGGTGCGTCTTCAGGAGCTCCTGGTAAACACTGGCGACGTCTTCGCTGGCAGCAGGAAACTTGTAGTCCGGGCCTTCGCGATAATCGACGCTCACCACTTCAATCTGACCAAGTGCGGAGACGGGAATCGATTCGAGTTCCGCGCAGCCGGGCCAGCAACCAGAGAATCCGCCGCCGTGAAGATTGATTAGAACTCGATCTTTGTTTCTTGCCGAGACTCCCGCTTTTGGCGTGTAAACATACGCATGTATACCGCCGATTTTGTCTTCTTTTTTCTCGACGGCGAACAGTTCGTAGTCACGCGCGAGGTATCCCTTCATAAATCGCGGTACACCGGCGTCCTGTTTCAAGATTTCGGGATCTTGCATGTCCTTCAAATGCTTCGCTACGTATGCTTTTGCTTCTGGACTCAGAAAGCTGGACATTGGCACTGTTTGGGCAGGGACTTCGACGGTGCCATCGTCTTGCACTACTACTTTCGGTGCTTTCCCGACCGGCCGATCCTGACCGAAGACCGACGTGGGAACCAGCAGCCCCAGACAAGCCGAAGACAGCAGCACAAATAGAGGGCGGAAGTGCAACATAATCACGAGCCTCCTGGAATGATTTGGGTAAGAGTCGTCCTGAAGCGGAGGCACCGCGCATTTCTACGCGGTGCCTTTGAACAGATACTTAGAACCCTACTCGCAGGCCGAATTGAATCGCGCGAGGCGGATTCGCCTGCGAAGTCACAGTACCGAAGCTCGGACCGCTAGTTATGTTGGTGTTAGGAGCGCCAAATCGTACGTGATTGAACGCATTGAAGAACTCCGCTGTGAACTGCAGATACACACGTTCTGTGATGTCATTGCGCTTTGCGATTGAGAAATCCCAGTTGTTCATGTGATCCATCCGGACGGCGGAAACGTTTCGAGGCTCGTTGCCGAATCTCACAACGGTGCTGGTATCCACAGGCTGGAAGCATGCCGTGTTAAACCAACCATTGAGTGCTCGGCTTTCACGTGAGCCCGAGACCTTCAGGTCGCACCCCGACACAAGATCAGTGCGCATCCAGAGGCCTTGAGCCCCGAAGTACCCCTGACCACCGCCAAGGAAGCTCAGAGCCGACCCCGGAAAGAATTGGTACGCACTAATGGGAACACCGCTCCGTGCGGTGGTGATGCCATTGACCCGCCATCCCCCCACTATCCCGTTAAGGATTCCGTGAGCATCGCCCATGAAGTGCTTATTGCGACCGAACGGCAAATCAACACCGTAGCCAACGGAAAGGTTGTGAGGAATGTCGTAAGAACTCACCGAGTACTCCCTGTCCAGATGGTTGTTGTCCTGAGTCGCACCGCCGAAAATGAATCCTTCATCCAGAAAGGCACTCGTGCTGTCAGTATTCGACGTCAGTCGCGACCATGTATAGGCGACACTCAGTATCCCCTTGGAGCCAAACCGCTTCATGAACGAAGTCTGCAGTGAGCGGTAGTTGGATGTGCCTTTGTGCGGATCCAGGAATAGGACTCGGCGGTATTGCGGGAACGGCAGCAAGAGCTGTCCGCGGGGTACCATTGGCGCCGAAAGCGGCGAGCCTGGAGTTGTGATGATGCCAGCGAAGGGATTCGGGACCAGCTCCATCAAGCCACCGCTACCCGGAGCACTACTCGGACCTAGCGAAAAATATTGCTCCGGCAGCTGATTCAGGTTGATATTCGAAACGGTCGCCCACCCCTGCAAAAGAAGGTGGGTTCCCCTAGATCCCGCGTATGCCACCGTAAGCGAGGCGTCTTTGCCGATTTGTCGTTCGATTGCCGCGTTCCACTGCTGCACATATGGCGTAGGATCGCCGGGCACGCGCATGGCAAAGATCGCCTGTCCGTAGAAGTCGCTGGGCTGAGCGTTACGCCGCAGCGGCTGATTAAGGCCGGTGGGAAACGGGTTGGCCGCTGTGGCGCTGCCATTGGTAACCGTGGTCGGAGCTAGGTTGACAGGGGAGAGGTTCGGTCCGTCTTGGCTGAGCGTGCTGGGCGGGTAGGAAATGCCATATGCCGCTCGCAGCACAGTCTTGTCTGTTAGGCGATACGCTAACCCCAGCCGGGGCGAAAACAACTTCCAGTGCAACTTGTCTTCTCTTTGAGAGGGCCATGCGGAACTTCCTACAAGTGCCACATTCCCGATCAGCTGTTGCGTTTGTCCCGTGACTGGATTCAAGATTGACCCTAGCGGACTAGCTTGGTTTGGCAGAAACACTGTGTCGTTGTTGTTAGCTTCCGAGAAGACACTGGGCTGGTCCCATCGGAGGCCAGCAGTGATGGTAAGTTTTCTGGTGGCCTGGAAGGTGTCATCGACAAAGAAACCGTAAGACGTGAAGTATGCCCTCGAGCCTCCAATCACACCGGGCGCTACTTGCGAGCCTTGCGCTCCGATGATTCCAAGCAGTGCCGACGCCACTGCGCTGCCGCTGCCGGGCACACCGGCAGACGCGGTAGCCGACTGGTCGAAGTTCAGGGTGAGCACTCCGTTTTCTGGATCGGAAATCCACTGCACGTGTCGCAATGCGCCGCCAAACTTGAGCTGGTGGCGACCCACAATCTTGGTGAGATTTCCCGATAACCCGTACACATTCTGGTGCCAGAAGAGCTGCGAACCAACCCCATTGCTTCCACTGACACCCTGGCTGTCGCTGAAACTCATTGCCGGGTAGTTCGCCGGCGCCACGAGTTGGCTTGCAAGGCTTGTCCAGCCGGGGCCGAATTGAGACAGGTCGACGCCTTGGCTGTCGGGAAACTCGTGTTGAAACACCCGCAGGTAAGAAAGCCGCAAATCCAGGATTGTCGAAGAGTTAAAAGCGTGCGTGTCTCCGAGGATGGCCGAATGAGTGTAGATACCGGTGTGACCCTGACCCTGTGTGTGTGTCCCCCAGGCATCATAGGCGTTGCTATCCGCCTTCCAGTACGCGTACCGGGCGAACAAGTTGTTCTTGTCGGAAAAATGGTGATCAACACGCGCGTTGTATTGACTGTTGATCCCTCCCGTGGCCTCTTGAACAACGAAGTTATTCTGTAGAAGGCCGGGCCGGTTCTCGCCGGCGGGATAGGACTTTGCAAAAAGTGCCTGTGCAGAAGGGTCAAGTCTATTCGGGCAGATTACGTTAAGCACTCCATTGCATTGAAATTGAAGTCCCGTGGTTGGATCGTAGATCGTAGGCAGACCTGGTGCCGAAAAATCACCTCCCAGTTCGGCCGTCGTGGGAACGGTACTTGTCACCAGGGTTCCGGTTTTCAGAACTTCTCGCTCGAAACCAAAGAAAAAGAATGTTTTGTCTTTTACTATGGGTCCGCCGAGGGTCCCACCAAACTGATTTTGGATCAAAGGCACGCGACTAAGGCCGGCTTTATTCGAAAAGTAATCATTCGCATTCAGAACCTTATTGCGCAGATACTCGTAAGCGGTGCCGTGAAAAGCGTTGGTTCCAGATTTAGTGGTGAGGTTAATCACACCCCCAGCGTAGTTACCATACTCAGCGGCGACATTGTTGGTGACGACGCGGAACTCCTGCACGGCATCCTGAGAGGGGATAAGCGAGTTGAGATTGCCGGCAGGTGCGTTGGAGGCAACACCATCGATGTAGAAGGAGCTCTGGTTCCCGAAGCCTCCGCCGATCGCGTAGTTTCCAAAACCAATGGCGTTAGTCCTCGCGCCGCCCGACTGGTTCGATACCGCATTGCCGTAGGTCCCGCCTTGGGCCACTACGCCGGGGACGAGCGTCAGCATGTTGTTAACATTTCTTCCGCTTAACGGTATGCTCTCGACCTCTTGCTGACTGATGGTCGTACCCAGAGAAGCACTATCGGTTTGCAATGGAGGTGCCTCGGTGGTGACAACCACGCTTTCAGTCACGGCACCTACCTGCAACCTTGCCTCTACACGGGTGGCAACGTCGACTTGAACCTCCACCCTGTCTTGAGTGAAGTGCTTAAACCCTGCCATCTCAACTTCGACACGGTACATACCAGCGTTCAGGTTCGGAAACGTGAATGTCCCCCCGCTGCCGGTCTGTGTACTCCGAGTCTCGTTAGTTCCCAAATTCGTGATTCTTACGTTGGCTCCTGACATCGTTGCCCCGCTAGGATCCGCCACAACTCCCAACACGCTTCCGAATCGAACTTGAGCATCGGCTCGAATGCACAAGTTGGTCATTCCAGCCAAAACGAAAATCACCGCTGCCAGCGACGTAGTCGAAACCCGCCGGTGTGCGCCGGCGCCAGCATAAGCGGTGCGGGATGCACCTCGATCCAATGGAATATTGCGGGGAGTATCGGAGAACTGCGCGAGAACAGCTGCTAGGACGCTAAGCATGTTGTCACCTTTCTTCGTGGAAAGACGGCCGTTTCAATCTGCGAGACAAACCAGGACGCTAGTCGCTCGTGCCTGGTGCTCGACGATTGCAAAGTTGGTGCAGAATCGAGCGTGAAACAAGACGACAACAACCGCGACTGGAAAGAACTTGTAGCTCTTAGTTTCCTAAGCTGTCAAGATAATTTGCAGACAACTATTAGAAAGTTGTCTATACCGCATGAAAGAAGTACTTGGGCCCAAGAAGCTGGAGGGGGCGCGCTTAGTTATGTTCGAACCGCTTGGGTGTCAAGAGAGGGATCGGTTTCAGAATTAGCTCCGACCGTTATTTTTCATCGGCATCCCGCAGGATTTACGCACGACCAAATCACACCTTAAGAGCACATCCCGTGGAGGCAGATCGGGATTGGCAATCCTGTCGAGCATTACCGCCATCGCCATCCTCCCCATGTCACGACATGGCTGGTGTAGGGTCGTCAGCGGAACTGGCAGCAAGCGTGCATATTTAACGTCGTCGATGCCTACTATCCGAATGTCTTCGGGAATGCGTTGACCAAGCGCCATTAGCGTGTGCATAAGGTTTCCAGCGGTCAGATCGTTGGCACAAATGAAAGCATCTGGCCGCTGTTTTTTCAGAATCGATTTGATGAATTTAGCGTCAGATGCATCTCCGATATGGACCGAATCACGTAGCGGCTTGTCTTCTTGTAAAAGCAGAGCTTCACGATAACCCGCAATACGGGCGTCCACGGTCGGCGCCGAATTGGGTCGTGCGAAAAATGCGATGCGCTTGGCACCCGCTTTAATTAGGTGCTCCGTGGCAAGATAACCGGTACGCCGATTGTCAATTCCAACCAGGTCATACTTGCTGCGCTGCGGATATGGTTCTAGACACCGGTCGAGCAGCACAACCGGAATGCGAGCTCGATCAAACGCAGCCACAATACGGTGATTTGCCTGGAACCGGTTCGTACTGAATTCGACGGGTGCGAAGAAAACACCTGAAACCTTGCGGGAGATGTAGTGCTCGCAAAGTTGCTCAGCAACTTGCTCTTTCTCGTGCTCTTGTGGCGCCGCAGCATTCCCCCAAAGCAAAGAGCAATGGGCTGCCTCTTGCGCTTCCATCATCCCTTGGCAGATGGCTTCAAAGATTTCGGTCTGCCCCAACTCCGGAATCAAGAGCCCAAAAACATGGCCTCCTGTGTTTGAATTCGAAGACACGTACGTGCCAGAGCCAACTCGCCGGATCACGAGCCCCAACGACTGCAGCTCGTGCATCGCCCTAAAAACCGTCATCCTAGAGGCCCCAAAACGTCTGACTAGTTCTGCTTCACTTGGCAAACGCTTGCCAGGCTTGTAACGTCCGGCGGCAATGTCATCCTGAAGTTTTTCGAAGATTTGACGGTATTTGTGATTCGCCATCGTGGGCTCCCTTGATGATTCGAGCCATGCAAGCGCGGAACCGGCTCGTCCGAAGCCACAGATTACGCCTGCGTCGCGAATATTACCATATACAACTTAAATATAAGTTATGAGCAATTGTCTTGACACCTCCGGCCACCGGCTTCTAAAAGTTGTTCTGGTTTCGCGCGCCGGGTCTCCTCTTCTTAGAACGCACTCTTGACGCGGCAAAGGGCGATCTTGAAAAATCAGGTTCAACTCATCACGTATGTTGACCGACTCTCCGGTGACCTAAGGAGACTGAAGGCGCTCCTCGATGGGCCGTTTTCCGGCCTTTTCGGCGGTGTACATCTGCTGCCTTTTTTCAATCCGATTGATGGGGCGGATGGGGGATTCGACCCAGTTGATCACACCGAAGTCGATCCCAGGCTAGGAGGATGGAACGACGTGCGCGCACTGAGTGAAGACGTTGAGGTAATGGCCGACCTCATCGTTAATCACATATCAAGCGACTCGCCGCAATTCAAGGATTTTTCTCGGACTGGCGCGAATTCCCCTTTTGCAGGCATGTTTCTGACCTACGATCGTGTTTTCCCAATGGGAGCGCGCGAAGCAGATTTGCTGCGCATGTATCGTCCACGTCCGGGATTACCCTTTACGAATGTGATATTGGAATCCGGAGAGGGCCGGCTTCTTTGGACCACGTTTACTCCGCAGCAGGTCGACATCGACGTACTGCATCCCCAGGGCGAGGCTTACCTGGCCTCCATCCTCAACCAATTTCAGTCTGCCGGCATACGCATGATCCGGCTCGATGCGGCCGGTTACGCGATCAAGAAGCCCGGCACGAGCTGTTTCATGATACCGGAGACTTTTCGTTTCATCGCTTCGCTTACCTCGCAAGCCCACTCCCTCGAAATGGAAGTCCTCGTCGAGATCCACAGCCACTACTTGCAACAGCTGGAAATCGCGCGCCAGGTCGATTGGGTTTATGATTTCGCGCTTCCACCACTCGTACTCCATTCGCTATTCGCTCACACTGCAGTAGCTCTCGGACATTGGCTCGCAATTCGCCCACAGAATTGCATCACCGTACTCGACACTCATGATGGGATTGGAGTCATTGACGTTGGCGCTGGCAGAGACGGTGAACCCGGCCTTCTCGCTCCGGAGGACGTCGATCAATTGGTCGAGACTATCCACTCGAGAAGCAATGGTCAAAGCCGGATGGCCACGGGCGCGGCAGCAAACAACCTGGACTTGTATCAGGTCAATTGCACTTTCTACGACGCACTCGGGCGCAGTGACAACGAACACGTGATCGCACGAGCGATTCAATTTTTCGTGCCCGGTATTCCGCAGGTGTATTACGTTGGCTTGCTTGCCGGTACCAATGACATGGAATTGCTCGCCCGGTCCAACGTTGGACGCGACATCAATCGCCACTACTACACTCCATCTGAAGTCGAGAACTCGCTAAACTCTCCAGTGGTACAGAAGCTCGTCGAACTCATCCGACTCCGCAATGACCACCCCGCTTTTGCCGGAAAGGCGTGTGTTGAGCTTCCGGATAACCAACGCCTCGTAATCGCCTGGGAGAACCGCGATCACTGGGCGAAGCTGGATGTGGATTTCAGCAAAATCCGGGCTCTGGTCACCTACTCCAAAACCGCCGTTGAGCAGGAGCCCGGCATAGGCAAATGGGATTCTCAGATGAGCGTTGAGGCCTCAAGGGCAATCTTATGAAAGATGACGCAAATCTTCACGGAAATCTCTCCGTAATTAAATGGCTGACATTCTTGATGTTCATGATGTTCGCTATGACAACGGACTCCGTGGGTGTCATCATTCCTGAAATCATTAAAGAATTTCATCTCAGTATGACCGTGGGAGGCGCGTTCCACTATGCCTCCATGTCCGGCATCGCATTTGCGGGTTTTTCGCTAGGTTATCTTGCGGACAAGTTGGGAAGAAAGAGAACTATCATTCTCGGGCTGGTATTGTTTGCATTAAACTCCTACCTGTTCGCGGTCGGCCGATCTTTCGAGTTCTTTCTTGCTCTTCTGCTCATTTCTGGAGCGGCAATAGGCATTTTTAAGACCGGGGCCCTCGCCCTGATCGGCGATATGAGCAAATCGACGATAGAGCACACCGCAACCATGAACACCGTAGAGGGATTCTTTGCAGTTGGTGCAATCATTGGACCGGCGATTGTGGCACGCCTGTTGGCGGTCGGAACATCGTGGAAATGGTTGTACGTAATCGCCGGAAGCATCTGCGTTCTCCTCATCGTTACGGCTTCCCTTGTGAAATATCCGCACACCACGGAAACATCCGAAGCGGTCAATCTCAGGCGCACCGTTCGCATGATGAAAAATCCTTATGCTCTCGGATTTTCCGCAGGGATATTTCTTTATGTTGCCGTCGAAAGCGCGGTTTACGTATGGATGCCGACGCTCCTCTCCAGTTACCACGGACGGCTCATCTGGATGGCCACCTACGCGATTTCGATCTTCTTCGTACTCCGTGCCGCAGGCAGATTCATCGGTTCATGGATGCTCGCGCGATTGAACTGGGCCGCGGTCGTGACGGTGTTCAGTCTCGCCATACTCGTCTGCTTTCTCATAGCTATCCTTGGCGGGATCGGAGTTGCCGTGTTCCTGTTGCCGCTTTCCGGCATATTCATGTCGGTTCTCTATCCCACGCTCAATTCGAAAGGCATCAGCTGCTTCAGGAAGCACGAACACGGCGCAGTGGCCGGGGTCATTCTGTTTTTTACGTGCGTTGCAGCCGTTCTCGGGCCATTGGCAATGGGCGCAATCAGCGACTATTTCGGCGATCCTAAATACGGCTTCATTCTGGCCACATTATTCGCGATTATGCTTTTCGCTGGCCTGCTGCTCAACTGGATCTTCAACCCCGCTGGCGATCGCCTTCAACAACTGGACCAGACCGAATACGAAGTAGTTGAGAACCAGACAATCGGTGCGCAGGCGCACAGCTAGTATGCTTTCGTGATCACACTATGAATCTTCGCATCTTTTTCTGGTCTCTTACCGCGGCGTTGGCGGGTTTTCTTTTTGGCTTCGATACTGTCGTTATTTCCGGAGCTGAAAAGACGATTCAATCACTTTGGAGCCTGAGTCCCGGTCTGCACGGCATTACGATGGCGTCGGCACTCTATGGAACCGTTGTTGGATCTCTGCTTGGTGCGTGGCCTGCTGATCGGTTCGGGCGGAAAGCCACGCTTTTGTGGGTTGGAGTACTCTACATTATCGGCGCAGTCGGCTCAGGCTTTGCTCAAAATGTTGGAACTTTCATTATTGCGCGGTTTGCCGGCGGCTTAGGAATCGGCATTTCGACCGTCGTCGCGCCGATGTATATCGCGGAGATCGCGCCGCCAAAGAGCCGCGGGCGACTTGCGGGGATGTTTCAGTTCAACATCGTGTTCGGCATTTTGATCGCCTTTGTTTCGAATGCTCTTCTCGCAGGAATTGGCGAAAATGCCTGGCGCTGGATGCTGGGCGTGGCCGCGTTTCCATCGCTGCTATATGCATTATTTTGTTTCGCGATCCCTGAGAGCCCGCGCTGGCTTCTAAGTAGGAAGGGCGACCGCGAAGCTGGTATGCAGGTACTGCAACGCATTCAACCTAATGCATCAGAATCGGTAATTGCAGCTGAGGCCGATGAGATCATTGCCCTTTCCACAGAGAAAGTGTCTGGTCGTTTCTGGACACGTCAGCTTCGCAAGCCAATCACGCTTGCGATCTTAATTGCATTCTTCAACCAGCTGTCCGGTATCAACGCGATCTTGTATTTTGCTCCGCGCATTTTTGAACTTACGGGTCTCGGCGCCAAAGCAGCATTGCTTCAGTCCGTCGGAATTGGCCTCACGAATCTGGTGTTCACGTTTATTGGACTCTGGTTAATTGACCGTCTTGGGCGCCGCACTCTCCTATATATCGGCTCGTTCGGATACATTGTGTCCCTAAGTCTCGTCACTTTGGGCTTTTTCAAAGAGCATTACTCGATCATCCCAACATGCATTTTCGCGTTCATCGCCGCTCACGCGATCGGCCAGGGCGCGGTAATCTGGGTATTCATCTCGGAGATTTTTCCCAATCGCCATCGAGCAGAGGGACAGAGTCTGGGCAGCTTCACGCACTGGGTCTTTGCTGCACTACTCACGACTTTCTTTCCCAAGATGGTCTCCGCGCTGCCACCGGGCTACGTGTTTTCTTTTTTCACGGGGATGATGTGCCTACAGCTTCTGTGGGTGAAGATGATGGTCCCGGAAACAAAGAATGTCCCCTTGGAGGAACTTCAGAAGCAATTGGCTGTCGGATGACTACATACAGATCGGCTGACTCTACAGTGATCAGCGTGTAGCCGGTTAGAGGAGAAATGATGCTGGGCCTTCGAAGATCACTGCTCACCACGATTACAGCGACAATGCTGTTGATGAGCGAATCTGGGTCTCAGACTTTACAGCAGGGAGTCCCGTACGAAACGGAGGACTACCGCCCCGCTTTTCACTTCAGTCCAGAGAAAAACTGGACGAATGACCCCAACGGCCTAGTCTTCTTCGGTTCGGAATACCACCTGTTCTATCAATACAACCCTTTCGGGGATGTTTGGGGACACATGTCTTGGGGCCACGCTGTGAGCCGCAATCTTGTGTCGTGGAGGCAGCTACCGGTGGCGCTTCCGGAAGAGAACGGGATCATGATCTTCAGCGGATCGGCCGTGGTCGATTGGAAGAACACGAGCGGATTCGGCAAGGATGGCATCCCGCCCCTCGTCGCCATTTACACAGGTCATCGTCCGGGACTGCAGAACCAGAATATTGCCTACAGCACGGACTCAGGTCGCACCTGGGCGAAATATGCTGAGAACCCGGTTCTCGACATCCATGAGGCGGAATTTCGTGATCCCATGGTTTTCTGGCATGCTCCATCTTCACGTTGGGTAATGGTCGTATCCATGGCTAAGGAACATCGGGTTCGTTTTTATTTGTCGGCCAATCTGAGGACATGGAACTTGTCTGGTGAATTTGGTCCCGCGGGCGCAACGAACGTTCCTAATTGGGAGTGCCCCAACCTCTTCCCGCTCCAAGACCCGAGGGGGCGGCAGAAATGGGTCCTTGTGGTGGGCGTTGGCAACGACGGTCCTGCTAAGGGCTCAGCGACTCAATACTTCGTTGGCGACTTCGATGGCGAAACATTTGTTAATGACACTCCCGCGAACAGGACGTTGTGGGTAGACTTCGGCGCGGATTTCTACGCAGCCCAAACCTGGTCCGACATTCCGAGAGAGGATGGGCGACGAATCATGCTGGCGTGGATGAACAATTGGGACTACGCCGATAAAGTCCCCACCCATCCGTGGCGAGGACAGATGACGTTCCCTCGCAAACTTGCATTGGCAGACACGGAAGACGGCCTTCGATTGACGCAGAATCCCGTGCGCGAGATAGAGTCTCTTCGCCAGGACCATGTCGCGTTACGAAATGCCCGATGGTCAGATTTGGAAGGGCTTCTCGCGCGACAAAAGTGGCCGGCCACGCTGGAGATTGTAGCCAAACTGCAACTTCAAGGAACTCGGGAGGTGGCGTTCGAGCTTCGGAAAGGATCTGCACACGAAACCCGTGTCGGCTACGACGCGAAGCGAAATGCCTACTACATCGATCGGACACGATCAAGCAATGCACTTTCCGGATCGGAATTCGCGAGCAGGCATGGAGCCCCTTCTCTCAGTCGTGATGGTCTCATTCAGCTGCACATTGTTCTCGATCGATCGTCTGTTGAACTATTCGGAAATGACGGACTCGTCGCTATCACTGACCTGATCTTCCCTGACCGATCTGACAACCGAGCTGGAGCATACGTCGATGGTGATCCGCCAAAAATAATCTCCCTCAATATGTGGACTCTCCAAGGCAAGCCCTTAGTCACCATCGAGGAGTCCAGGGCCGTTATCAAAGCAGAGGAACTGCGATGAGGGATCGTTGCTCCTATCGTTAGAGCCGCCCCTCGATCAAGAATCCCGGAGGATTGCAAAAATGAAGATCGGCGTCAGTGCATTTGCCTGGACCAGCAACTTTGGATTGCAACACCTGCGACTTCTTCCACTGATGCGCGACCAGGGTTTTGACGGTTTCGAGATTCCCATGTTCGACCCCGCTCAAATAGCTTGTTCCGAGATTCGGCGAGCCTTTGAGGCTAGTGGCCTTGAATGTACCGTGTGCGCGATTCTCCCCGAGGGCATCAATCCTATCAGTGCTGATGCTGCAGTACGCCGGAAGTCCGTTGAGCATTTGCGAAGGTGTATCGAGGCTTCAGCGGAATTAGGGGCTCACCTGCTGGGTGGTCCGCTGTTTGCACCTATCGGCTATTTCATCGAGCGGCGTCGAAGTGATGAAGAGTGGAAGTGGGCAGTTGATGTATTCCAAAATCTGGGTGACTTGTTAGACGCACATGACCTGATCCTCTCGATTGAACCCGTGAACCGTTCGGAAACTTTCTTCCTGAGAACAGCTTCGGAAGCAAAAACCTTGTGTGAGGAAATCGGTCACCTTCGTATCGGAGTGACAATTGACACATTTCACGCAAATATCGAGGAGAAGAGTATTCCCAGAGCAGTACAAGAAGCAGGAAACCACCTGAAGCACGTACACGCCAGTGAGAACGATCGCGGATTACTAGGGACCGGCCATGTAGACTTCCCTTCAATCATCTCGATTCTTCAGCAACTCGACTACAAGGGCTATCTGACAATTGAAGGCTTCGGGTGTTCGCCCAATGAGCCGCAGTCACTTGGAAATCTCTGGGGAGATCCAAACGTAACACCAGAGGACATTGCTATTCGAGGTTTGCGCTACTTAAGGCAGTTGCTCTAGGCGATTGACAGATTAAAAAGGACGAGAGGAAAAGTCCACTTGATGACAGTGTGCTCTGGGCATTCGTACCGCAAGTGCGTGAAATTATTAGAGAAACGATTGCTGCAGAATGGCAAGGCAGCGTTCTAACCAACTGAACTACGTCCCCACTCGCCAAATCAACGACTTCGCTGAAAACCTTGCTGGACAAGGCATTTGCAGGTTTTGCATAGAGCGCACTGTTCGCACAGAATGGCCTAGCAAGCCCCTGCTCCTGGCAAAACCGCCTGACAACAATCCATTCCGCAGCACACGGCTTCAGTGGCAGTAATTTCTCTATTTCATGGATGACTTCAAACTTGCCCTCGTTTAGGCGTTTAGGCACCGGTAAGAGCGAATCAAGTGATACCACGAAGCGCAGAGCAGTACGCCTAACACGCTAATAAAAATGTACCAGTTGGCCGTATCCCTTGTTCCTGAGTGCGGGAAGGCTATGCCAAGCGCAGTAATAATTCCGCTGTTGAGAGTCAGAAAAAACCTGTTGGTTGTATGCCTTCGTTTTTGGAGGGTGTAAAAGTAACTGTGTAAACGACCATCGGAAGAGGAGAATAAGAAACCGATGGCCATCGACAAGACGCTGATTGACCAACTGCTGGCCGATTACAAAAAGCCGGAAGACATCATCGGCGAGAACGGCCTACT
>WNGF01003108.1_pt1 | contig 32191 bp, 26 predicted proteins | sample 5400641 | NCBI WGS metagenome assembly WNGF01 (sample SAMN13153371, study PRJNA577476) | soil metagenome | isolation source: 80 cm soil or saprolite under grassland replicate 2 | place: USA:California | collected 2016-06-15 | reverse complement strand
GCCTTCTCGGTGGGCTTGTTTGGTGCCATCATCCTTTCCCTGCACAGCTCGCAAACGAAAGTTCCGGACATCATGGGCAAGGATCGCACCTCTGCCGAGAACGCGATCGAAGCGGCACATCTTAATTTTCGCGTGCGCGCAATCCGGCCCGTCAGTGATGCCAAACCAAACACAGTCATCATCCAGATTCCGAATGCGGGTGAAGAAGTTAAGGTCGGTCAAACGGTCGCAGTTGACTTAAGCCGCCCCGCGAAGGAAGGCGAGCCCGCGCCCACCACGACCGAGGTCCAAAAAGAAGCGCAGCCCGAAAACATGAACGAGCGCGCCGCGAATGCCAACGATAACAAGCCGAAACGGAACCGGAACGCGAATAGTAACAACAAAAACGGGAACGACAACCAGAATGGGAGCGAGAATCGCAATCGAAACGGGAACGCAAACGGCAACGCAAATCGGGTTACTACAGGCAATCAGAATCTCAACCCGACCGGGACACCAAACAACAGAAACGTCAACGCAAATCGCAGCCCGGCGAATGCTAATCACGGAAACACCAATCTGAATACAAATCGCCGGCGCGCGGTAACGGCCCCAACACCTAACTAAGAGCAAGAGTTCTAATGGTCGAGATTGCCCCATCCATTCTTTCTGCAGACTTTTCGCGTTTAGGTGAAGAGATCCAGGGCGTCGAGCGCGGCGGCGCTTCTTTGCTGCATGTGGATGTGATGGATGGGCGCTTCGTCCCGAACATCACGGTGGGATTACCGGTTGTAAAAGCAATTTCCCGTGCAACCCGTTTACCTATAGACGCGCATCTGATGATTGTCGAACCGGGGCGTTACGCCGAACAATTCGTCAAAGCCGGCGCGAAAATGGTTTCTATCCACGTGGAGGCTGATGCGCATCTGCATCGCACGATCGCCGGAATCAAGAGTGCCGGCGCGCAAGCCGGGGTGGCCATCAATCCGGCGACTCCTTTATCGGTTTTAGACGACGCGCTCAAGTTCGCTGATTATATTTTGTTGATGTCGGTGAATCCGGGTTTCGGCGGCCAGGAATTTATTACTGCTTCGCTGGATAAGGTCCGGCGCTTGCGCGCGATGATTCAGGAACGCGGGCTTAAGACGCGCATCGAGATCGACGGGGGCATCGATCTCAATAACATTAATGAAGTGGTCAGTGCCGGAGCTGAGATCATCGTGTCCGGCACGGCCGTGTTTGGATCCGGCAATCCGGAAGCTTCCGTGCGCGAGTTGCAGGAAGCGACCGTGGAGTGGGTGTGAGCAATTGTCGATTGCCGATTTCCGATTGCCGATTTCAACTTGGCGGATTTGAACCGAGACCCAGGTTGATTTTTGCGCAGTACAACTTCTGTGCGTGGCTCCATGTTGAGGTTTGTTAACGACTTTCACCTGGACACTGACGGCACAGAGAATTGCAGCCAGGCTGCGGGCAGTCTAGAATCCAGTTTTGTTCTTAGAGTTTTCGGAGGTATCAAATGGTTTTTCGTTCATGGCTTAATTCTTGTCCCGGGCATCACCTTAATCGCTCAATTGGCAGGACACTTTGTCTAATATCAATCGCGATTGGTCTGGCGGGATTCTCGCCCGCCACCGCGCCCGCTTTTGGCCAGCAGTCGCAGAAACCCGCTCAGAGTGAACTCTCAAACGTTCAGCGTCTAAACGTGCTGCGATCGAAACTTGAGTCGATGCGGCGTTCTCTGGAAAGCGCGATCGCCGGAATGAATGCCCAGGACACCGCGGACAAGAAAGCCAATCCTGACGATCCGCGCGAGCGTTTGCGAGGCCTGACAAAGGAAGTGACTTCGATCCGCGGTGAGGTTGATGATCTGATTTCCAAGAGCGAAAAATCGGAGAGGTTCGATGCTTCCACGATCGATTCACTCGAGACTTCAGTTGCTGAGCTGAATACGCGCGTGCAAAACTCTCTTCAGGAAACCGCCGGCACGCGTAGGGGTGAAACCGCGACCTATCGGCCCTTCACGCCGAAACCGGAAAAGAAAAAAAGAGGTCTGCTGGGCCGCATGATTCCGTTTCATGGCGGCAGTGGCGGCGACGAAAAATACAGGGATCTAACCAGCACCACAGCGCCGGGACGCGATCGCGTTTTGTTTGAAGAGGCTGCCAGGGAAGTTCGTAAAGGAAGCCACGAAACCGGCCGGCTGCTCTTCAATACGATCATTACAACCTACCCTGACTCGCCGTACTTATCGCTGTCAAAGCTGGCAATTGCGGATTCCTTTTATTTGGAAGGCGGCACCAGCTCGCTGGTCCAGGCAGCGCAAGCCTATCAGGATTGGCTGACCTTCTTTCCGACTGACCCGCTCGCTGATGACGCAATGCTGAAAGTTGCTGAGTCTGAGATGCGGCAGATGGGCTTGTCGGATCGCGACATCACGCACGCGCGAAAAGCTGAGCAGCGGCTGAAGGCCCTGTTGCAACAATTTCCACAGACGGAACTACGACCGACCGTCGAATCGCGCCTGCGCGAAGTCCAGGACAATCTGGCAATGCACGATCTGCAGGTTGGGAATTTCTATTACGACAGCCGGTACATACACCAAAAAGGCGGCTTGAAAGGCGCTCAGGATCGCTACAAAGAAATCGTCGAGAAGTATCCAAACTTCTGTTTCATGGATCAAGTACTATTCCGTTTGGGTAACACCTATCAACAGGAGGAAGAGCCTGATGAGGCCGCGAAATACTATCAGCAATTGCTGCGCGACTATCCGAACAGCCAATACCTCGACAAAGCCAAAGATCAACTCAACGTTATCGGATCTGCAATTCCTGAACCCGATCCGATCAAGAAGAACCTGCCGCAATGCGAAAAGCCGACATTCATGCAGAACCTGATGCAACAGGTGAGCGGCAGTGCGAATGTCACCACCGGTAGTGACGGCATCCTGATTACCAGACATGGCGAAGGCCAGGATTTGATTGACGTGGCGATCGCCAATGGCGGCGAGTTGCCGGCGAATGTCCAGCCGGTGATTCAGCGCACGCCGCCGGCGCGCGCTCCGATCAACCCGACTGTGCAGCCCGACGCTTTGCCTGAACAGAAAAAGGTCGGCATTACGATCCAACCAACCCCGAATGGACCACAACCAGATCGAATCAATCCCGCGGTGCCCGCAGCACCGGCCGGCGGCACGCCGCCGGAAAAAAAGCCACAACCGAAGGCGTCGCCGACACCTCAAACTAATCCGTAGCGAAATGAATCCACGCGCTTGACTGCTTAATGTGAGCCAACCCGCAGAGCTTCAAAACGAATTGATGCGACGCCAGCGAAAGGCGTCAATGATTGTCGTCATTTTTCTGGTTTTGACTTTGGCTCTCGTGGCGGCGGCGTTCGCCTGGGCCGCGCGCTTTGAAAGTCGGCCTGGTGATCCACTTGTCTGGCCTTTGCGCATTGTAGTGCTCGTTCTGGGACTCGGCGCCGTGGTCTTGCGCCGCACGAGGTTCAATGCGATGCGATTGAAGGACATTGCCGCCGTGAAAGGGGCATCAGCCTTACTGAAGACTTTGCAGGACACAACAATTCAGATCGCCTGCGTCGGGGGCGCAATCGCCCTGCTGGGCTTCGTGATTACCATTCGTACCGCCGATTGGTCCGATATGTTGCGAGCTGCCGGGGTCGCACTGATTGTGCTGTTCTACGTTTACCCGATTAAGACTTCGTGGGAGCGCGCGCTCGTGATGCTGGCGCTGCAGAATGAATAATAGAATCAGTTTGAAGCGACGTTCGGCGCGAGGCGGATGCCACCCGGAGGGGTTGAGCCAGGAAGATTCCTGGTGCCTCCACTTCGCCGGCGAAGGAAGTTAGCGCCGTCTTCTTTCGAAATGAGTCCTTTGTGAATAAGGTCCTGCATTGCTCCTTCAAAGGTGATCATGCCGTGCTGCTTTCCGGTCTGCATTACCGTCGCGATTTGATGTGAGATGGTGTGTATCAACGATGCGAGCGTGGTGCTCTTGCCGAAGCCGGTCGGACCGGTAACCAGAACCAACCCTTCTGAAACGTCAATCAGCCTGGCCAGTTGTTCCGGGAGATCCAACTCCTTAATCGTTTTGATTTCTTCCGGAATCAAACGAAAAACCGCGGCCATCCCATGTCGTTGCATAAAGACGTTCGATTCTCGATCTTTCTTATCAGGTTTGGTTAGTGCGAATCGCGCTGCGAGTGTGGTGCCCGTGGGATAGAGATTAATGACTAAGGAAACGCGGCTTGAGGACTTCCTTAATTTGTTCGCGGGTTCCAGGTCTCGCGCACTGTGCGAGCCGTCACGCGGACTCAATTGAATTCAGCACAAAACACAAACCTCCGGGACATTACCTCTTCATAATCTTTTGTCCTTGCAAGGCAGCCACAATTTGTCACTTCATCGCCCTCCCGCGATTCGCTTCTTTACTGTGAAACGAGGTTCCGTTGCCTGTTACCCAAGGTGACAGAGGTCATAGATGAATCGACGCGAGCAGAGATATTTTAAGGTGTTTTGGGTTGGCACTCTCATTGCTCTTGCACGTCTGGCCGCACTGATCTTTGGGGTGGCATTGGAGAGTGATGGCAATGGATAAAATGATGAGGCGAAGGAATGATCGCGATGGTGAACTTGGATTTGGGATGCTCGAAGTCCTAATTGTCGTAGCTATCCTGACGATCGTTTCCGTAGTCGCGGTGATCGGCATCAGAAAGTCCAATGCCTCTTTAGGACTCGAAAATTCCATGCGGCTGCTTGCTGGAAACATTGAAAGAGCGCGCCTCGATGCGGTTCGCAGGCACGGAACATCTTCAGTACAGTTAACGAGCCCATCAACTTACAGCGTCACAATGGATTTTGATGGAAACGGGCAGACAATTACCCGAAACTTTTCATTCGAGCGTGGCGTCGCTCTTGATCCACGCTCGCCACTCCCACCGGCAATTAATTTCAACTGGCGCGGACGAACTTCTGCCTGCACGAATACCTTCGCTGTCTTCAACACCAATTATGAACAATCCTGGGTCGATGTTTCTGACGCGGGTGATGTGACAGTTAAGAGCGACGTGAGCATTTTGCCGAGCATCGGTTACACAACCGTGAGTTCGAGTTCCGACATCGCGTCCGGAACGGTGGTGCCGGGGAGCAATGTTCACAATAACACGGTCGATTGCTCAGAGACCACTTCCGGATCACCAGGCCCTCCGATTAGTGGCGGCGGAACCCCCGGTTGCCCGACCTGGTCCGTCAGCCCATCGTCTCTGTCAATCAAAAAGAGCGGCGGGACGACTGGTACGATCACAGTTAATGTTGGCAGTTCGGCTGTTGTTTCTGCTTCGGTTCCGATTAATCTACGAATAACGCCAGCGTCACAAACTATCGGAGGAGGCAGCTCTTCAACTTTTTCCGTTGCTTCCCTCAATAATACACGCGGCACGTTTGCTGTTTCCTTCAGTTTGCCGTGCAGCTCTCCACAGGTAATAGTGAAAGTGACCAACTAACAGGGAGCAGCATGCAAACAATGACGAACATGAAAAGGCGCCGGCACGCGCAAACGCATATCGAAGGGCGCTCCATTAGAAATGGCCACGGCGAGCAGGGCTTCACTTTGCTCGAAACTACGATTGCACTACTTGTAATGTTGGTGGGTGCTCTGGCTATCGGTTCGCTTTTCGTTCTCGCCACTAACTATAACTCTGATGCCGGAGGTCGGTCGATTGCTCTCGCGGTCGCCCAGCAGCAAATGGAAGAATTGCGTAAAACTCCCAGCACAGACGCCAGTTTAGATGCCGGCTCCAGAACCACAACGTTCACCAGCGGGAATCGCCAATACTCGATCGTTACAACCATCTGTTCAACCTCTGACTGCGGAGGATCGGCCGCATTGAAAATCATCACGATCCAGGTTTCTCCTCAAACCGGAAGCAGGCCGTGGGCCCGCGGACCCGTGACGGTCATCTCGCAACGGGCGACGCCAGTTTTAGGAGCGTATCTGCAATGATCTTTACCAGGGAATCCGAAGAAAGCGCTTTGATTATGCAGAAACAAGAATCCCAGGCAGGTTTTTCGCTCTTCGAACTGCTGATCGCGATGTCCGTAATGGTTATCTTGATGGGTCTCGCCAGTAGCCTGCTTGCATCTGCGTTCAAAATGCGGATCAGGGAGAATCAAAGAACTGAGGCCCTGGCTGATGCGCAACGCGGCCTTAATCTTATGTCCCGCGAAATTGCTAATTCCGGTTACGCACTAACGGATAATGGAATCGTGGCGTCCGACTCCGGACTAACGTCAATTCGAATTCGTGGCAACCTTAACGCCTCAGCGAAAGAAACAACCAGCAATACCACGTCAGATCGAGACGAGGATGTAAAGTATTTCCTCTACACGGACGGTGGAAGTAGTTATATAGTGCGTCTCGATGTAAATGTGGGCGCCCAGGAAATGGTCCTCGCCAACAGAGTCGACTCCTTAAAAATTCGCTATTACGCCGACAAAGTCTTTTACACTTCCGGTACCTGCGACATCACTGCGGTACGAGACGCTGCCGGAAATACTATGAATGAGGCCCAGAAAAGCACCGCAAAATACGTGGTGATTTCGGTATGCGTAACGCTTCCCGCAGTTGGAACTCCCGGCTCACCTGGATACGAACCGGCTTCGAGCGTGCAGTTGATATCCGACACCTCGCTACGCAATGCCGATCTTGTGAATTATTAACATCCTTCCGTCGGGCTATCATGCCTTAATTGAGTTCATCGCACATGACACCTAAACAAAAATCGTTTCACGCAGATGAGCGCGGCGCGGCGCTGATTACAATGCTGCTTATTAGTTTATTACTCCTAACGGCTGGGGGCGCGTTAATAGCAACCACTACGATGTCGGCAGTGAACAGCGTGGACTCCTCCGCAGAGACGCAGGCATATTACGCAGCCGAGGCCGGTAACCAGGCAGTCTTGAACATACTTCGGGGCAACGCGGCTCCAAGTCCCTTATTCGTGACCAATCCCAGCGGAGATGTGGCCGAGGAAAACAAAATAAACTTTCGCCGGGCAGTTACCCTCTCGACTTCCAATCGTTCGTCCGATCCTTTAACAACTGAGTTTCCGGCGCGCCTCTCACGATGGCTCGGCTACAACTACACGTCCGCCGGCAGCGCATATGCGGACAAAGTAGCTCTCACTGCGAATTACACTCCGGCTACCGGGATGGCTTTCAATGCGACGTTGAGTGATCCGGACAACTCTGCCCAGGTAACATTTTCGACGTCGGGCACGTTGACTACCTGGGGATCGAATACGCATCAGTATGGCCTTGCGAATAATAGATTTACTTTGACTTACCAAGCTCAGTCATCGACATCGATCTCGAATACGGGTACGAGTACATTCGGATTATTCACGCTGAGTTCTTTAGGCACCGGATGCAACAGCGGCGGATGCTCGCTGACCAATGAGCCTTTTACTTTGACCGTTACCCAAACAACTCCCTTCCCAATAACAGTCACGCTTGATTGCACCCTTTCCGGAACTTTTACAAGCAGTTCCAGCTTTGTAAGTGTTACCTTCCCCACCCAGACGAATAGTTTGCTGGGATCTGAGTATGTTCGCTCAGCGAATCCGGTAAACACCAACAGCTCAACACCTATCTCGGTAACCATTACCGCTCCAGATCCAAATCGTCTCGTCGCAACCGTCACCGGCTATGGCCCGCGCTCGGCAAAAAAACAGATGCAGATGCTGTTGAGCCGATTTGCCTTTGATTTCAGCGCACCCAGCACGATTACGCTGCGCAGTGCTGATGACAACTCCCTTGCGACGTTCAACGCCGGAAGTAGCGTTCAGTATCAATATTCCGGTCTTGACCACGCAGGGGGCCCGAATCTTTCGGCATTTGGGGTCACGAGTACACCTGATTATCTCTATCTTACAGGTCTGACACTTCCCGCGGGTCAGGTTGCCGGCAGTCCTTCTCCCATCCAGCAAGTCCCAATCTCAAATCTCCCCAGCTGGTTACAAACCGCGGACGCTGCTCGGGCCTTCATTGCTCAAATGCGTAGTACTGCTCAAAATGAAAACCGTTACTTCACACCCGCGAGCCCACCTCCCGACTTTGGAACTACATCGCACCCGGTGCTCACGTTTGTGGACGGTGATATTGATCTTCCGCCGGCAGGCGGATCTGGTCTGCTAATCGTTACTGGTATCTTCAGTCTAAGAGGAAGCTCGGACTTTAAGGGAGTGGTACTAGTACTCGGCGCAGGTCAATTGCTTCGCGATGGTGGTGGAAATGGCAACAGTCTCGGGGCCGCCGCAATCGCTCGTTTTGGTTCAAGCGGGAATTTTCTCGCACCGACCTTCATTAGTAGCGGGAGCGGAACATCGGCGATTCAGTATGACTCGGATTGGGTGCGAAAAACTCTTGCCTCGGCTGGTCCTCGCGTAATGGCTGTGAGTGAATTCTGATTGTTTGCAGCCAGGCTCGCCGATATCATTAAAACAAACTTGCCCTCTTAAGGACGCGACTCCTAAGAGAATTCCGTCAGCGCGGTAAATCAATGCTCGGACCAAAAATATTAGAAAAATTCCGATGGCAGGCCGGACGCTCGGATGACGCATCCCAAGCTGTCATCGATGAAGATGCTCGTGCGCATTACGAGAAGGCGCTGAATTTGGCCGAGCGGGGACTCCACACCCAGGCGCGTGAAGAATTCAAACAAGCGATCGCAAGAAAATACAATTTCGCCGAAGCTCATTTTGAATTAGGGAGGACGTTGAGAAAACTAGGCCTTCCTGACAAAGCAATAAGAGCTTATCAGGACGCCATCCGAATCCGTCCGGACTATTGCGAAGCCTTCAATGAGCTGGGTGTAATTTATGACTGCAAGGGGAACTTTCTGGAGGCCATCAAGGTCTACATGAGGGCTTTGCGCCTGCAATCCAACTCGATAGAGGTGTTGAATAATTTAGGCGTCGCCTACTTCAACATCGGAAGCTACCCCGAGGCAATGAAAGCGTTCAACCAAGTAGTGCAGCTCAAGCCCGATGATGCGCAAGCACACTTCGGTTTGGCGCAGGTTCACATTGACCTCAAGGACAAAGAGTCAGCTCTGAAAGAACATGAGACCTTGAGTACCCTGGGGCAAACGGAACTCGCCTTCCGGTTGTTGGATCAAATTCACAGGCAGTTCTGAACCGCTTTTCCGTTGCGGTCCGGCTTCTAACGTTCACGCGGTACACTCGCGCTCAGAGTATTCGATCCTTGTCCAGGGGCTTGCTGTTAAGTCTCCGGCGGGTGCAAACCGGTACTGTAAAGCAGCTGGCGCCGGTAACGACCGGCTCGCTTCAGCAACAATAGGCCGCGTTTGGCAATCCGCCGGACGCGGCTTCCTTGTCTACATATGTTTCTCCTGATAGAAGTGTGATCCCCTGGGGTCTTAGCAACGAAAGAGTTGAACCAGTCGTGCTGGCGCTTACCATCAATCCGACTGTCCCATTCGATGATTAACTCAAAGCCGTCATTTTCAATCTCGTCGACTTGCATCACGCTGCCTGAAGTCCCGGCCGCTATGCCGTCGCGAGCAACCAGGGAGCGCACGCGGCTACGTAGTTTCGCCCGTGCTTCTTCGCCGTTGAACCGCACCGAAGCTTGCTCGGAATCCATTACGGCCTCCTGAAGCATTCGCTTGACGCACTCTAATCAGCGTGTTAGGTTTGCGAATCTAGTCAAGTTTGCAAAACAGGATTTTCAAAACCCAACTTGTGACCTTTACACAGGATTGAGAGACGGATTTGTCCGCGCCTTCGCCAACGCTAAAACGTACTCCGCTCATTGCCGCTCATCGTCGCCTCGGCGGACGAATGGTTGAGTTTGGCGGCTGGGACATGCCGGTCCAGTATTCCGCGGGAACGGTCAACGAACATCTGCGTACCCGTACATTTGCCGGTCTGTTTGATGTTTCGCACATGGGCGAGATCGACATCCGTGGTCGCGAAGCGATTCCGTTCGTGAACCGAATAACCTCGAATGACACAAGTAGGCTGGCTGATGGCCAGGCGCAGTATTCGGCCCTGACAACTCCTGAAGGCACAGTAATTGACGACCTGCTGGTCTATCGATTTGCGGAAGATCATTTGCTACTGGTCGTAAATGCCGGCACGACTGAAAAAGATTGGAAATGGATCCTGTCGCATCACGGAAATGAAGATGTGGAATTGCGAAATGTAAGCGACGAGTATTGCCAAATCGCTTTGCAGGGGCCCAGTGCGCAGGCAATTCTACAGAAACTAACTGAGCTGGCATTGTCTGAAATTAAATATTATCACTTTCGCGAAGGAAAGGTTGACGGAGTTCCGGCCATCGTTTCTCGCACTGGTTACACTGGTGAAGATGGCTTCGAAGTTTACGCGCGCGGTGACAAGGCCGAGCAGCTTTGGAACAAGATGCTCGAAGCAGGGAATTTTGGCTCGGATGATGGAGTGCTGCCCTGCGGCCTGGCCGCGCGCAACACCTTGCGACTCGAAGCCGGCATGTGTCTCTACGGTCATGAAATCGACGAAACCACAACGCTGCTCGAAGCGAACCTGGGTTGGATTTGCAAGTTGAATAAAGGTGACTTCATTGGGCGAGACCGGTTGCTGAAGCAAAAAGAGGAAGGCACAAGCAAAAAACTGATCGGCTTTGAAGTTACCGACCGCGGCATCGCGCGCGACGATCAGCAAGTGTTTATTGGCGGGGAACATGTCGGGCGCGTAACTTCGGGGAGCCCGGCGCCGTTTTTGAAAAAGAACATTGGCATGGCTTATGTACCAGCCGAATTCGCGCGCGAAGGCCAGCGTCTTGAAATCGACGTGCGCGGCCGGTTGGTAAGCGCGCTGATTGTTTCAACGCCTTTTTATAAGCGCGGAAAGTAAGAAGTCAAAATCAAATCTCGTAGGAGCATCAATGGCTAACGTTCCGGAAAATCTCCATTACAGCAAAGATCATGAGTGGCTGAAGGTTGAAGGTGAGGCTGCGGTCGTCGGCATCACCGATCACGCACAGGATCAACTGGGCGACGTCGTCTATGTTGAATTGCCAAAAGTCGGTGAGGAGTTTGCGGCGAACGAACCATTCGGTTCAGTTGAATCCGTCAAAGCCGTTTCGGAGATATTCACGCCGGTAACGGGTGCGGTGATGGCCGTCAACGATTCGCTCGCCGACGAACCGGAAAAGGTAAATAAGGATCCGTACGGCGACGGTTGGATGATCAAGATCCGCATGAGCAAATCCGGCGAAGTCGATAGCCTTCTGACTGCCGCCGAGTACGAAGACTTCACGAAAGCAGAGAGTGAATAGAATTGCGTTACATTCCCAACTCGCCCGAAGAACGGGCCGGGATGCTGCGGCAAATCGGCCTGGAATCTCCCGAAGAATTATTTCAATCGATTCCTGCAGAGTTGCGTCTCAGCAACGCCTTGCAGACACCTGATGCTCTGTCTGAAATAGAACTGCTGAGAAATTTTGAGAATCTGGCGGCACAAAATATCGCCGCCCAACGGGCCTGCTTTCTCGGTGCCGGCGCGTATTCACACTACATTCCGACCGTAGTGGATCATATCCTTTCGCGATCAGAGTTCTTTACTGCTTACACGCCCTACCAACCTGAAATTTCGCAAGGTACGCTGCAGGTGATTTTCGAATTTCAGACACTAGTGTGTCAGCTGACCGGGATGGAAGTCGCGAATGCCTCGATGTATGACGGCTCGACGGCGCTGGCAGAGGCGGTTTTGATGGCTGAGAGAGTCACAAAGCGATCCAAGGTTATCGTAGCGGGCGCGATCCATCCTGAATATTTGGAAGTTGTGCACACTTACGTGCAGCACGCCGGAATCAAGCTTCAACCTACAGCGTTTGATCCTGATAGCGGCCAGGTTAACCCCGGGGATCTGCGCCTGGATGAAAACGCTGCTGCACTCGTCGTGCAGTCGCCGAACTTTTTTGGCTGCATTGAGGATGTAACTGCGCTTTCAAATGCCGCCCATCGCGCCGGCGCGCTGCTGATCGCGGTAATCACTGAGCCAATTTCGCTGGGACTATTGAAGTCTCCCGGCGCTTGTGGGGCCGATATCGTAGTCGCCGAAGGCCAGTCGTTCGGCGTGCCGCTGTCGTTCGGTGGACCGTACGTCGGATTGTTCGCGACGCAGGAAAAATTCGCGCGGCAAATGCCTGGACGCTTGGTTGGTGAAGCTTTTGACAAACAAGGACGGCGCGGCTTTGTCCTGACCCTGGCGACTCGCGAGCAACATATACGGCGTGAGAAGGCGACCTCGAATATCTGCACGAACGAAGGATTGATTGCCCTGGCGGCGACTGTTTATCTGGAAACAATGGGACGGCGGGGACTCCAGGAGGTCGCCGCCCAATGCGCGCAAAAGACAGCTTATGCAGCGAGGAGAATTGCTGAAATTGAAGGTTTCTCGCTCCCGTTCTCGGCCCCGCGTTTCAATGAATTTGTGGCGCGCGCACCGATCGCGGCAGTCGAGTTACTTTCCAGGCTGGCAAAGAACAAGCAGCTGACAGGCGGACTCGCTTTATCACGCTACTTCAAAGATCGGCCAAACGATTTTCTGGTTTGCGTCACAGAAACAAATTCAAGAAAAGACATTGATGCGCTCGTTGACGGGCTGGGTTCGGTTTCCGTCGGATAAGGCGTCCCATAGGCTGCAAAGTGAAGTCCGAAATTACCAAAGTAACGAATCACATCAGTCACAACGAAGCGTTGATTTTTGAGCGCTCGCAACCCGGACGTGTGGGTTATCGTCTGCCGCAGCTCGATGTCGACGAACAGCAAGTAAGCGAAATCATTCCGCAGAGTTTTTTGCGTGACGATGATCTTGAAGGCGTTCCGGAAGTGAGCGAAGTCGACATAATTCGTCATTTCATCCGAATGTCCACCTGGAACTATTCAATCGATCTCGGCATGTATCCGCTTGGCTCGTGCACGATGAAATACAACTCGCGACTTAATGAGCGGGTCGCGCGGATTGCGGGTTTTGCTCATCTCCATCCGCTTGCTGTCAAGGAAGATGCTCAGGGCGCACTCCAGGTAATTTATGAATTGCAGGAGGCACTGGCAGAGATTACGGGCCTGCCCGGTATTTCTCTCCAGCCCGCAGCCGGTGCTCACGGTGAAATGACCGGCATCATGATAATTCGAGCCTTTATTGATGCTCGCGACGGCAAGGAAGCCTCGGGGCGCCGGCGCACGATGTTGATTCCGGATTCAGCGCACGGAACGAATCCCGCTTCGGCGCATTTATCGGGCTTTGCGGTAAAAACAATCCGTTCGACGCCGGAAGGTTTCACCGATCTCGACCACCTTCGCGAGCTTTGCGCGCATGGAGACGTCGCCGGATTGATGTTGACCAATCCCAACACGCTTGGCCTTTTCGAAAAAAATATTCAGGAGATCTGCCGCATTGTGCACCAGGCCGGCGGACTTGTTTACATGGATGGGGCGAATATGAATGCGCTGGTTGGTGTCGCGCGCCCGGGAGATATGGGCGTCGACGTCATTCATTTGAACCTGCACAAGACATTTTCGACTCCTCACGGTGGAGGGGGCCCCGGCTGCGGGCCATGTTGCTGCACAAAAGAACTTGAGCCGTTTCTTCCCGTGCCTCGCATTGTGAAAGAGAATGACCGGTTTCTTCTCGACTCCGACCGGCCGAAATCAATCGGACGCGTCAAGGCGTTTCATGGTAACTATGGAATGATGTTGCGCGCGCTCGCCTATGTTCTCACGCATGGCCCTGATGGGCTGCGGGAAGCGACCGAGGCGGCCGTCCTGAATGCGCGCTACATTGCGCACGGACTTGTTACCGAATATGACAAACCGTTCGCAGCACCTCCGATGCACGAAGTCGTTTTCACCGACAAGCGACAGTCGCGCAAGGGCGTGCACACGCTGGACATTGCCAAACGGCTGATCGATTACGGATTTCATCCGCCGACGATTTACTTTCCATTAATTGTTCAGGGCGCCATGTTGATTGAGCCAACCGAGTCGGTCGGTCATCAGGAACTCGACCAGTTTATTGAGGCTATGCGTTCGATAGCACACGAAGCCGTCGAGGACCCCGAGCTCGTTCTAAATGCCCCACACACGACACGAATAGGCCGGCTCGATGAAGCAACTGCGGCGCGCCGACCCGTGTTGCGTTGGAAAACGCCCCAGGCCGCTTTGAGCAAAACTCCCACCGCGTCATAAGAATCAATTGATCCGCGGCGATAGCCCTTGATCCGCTAAATATAGAGCCAGTCCGCACGATATCGTGTTTCGTGTGAAAGAAAAGTTACGATCTCAGGCATTCACCTGGGCAATGCGGTTGTGCCCGGTTATTTTTGACCAAGGGCACACCAGTTGCTAAGACTTCGCGACAGGAGGTTGTATATGACTTCAGATTATTTAAAGACAAAAATCGGCGGCGTTATCTTGTCGCTGGCGGTTCTGTTCGGTATCGGCCTGGCTTCAAGCATAACTGCCCAAGCCCAGTATCCTTATCCACAGTATCCGCAGTACCCGCAGTCACAGTATCCGCAGTACCCGCAGTATCCCCAATATCCGAATGGTCAAGGTCAAGGCAGGCGCGATCGCGACCGTGACCGTGATTATCGCAACGGACGTGGTGGATACGGAAACGCTTATCGGTATGCTATGGAACAGGGCTATCGCGACGGGCTCTACACCGGCCAAAGTGATGCTCAGCGTGGCCAGAACTATAACCCGCAACGGTCGCACTACTATCGCAGTGGTAGCGATGGGTACAATGGTTCATATGGTAACGGTAACCGCGATGGGTACCGGCAGGCGTTCCGCGAGGGCTTCCTACGCGGATATGACGAAGGCTACCGGCGCTATGGGAATAATCGGCGGGGCGGAATCTTCGGTAGACGATTCCCGTTCTAAAGTCGATTGTTAGGTAATTCGAGCGTATCCCCAGACGTATTGTTTAAACAAAAATGCCGCGACTTTGGTCGCGGCATTTGTTTTTGAGCCTGGCAGGGCGCATCAAGCTTCCCAGTCTCCGGCGGGGCCGAGTTCGACGCGATCAGAAGCAAGGGCAACCGGCAGCTTCAGTAAAGCCAGCCGCTCACGACGTTGCCACCGATGATGTGTTGCTGAATAATTTCCTGGACGTCTTCCGGGCGTACCTGAGCATACCAGACCCCATCCGGATAAATCAGTACCGCGACTCCAATCGCACAGAATCCGACTGAGGTGCATTCAGTCAGCACCACGCTGCCCTTTGGATTCTTCCCTTTCTTCTCGTTGCCGAACAATATGCCAAGCGATTTCAGTTCGCGCTCGAAAGTCTCCTTGACCTGCGGACTACGGGCTGCAGAGCAGGACTTCCCGGTGCAAACAAAAATGTGATAGCGAATAGGTGCGGAAATCACCGGCGCCAACCTGTTTAGTTCGTCAATGTCTTCAATAAATATGCTTTCCATTCCCAAAGTACCCGCAGTTATCCTAACATGAACGCCTACTGTCGATTAGTCAGGCTAAGTCCAGGCGGGATGCACTCGTTGTTTTCGGAATACGTCAACCGAGGCGGATATTCCAAATCTTTTCTGGCAACTGAATTCATTGTAAGATTATGCGAACGGGCGACCGCTTCGCCGACCGCGGGAAACATCGGGCGGTCACGCGCGCGGGCGCCTGATTTGATGTTGGCGCACAATTGGCGGACGAACAATGGCTGCACACGATGTCACCGGCCTGGTCATCCACATCTCATCCGTGAACGATCGGTCCACGGAAGTTGTGATGAGCGAACGCATTCGCATCGGCGCCTGCGAAGACTGCGACGTCAAGATCCGATTACCGCAGCAATTGATTGAAGCGACCGCGAAAGTTCCCGTTATCGAACTGGCCAGATCGAACGGATCTTATCGGGTCACGAGTCTGAATTCCGGCGTTGAAATCAGACTCAACGGCAAGCGAATCAGACCTAATGCGGCGATTGATGACGGTGACGAAGTCTGGATTGGTCCTTCCGGTCCTTCGATCCATTTTTTCCCTGTTGGATCTACGGCCGCTCTTGTTCCCGGCCGCCGCGATACGGCGCACGTGGCGCCTTTCATCGAACAAGCGGCGATGGAGTCTTCATCAACCGCGCGGCGGGACGATGCCAAGATCTTTCTCCGCGAATTCACCCGCGAATTGGTCCGTGAGATTAATCCCAGCACTAAGATCCTGGTTTTTGCGATCTTGATCGCCTCGGTCCTCGGCGCGCTTTACATCGGCATCGCCTTATCCAGCGAGATCCGGCGCCTGCGTAAGATCAATGACGATCTACGTAGCCAGGCGGCGGCAATGAACGATCAGGTTTCCAAAACTAATGAACAACTTTCAGACCTCGACCGTTCAAACAAGGACGTCATTCGAAGCCTCTCGCTCGCCGTGAAGCTCCGTAGTGATTACGGCAGTGGTGTCTGTTTGATCGCCGGTTCTTACATGTTCGTCGAAGCTGGAACCGGGCGACCGTTACGTTATCCCGAGACCCAAACGAACGAATCCGGCGAGTCTGTCCAAAGCGGAAACGATAATCCGGTGTTGACTCCGGAGGGCCGCGGTCCGATTGCGGAATATGAATTTGCGGGCACCGGGTTCTACGTCGGCGACGGCTACGTCGTCACCAACCGCCATGTCGCCCAGCCCTGGCTCGCTGATGAGCGCGCGCAAAGCTTGAATAGCAAAGTTAACGGCCAACCGCGGTTGAAGAAGTTCATGGCTTTCTTTCCGGACCATCCGCAGCCAGTCACCTTGAAATTCAAGCAGGCCGGCCAAAGAGAAGATGTCGCCATCTGTACGATCGATGCCAAAGAGATTCCCCCAAAGCTTCCATATCTGCCATTGGAAAAAGAAGCTGAATCGGTCGCCGTCGGAAAGCCGGTGGTCATGATGGGATATCCGAACGGCCCTGACCGCCTGCTCGCCTTGCTGGATGAAAGCGAAGCGCGCAGCATTCAAGCTCGTTACTCTTCGCCCCTTGCATCACTGGGATATCTCGCTGAAAAAAAACTGATTCAGCCGTTGACGACGCAAGGCAATATCACCGATCTCGACGTGCGGCGAATCGTTTACGATGCGCGCACCGCGGAAGGCGGATCTGGCGCTCCTTTGTTTGGCCCATCCGGGCGTGTGATCGGGGTGTGCTTTGGCATCTTTACTGAAAATGCGGCTTCGAATTTTGCGGTTCCGGTGCGTTACGCGACAACGTTGCTCGAGCGATCCGGATGGAAGCCGCCCGAGGCGCCAGAGGCTGAGCAGGGAGCGAACACCGGTCAAGGCAATCCCAAGACGGCCACTCAACGGTGACGTCTGCCGAAGCCGCGCAGAACTGGCATGAGCATTGCTGAGAAAATTTTTGCTGCTTAGGATCAGGGCGTTCGGGCAACCGAAAGAGGGGTTTTTGTTTCTGATGGCGCAGTAGGTTTGCTCTTTTGGAGTTCGAGATTGAAGACTGGTAGCAGGGACTTTCTCAATGAAAGGCGCACGCCTTCTGAAAAAGACGCCGCCCATTCTGCTTGTGGTTCTTCTGGCCGCTCTGGGTTTTACGCCGTGCGGATATAGAATTTGTCACGCTCAATCGCTGCCTCAAATTGAGTCAAGTACACCGGACATAAAGCCTGAATCCAAACAGGACGATCCTGAAAAGCCCGTCTCGGCGACCACCGAAGGCGAAGGGGGGCGGCTGAGCCGTCAACCGACCGAATTCCGCCTCGAACACATCTCGATTAGAAATGGCGCTGAGTTAGTAACCATCTCTGCAAACGTCAAGACGCCCAACGGGAAAATGGCAAATTTTCCGCTGGTAAGCGTCGTCCGCGATACGTTAGGCGATGACGATCCTGAAAATGATCGGCTGTCTTATATATGGATGCTGACCTACGCGCAGCCGAGCTTGCGCCAGCGTCTGGCAGCGGCCATTCCTTTTCTCTACACGCGCGTGGCAAACAGATCGACCTCGTCATCATCCCCGCCGCCGCTGCTCAACATATCGACGACCCGACAGAAAGCGTGGAGCCGAATATGGTGGTTCGGGCTGCAACATCTCATGCTGGATACCCATGGCTTCGCTCTCAAAGCTGCTTCTCGGACCTACAGTCGCAACTGGACTGATTACCGCACGGCCCATGTAACCCAGGCACTCGCTGTGCTTTCGATGTATGACCATCTGCGTCCGAAGACGCGTGACGAGAATGAGACGATTGCCACTCTGGAAGCGCCTCCCGAAGCTCCGAACGGTGAACAGCTGTTTAGAATGTTTCGCACCTCGGACGATTCGAGAATCGCTAAACCGCAAAACCAGACGGCGGTAATTTCAGTCGCCGACTCGCTCGAGATCCGCGCGCGCTTGTTGTTGACCAAAAGAACTTTTGGCGGCTTCACAAATCCGGACAAGTTCTCACGCTTTGCCGAGAAGCAGGGAATTAACTCGCGCGATTCTGTCGGACGCAATTGGGAGCTACTGAGACAAAGCGCCGAGGCCGCCGGGTTGTATTTTGAGCCGTTGAGGATGCCCGACGAAACCGCGACGCATGCCGTGCTTTGGATTTCGAAATCGGACCTGGCTAAACCCGCTGACGCTGGTACTAATCTTCGATTTCTTAACATCGCGAATCCCTGGACTGACGAACGCTTGCGAAACTGGCGAGGCCTGACGAAGGTTCGCTATTTCGATGCCGATGGTCGTCCGCTAAGGACCTCGGTTCCCGGCGCGCACCCGGTCGAACTGATTCCGTTAGCTGTTTATGGTTTGGACAATCCGAAAATTCCCACGTTGCTGGTTGATTTTCGCGACTCGCTAAATCCGAAGGCGCGCGAAATCTCACATCGCCTTACCAAAGATGTCGCCACCAATATTCTTTCCTGGTCGCCCGTCAACAGCGCTTATTTCCTGGGCTGCAAAGCCTTTGACTGGATCACGCATCGACGCGGCATGGACATCAACCAGCCCACCAGACTGCAAAGTTACTCGCAATTGAAATTGTTGCTGTCATTGAATTCCGAAATCGATTCTGACCTGAAATCGGAAATCGAGCGCCGTCTCGAACTGGTTTCGCACGATCCTCTGGCGAACGATCGAGCTGGAGAGATCAAGCTGGCCCAGCGGCAATACGAGGCATTGGTAAATTCCGCTAACGATCCGGATGGGCTGGCGGCAAAGATCAATCGGGATCGTCGCGCGGAAATGACCTCGTTACAACATGGCCGGGTTACCAGGTTCCTGTTTCAGCTTGGCACGGTCCTGACGTTTGGCCATTATGTTCATCGCGAGACTGCGACTCCTGAGCTCTTGTCAAGAATGGATCGAGCCCGCCGCTATGAATACCATGCGCAATTCCTGCGGGAGGCGGCTGCATCCACGCCACAAATCGAGGTGACGTCAAACCTCGAGGACGTCAAGCGGTCACTTCAATTCATCGCGGAAAATGCTTCCGAAGCCGGCGCCTCCGCCGCCAGGGCCGCCGCCTTGATTTTTCCGCGCACCGAAGACGCTGAGACTCGCCGCCTGTGTCTTGATGCCCTGTATAAAATCAGGGGACAAACAGCCAAAAATGAGTTGGTGCGCATCTTTCGGAATTCGGAAACTTCAGGGGAATGGCGAGCGATAGTTGCGGAGTATTTGAGAAAAGCAGTGACCGAAGATCAAACTCTCTCCCCCGCGCGGGCAAAGGCCTTCCTCGATCAGACCGGCGGCAAGTAAGTCAAATCCATTTTCGGCGATGAAGCGATTGAACTCATTCACTAACCGCCAGTTCCGCACTTGTCAAAGAAACATCATTGTCCTGGTCGTTCTTCTGTTATGCGCTCTATCGCTTGATGTCCAGGCGCAAACCAAACGAGTCGTCATTATCAAAGTCGACGGTCTTCCGAACGATGTGGTTGACCAGTTCGTGCATGAGCGAGATCCACAGACCGGGAAGAGTTTGTTGCCCTGGTTCGATCATATTTTCTATCAGAGCGGAACCAGGGTCGCGAATTTCTATGTGCGCGGCACAAGTCTTTCAGGTCCCTCGTGGTCACAGATCGACACCGGCCAACACGCACAAATCAAAGGGAACGCTGAGTTCGATCGCACCACCGCTTTCGCATACGACTATTTCGGCATCCTTCCTTATTATGCCAAGCAGGCTGTCAAGCGGAACGTCGATATGCCTGGACCCGAAGTTCTGGACTCGCTCGGCATTCGCTTGTTAATGGACGCGTACGACAACGACGAACGCTTGCCGGGTCTTCAGATTTATCAGCGGGGCGGGCGGCTTGGTACGCTGCAGCGCGCAAACGAAGAACGTTTTCTAAAACATCCCAAAGATTTGTGGGACGAAATGAATCTCGGTCTGGATTTGCACGACGTGTTTACCGAGCAGGTCGAGCGCGAGTTAATCGACGCCCTGCGCGATCCCCGCATCCGTTACCTCGATCTAATGACTGGTTCGTTTGACCATCAGGCGCACGCCAATGGAGATCGCGAATCGCGTCTTGCCGCGCTGCGAAACATCGACGGCATCCTCGGCCGCGTTTGGACCGCGATTCAGAAGAGTCAAATGGCGGATGAAACGGCGCTGATAATTGTTTCTGACCACGGCATAAATAGTGACGAGCATGTCTACAGCCAGGGCTTTAACCTGGTGAAGCTGTTAGGAAGTTCGGAAGGAGGCAGCCACCATGTAGGTACCAAGCGGAGGCCATTGCTCGAATATGCAATCAAGGGTATCTACCCGTTCCCTCAACTAATTATCACAACTTCGCCACAGTCGTATTATTTGAAGAACCAGAGTCCTGATTATCCCACGGCGTTGCTGGATTTCGACGGGAATGAACGCGCCGGCCTGCACTTGCGAAATAACAACCTGAATGTTCTGCAGATCGTCCTGGAGGAATTACAGCGTAAGGACCTTTCGCCGCAACTACGCGCGGCGCTTACGAATTATTTTTTTTCGACACTCGAAATCGCCGAAGCCCGTTGGCGCGGCGAGATTGATCAACTCGACGAAGAGCTGGCGGCCTTGCGACGAGCCATTGAAAAGCAGCAGGCGGTGGTGAAATCCCAGCCGAAGAAATTCTCCGAAGCAGATCGCAAGCTTGGACGAGACGACCAGGCGCGTCGCGGCGCCACCCAGTTGAGACAATGGATTGGACTCGAAGAGAGCTACAGTGTTTACGTTCAGACGATGCGTAAACTGTTTTCTTTTCAGCGCGCGACATTTTACCCGTTGCGGCTGAGAATCGATGGCGTTATTCCCAGGAGATCAATGGGTGCGAACAATACGATTTACGATTTGCAGAATTATGTGGTTGGGCTTGCACCCTCAGGGCCGGTCCTGGCCGGCGACGGATCGCTGGACGCGGAGAAGAGCTTTCGCCGGGTCAACTATTTCGAGTTATTTCAGAAGCAGGCCGTGCGCAACAACGTGCAGGAACCAGTTTCCAATCATCCGATTGACTTTACTGCTGTGCGGATTCCGCGCGATTCAATTGTGCCGGTCCTGGACGAAGACCTGCGGCCTGATGATGATGCTGTTTGGGTCTATGGCGGCCCGGACAGGCAAGCCCTGATACTCGCGCGTGGCGAAGCCAGTGACAAACTGATGTTGCGTTACGTGCCGATCGCCAATCTGCGTCAGGACAAAGATGGCGCGATCCATTTCGAACGAAGCGAATGGAAGCCCGGACTTCCGTTGCGCATGTTTGAAGATAGTCAGCTGAGTGTGTCGGGCAATTCCCGAGTTGAATGGTTAAATGAATGGCACAGTGACGTTGAATGGCTCAGGAGCCTTCATCGGACGCAATACTCGAATGGCCTGATTGGGCTGCATGAAGAACTCACTAACTTTCCTTCCCCGGGAATTGATGAGAAAGCGCCGGGCTTAACTGCCGATGAGCGTTTGCTCGCGCGATTCCGAATGCGCCGGCGCCGGCTGGTTGAAACTGATCTTTTCATTGCCGCCAACGATCATTGGAACTTTGACGCGCGCGGATTTAATCCCGGCGGCAATCATGGTTCATTCCTGCGCATCTCGACACATGCGACTTTGATGTTTGCCGGCGGTAAGAAGACGGGGATCGCTCGCGGCGTGGAAATCAAAGAGCCCTACGACAACCTGAGTGTGACGCCGACAATTCTGGCGCTGACGGGAAATCTTAAGATGGACAACAGTCCCAGCGACGAATTGGCAAAGCGTGGTTTTCGCAAATTTCCGGGACGAGTAATCACCGAGGTTGCCGGAAAAGATTTCGCAAGCGTTGGCAGCGCGACAAACGCCGCTAATCATTGAGCCTAAAAATTCTCGATTACTACGAAGTTGCTATTGAGTGGTGACAAAAGCTCTGATCCAAAGCGCCGTCGCCGCTTCAACCGGGGTCCCCAGCGTGGCAGCCACGCGGGGTGGTCAATCTGCTGGCGCACTCCAAAAGATAGGGGATCAAAGATCGGGGGTCAGGCCTGCGCCGTTCTCTCATTAATCCCAATCCGTTTAGCGCATCTCTAATCATCTGCTAAACTTCTCCCTTCGTTTTGATCACCACCGACAAACATCTTACCCACGATGAGTTCGGCGAACAGGCTTTAGCTGACAGCCACGATTCGCAGGCTCCGGCGAAGGCGCGTGGAAATCGCACTTTGTGGGTGCAAACGATCGCGTTTTTGCTGGGCGTTGGTTTGCTCGTCTACGTCATTCGCGCGGTCGGCATCCAGCCTGTCTTCGACGCTCTGGGAAACGTCGGGTTCGGCTTCTTTATTATTCTGGCGATTAATGGACTGCGACACGCGCTGCGCACAGTCGCGATGCGCGTAGCGGTGCCACCCGACCAGCGGCGTTTTAGTTTCATGCAGGCTTTCGCCGCGCGACTCGGCGGCGAGTCGATCAGTTTCCTTACTTTCGCCGGGCCTTTGCTGGGCGAAGCAACCAAGGTCGCGCTGCTCAGAAAACGAGTGCCGCTGGTCCACGGAGTTCCGGCGCTGGTGGTTGACAATCTAATCTACAACCTTTCGGTCGCGTTGATGATCTTCACCGGCGCCTGCGTGATGCTCGTCCTTTATCCGGTGCCGCCGGTCGCGCGCGCAGTGCTGTTTGGAATTGCGCTTTGCACCCTGCTGGGGATCGTATTGGCCGGCTTAGCGACGCGACGGCGCTCGACCCTTTTGACTGGAGTCATCGATCGCCTGAGCCGCCGGGGTGTCAGCCCGCGGTGGCTGCGTTCGCGGCGTCATCATATCTATCGAATTGAGCTGACGGTTTATAGCTTCTACAAACGCCGGCGCACAGCATTCCTGACAATGATCGCCTTCGATCTGATTTCGCATGCGACCAGTGTTTTGGAAGTCTACGTGACGCTGAGACTGCTCGGCTTTGCGCCGAGCGTCGCCGGATCATTCGTGATCGAATCGCTCACGAAGGTTATTAACTTTGCCTTTGGATTTGTGCCGGCGACAATTGGTGTCTATGAAACCGGAACTGAACTGATCCTGCGGAGTCTTGGGTTTGTCGCCGCGACGGGCGTGGCGCTGGCGATCGTGCGAAAAGCGGCGATCGTCTTTTGGACCTCGATCGGCCTTTTGATTATTACGTCGCGGGCCCTACCCAATGCCTGGCAACGAATGCTCGACCGCAGTCCCCGCTTAAGGAAAATCATGGATAGCCTGGTACTTTCAAACATCGCTCATCGACCGGCCCGCACCGCAGTAAGCATCGCCGGCATCGGCGTCGGCGTCCTGCTGGTGGTTTTTACCGTGGGGCTGGCCCACGGGATGTTGCGTGAGCGTGGCAAGCGCGAATCCAACATGGGCGCGGAAATTATGCTGCGCCCTTCGGGCACTATCGGTCTCACCGGCTCAGCGGCGTTTACGGTTCCAGTTTCACACGCGGCGGAAGTTGCGGGCATCGAAGGCGTCCGCTTGGCGGTTCCGATCGGACAGACCCTGGATAAGAGTGATCGGGGCTTTGGATCGCATTTGATTGACGGAATCAATTTCGACCAATACGCGCCGCTCGCGGGATTGACGATTCGTGAAGGCCGGAAGATTGTCAGCGGCAAAGAAGTCATCGTCGATGGTGTTTGGATGAGCGAACATCCAACGGTGAAGCTGGGCGACGACATCAGCGTTTACGAACAACCATTCAAGCTAGTGGGAATCTACGAGCCGCCCGGCGGCGCGCGCCTGAAGATTCCGCTGGCCACGATGCAGGAATTGCGCGGCAGCGACGGGCACTGCACTGCGATTCTTGTGTCCTGCGTCGATCCTGCCCAACAGGAACAGGTCGCGGCCCGCATCAGCGCAAAGTTTCCCCAGGATCAGATTCTGTTCACAAAAGATTTACCGGAACTCTACCTCACTGGCGTCCCCGCTCTCAACATCTTTCTAAAAGTGGTCGTCGGCGTCGCCTCGGTGATTAGTATGTTGGTAATCCTCCTGGCCATGTACACCACAGTAACGGAACGAACTCGACAGATAGGCGTGTTGAAATCACTGGGGATGTCGAAATCGAACATTGCCTGGATGATCGAGCAGGAGGCGATTATCGTAACGTTTCTCGGCGTAGTGTTAGGCGTGACGCTGACCGCCGTGGCGCGGATTGGAGTAATGCGAACAACTTCTCTGATCGTCGAGATTGAACCCAGGTGGGTGATTATTTCGCTGGTTGTCGGTTTGATTGGCGGCTCGATCGGAGCGCTCTATCCCGCATTGCGCGCGGCGCGCCAGGATCCGGTTGATGCGCTGAGTTACGAGTGACGGCGGCTTCGGACTCAGTCACCCATTACCTGGCTGCATCGTTACGCCAGATCATATCTGAGCTACCACCAATGATGGATTAGCAACCATCCTTCCAAAGGAGTCTGTTATCACGACGCGACTAATATCTTCTTCCGCGGTAATTTGTATCCTCCTGGTTTGCAGCTTCCAGGCGTTTGCGCAAACGTCCGATCGCCGGCCGGCGAATCCCACACTGCAAGCCCGGAACAACCAATGACCCTCGCGGCCAACATGAATTCAATCGAGGCCATGAAAATGAAATCGATCTGCTGCGAAAGTCTTTGCAAACTCTCGTCGCCGCACTCGACATCATCGCGCTTAACGTGGTATTTCAGATACTCTCAACCAGGATTCGTCATAACAAGGAGCGACAATGGCTTACACGCATCAGGAATTAAAACATAAGACGCTCGCAGAGCTGCGCGAGATTGCTAAAGGCATCGAGCACGAGGCGGTTCAGGGCTACACGCAGTTGAACAAAGAACACCTGGTGGTGGCGATTTGTAAGGCGCTGAGCATAGACATATATGAGCATCATGACGTTGTCGGCATCGACAAGACCGCGATCAAGTCACGGATTAAGGCGCTCAAAGCGAAGCGCGATGCAGCGCTCGCCGCGCACGATCACGCGCAATTGAAACTGGCGCGTCGCTCGATTCATCGCCTCAAGCGACAGATTCACAAGGCGACGGTCTAGAGAAGCATCCCAGTTAAGGAACCTTGGCTCGGCTTTGCCCAAAAACTCATTGAGCAATTGAACCAAGTCAGTTAATGCTGGGAACGCGGACGTCCCCGTCCGCACAGCGTGCGGCAGCAGGCTCAGGAGTTTCAAAGGAAATGAGCCTCCAACTAAAATTCGCGCTGCGCGCTCAGTGCGGGACGAGGACGTCCGCGCTCCGAGCAACATGCCGCTCATTTCAGATGCCGAAGACTTTTTGGGCAAGCCCTTGGCTCTGTCTATTAGTTAAGGGCTGCTAATTGCCTACGCCGGCAATTTACTTATAAACCACCAAAGCCCTTCAGAGCGCCCACACCTTCCGCGCGAGGTTGCCTTCTCGCCAAAACCGTCAGCCCGGACTCGCTTCATCATCCCATCGATGCTTTGGGCCAGGACCAGTAGCGTTTCGAAGGCCTTCGGGGTGACTGAAATCGGCTTGCCCTCGCGCAGTAAAGCCGCTCAGCAGTCTCCAAACGGAACTCGCCGAACTCATAAATACTATTAATTTGCTTACTCAAAACCTCCGGGAGAAGACTTGGAGATTTTTTGGAGAAGTTTCCAAAGATTTTCTGGTTGCACTACGCCTATTGTCGTCGCCACTTCAGGCCGAACGGTGAACCCGCTGCGGGAAAGGCCGGAATGCCACCCGGATTTTAGTCTCAGGCTGGACGGCGAGCAAGCAATCTTTGGGAGCGCCGGATATTGAATGAAGAGGAAACGCACCGAAATCACGATCGAGGTTGATGAAATGATTTACGGCTTCAATCATCGCCAACCCCTAGCCAGCGCCTGGTGTTCGGCTTGTGGAGACGTGGCTCCGATGGTTACGCCCGAACAAGCGGCAGCCATCGCCCAGGTCACGGTGCGAATGATCAACCAGCGCATCGAAGCGGGACAAGTTCACTTCGTCGAGACGACCGACGGGCGGTTGTGGGTCTGCGTGAATTCGCTGTCAGAACCGAGAGCGGTAGCGACCGGATCATAAGCGCAAGTTGAATGGCCGATCCCATCGCTACCGCTACCGCCTTTGATACAGGAGTTCACATGAGTAATTTGGAGGTTTGAAATCCAATGACTAACAAACAATTCCGACGTACTCGTTTGGTTCTGATTGTTTCTCTACTTTGCTGCGCATCGGCCTTCGGCCAAACAAATGTTAGTCCAACTGGGCAAACGACTTCGGCCACAATCACTGCCGTGGCTGCGGCTGATCGCGTGCGCATCACCGCGCCTGCGTCAATCCTGCAGATGCGCGTCGAGATTTATGACCCCAGCGGAGCAAAAGTCTGGGACAGCGAGATTCGCGGCAATGTCTTTGACTGGCGCCTGCAGGACGGTCAGGTGCAGCGTCTGACTGTGGGCGACTATATTTGCCTGGTCACGGTCAAGAACATCGCCGGCCGGATTGCGCAGAAGATAGGTGTCGTGCGGGTGGCAGAGAAAGGTGTCACCGTCGGGCCAGCTGAAATCGTCCAGTTATCTCCGCAGCAAACGCAAGCGATTGGCCCGGTGGAAGAAAACTCTTCCTGGACGATTCTGGATAACAAGGAGAATCAAACCGCTACAGTGATCGCGCACGATGGCACTGATGGTCAGATCGTCAGAGGCCGCGGCGCCTTTTCATTTCGGCTGGGGGATTTCTATTCCGGCAACGACAAAGAGCAGATGCGCCTGACTGAAGAAGGCAATCTGGGGATCGGAACTGCAAAGCCGAAAGCCAGGTTGGACGTGGCCGGAACGGTGCGCGCTGGCGAAGGATTCATGTTCTCGGACGGGAGCACTTTGAAGGTCAACGACAAGGGAGTGCTTACGCGCACCAGCGCCGATGGCACGAATACGGTCACCAGTACCACGCAGAACAGAATCGCGAAGTTTACCGACAACGCCGGCACGGTGGGCGATTCAGTGGTTCTGGACACCGGCACCGGCTTGCAATTGACCGCCGCGCCCGACGGTCTGGTGGATACCAATCTGCTTTACTTGAACTCCACTAACGGCACGACCGGAGTGCTGGCCGGCAGCACTCCCAATTACGGGGCCGCCAATGGGCCGTTCTTTGCCATGCGCGGCAACACCTACACCACGTTTCCGAACCAGCGGGGCTTGTTCACGATCTCAGCAGGAAATGTCGCCAACCCGCAGGGCGATGATGGTTCGGTGAAGTTCAACACCGGCGGTGACCAATTGCGCATGGTGATCAGACCGAATGGCAACGTCGGCATCGGCACCAACAATCCCGGCGCGAAGCTGGACGTGGCAGGTGACATCAACACTAGCACGCAGTACAAGATCAGCACCCAGACGGTGCTGCGCGTCGGTTTGCCAACGGCGGGCAATGTATTCGTAGGAAGCGATGCGGGGTTTAACAACAATGGCGCAGGGAACTCCTTCTTCGGATTCAATGCTGGCGCCAGTGCTACACCTACAACTTATTCCGGCAATACTTTCATCGGAGATTCAACCAACGGGTCGGCAGGCGTCAACAGCGCCACCGCCATTGGATCACGCGCACAGGTCACCCAGAGCAACTCACTAGTGCTCGGCAGTATTAAAGGTGTGAATAGCGCCACTTCAAGTACAAATGTCGGCATCGGCATAACTGCACCGATTGCGGTGCTGCATGTGGTTGGCTCACCACCACCTGCGACCGTTAGTTTTAGCAATGGCACGGATGCAACTCGAGTATTGCAGGTCCTCGGTGGCGATGGGGGCGCCTCAACCGATCCCACTGCCGTTGGTGGTCGTGGAGCGGGCGTGTTCCTTATTAGTGGTAATGGTGGTTCTGCGCCTGAGGGTGGTTCTGGTGGAGACGTGGTCGCTCGAGGTGGTACTGGTGGTCTGGGAACGTCCTCTGGTAATGGTCGTGGGGGCGGTTCGATAATTCTCGGCGGCGGAAACGCAGGTACCGGCCACGCTTTCGGCGGCTTTATCGATCTCCAGGGCGGATTCAATGGTGATCTTAATCCTGGTTTTGGTGGAATCATCCTTCAACGCTCAGGCGGCAACGTCGGCATCGGCACGGCCACGCCGCAGCAAACACTACATGTCAACGGGCTGGAAGTGCTCTCCACGGGTTCAAGCGGCGGCTTTAAGTTTCGCGATCGAGATAGCACCTCGTCGGCAAACGATTGGGTCTGGTATGCCAACACGGGCGTAGCTCACTTCTGGCGACCTGGTATAGGCGACATGATCAACGTCCTGAACAATGGAAACGTCGGTATCGGCACCTCCTCTCCGGATCAGACTCTGAGCCTCGGCGTTGGTACCGCGTCCAAGCCCGGCGGCGGCTCCTGGGCTGTCTTTTCCGACGAGCGTCTAAAAAACATCAGAGGCCGGTTCACGCCGGGACTCAAAGCCGTGATGCAGTTACAGCCTATTCGCTATGAATACAAGCCCAACAATGCTCTCGATATCAAATCAGAAGGCGAGTCGGTCGGCTTCAGCGCGCAAGCGGTCCAGAAGATCATTCCCGAAGCTGTCATCAAGAACGATAAGGGTTACCTGCTCATCAATAACGACCCGATCATCTGGACGATGCTCAATGCAATCAAGGAACAGCAGAGCCAGATTGAGCGGCAGCAGCGCACAGTCACCCAACAACAGAAACAGATTGAGAGTTTGAAGAAGCTTGTATCCCGATCGCGCCGGCGCGCCTCAGAATGCAAGTGAGCGCGATGGTGACAGAGGTTAGCAGTGCCCGGCTCGGTTTCGGTATGAACAGTATCACTGCCGGCGTTTTTCAATTGCAAGGAGATATCGTTATGCCTAGCAGGAAACAAATTCTCTGCACACTCGTTTTTGGTCTTGCTGTGTTTTGTACAGCAACCGCACAAGACAATGCCAGTTTAACCGCGCAGAGATCGTCTTTGACCATCACCGCGGCAGCCTCAGGTGAGCGCGTTCGGATTACAGCACCTTCGTCCATCGTGCAGATGCATGTCGAAGTCTTTGCCGCGAGCGGCGAAAAACTCTTCGATCAGGAAATCCGCGGCGGCAATGTCTTTGACTGGCATTTGCAGGATGGTCAGGCAGAGCGAGTGTCCACCGGCGACTATGTTTGCGTAGTCACCGTCAAGAACATCGCTGGCAGGATTACGCAGAAGATCGGTGTCGTGAAAGTGGGAGAGAAAGATGTCGCTCTCGGGCCAGCGGAAATCGCCCAGCTATCTCCAAAACAGGCGCAAGCCGTCGGTCCAATTGAAGAAAACTCTTCCTGGACGATTCTGGATAACAAGGAGAATCAAACCGCTACTGTGATCGCCCATGATGGCACTGACGGTCAGATCGTCAGAGGTCGCGGGGCCTTTTCATTTCGGCTGGGCGATTTCTTTTCCGGTAACGACACAGAACAGATGCGTCTGACCGAAGAAGGCAATCTGGGCATTGGCACCGCTAAACCAAAGTTCAAGCTGGATGTAGCAGGTGAGATTCGCGCTCGTCAGGGGTTTGTCTTCAATGATGGAAGCACTCTGAACGTTAATGACAAAGGCATCCTGACGCGGACCTCTGCTGATGGAACAGTCACTCCGAACGCATCCGGCACAGGCACGCTGGGGAGATTGGCGAAGTGGACTGATAACTCTGGGACGCTCGGCGATTCGTTGGCCCTGGATACCGGCACCGGCTTGCAACTGACGGCCGCGCCCAGCGGCGCGGTGGACACCAATCTGCTTTATTTGAACTCCACTAATGGCACCACCGGAGTGCTGGCCGGCAGCACTCCCAGTTACGGGGCCGCCAATGGGTCGTTCTTTGCCATGCGCGGCAACACCTACACGACGATTCCGAACCAGCGGGGCTTGTTCACGATCGCCGCGGGTAACGTGTCGAGTCCGGTGGGAGATGATGGTTCGGTGAAGTTCAATACCGGCGATGACCAATTGCGCATGGTCATCAGACCGAATGGCCGGGTCGGCATTGGCACGCCTGCTCCCGCGCAAAAGCTGCATATCGTGAGCGGAACGGCGGACTTTCAATTCGGCGCGCCTAGCGGTGCGGACGGTATCGAGATCCAATCGAATTTGGCGGGACATGCGCCGGCCATATGGCTGACTCACACGGGTACCGGAGGCAGGAAGTACAGAATCGCGAGCTTTGGAGACAATACAAACCCGGGTTCCTTCGTCATCCGCGACGAAACCAGTGGGACAGACCGGCTTACCATTGATCAAAGTGGTAAAGTTCAGATCTTTTTTTCCTCTGTAGGCACGCTTACTTTCAAGACCGCGGATTTTTTTCTCGCAGGCCTGAGTACGGAAGCATCTAACCGTCTAATAAATTTTGGCATCAATACCGGTCGAGAAGGCCCGTTTCAACCACTAGGTCCCGGTTTTTTTCTGACAGCCGACCTTCGTCCGGGCACAGCCGGCTTCCACTTTGTTGAAAAAGCAGAGACGAGCGGCGCAGAAAGCGAATTGATGACCGTCACTTCCGGCGGTAACGTCGGGATCGGCACGAACGGACCGGGAAGCAGGCTTCATGTCAATGTTCCATCCTCTACGAATCCCATCAGTGCCATGACCATTGATGTACAAAGCTTCAGCACGCCCGGCAACGCTGTCGCCAGCCACTTCTTTCGCGTCCGCGATATTGGGTCGGGATCGCCTCCAGCCTTTCTAATTCGCGGCGACGGCAGCGTCGGCATCGGTACAGACAGTCCAGGTGCGAAGCTCGAAATCGCTGGGAATGCTCTCATCTATCCGGCATCGGGGGCAGGGCAGCTTCGGATTCGCAACCGCACCAGCAGCGATTACTCTCAAGTTCTGTTTCTGGATGATTCTAACAACTATCGCGGGTACATCGGCTATGTCGGGGCTAATTATGGGGACGCTGCGCGTAATGACACCGTCGAGTTCGGAACAAACTCCAAGGATATAACGTTCCGGCCTAACGAAGCTGAGGTCATTCGATTAACGACCTCGGGCAGAGTCGGCATCGGCACTAACATGCCGGATCAGGTTTTGAGCCTGGGAACCGGTACCGCGTCCAAGCCTGGCGGCGGCTCCTGGGCTATCTTTTCCGATGAGCGTCTAAAAAACATCAAAGGCCGGTTCACGCCGGGACTCAAGGCCGTAATGCAGTTGCAGCCGCTGCGCTACGAATACAAACGCGACAACGCGCTGGCTATTAAGTCTGAAGGTGAGCACATCGGCTTCAGCGCGCAAGCGGTGCAGAAGATCATTCCCGAAGCTGTCATCAAGAACGATAAGGGTTACCTGCTCATCAATAACGACCCGATCATCTGGACGATGCTGAACGCCGTCAAGGAACAGCAAGCACAGATCATTGAGCAGCAGGAGCTGATCAGAAAACAGCAGGATGCCCTCAAGCAACAACAAAGCCAGATCGAATTATTGAAAAAGTTAATCTGTTCCGATCATCCGGGTGCAGATGTTTGTCAGGTGCCATAGACACGCAGTTTAGAGGAGTTTAAGGCTTATTCTTTTTCTGCGAAAATTGTCTGGCTTTTCGCGCTAATTGTGCGCCCGCACTTGTTGTCCTCATCTCGTCACGAGTATGATGTAATCCTCCCCCTTCTCTCTCAGCCCCGACTTCGCCCCAGGACGAAATTTGCAAATTTGGAGGCATGAGATGACACGCAATATTGCACACAAACTTTTTCTTGCGCTGATCGTGTCGCTGTTGGCAGTAGCAGTGCACGCCAGCGCA
>WNGF01010072.1_pt1 | contig 32196 bp, 31 predicted proteins | sample 5400641 | NCBI WGS metagenome assembly WNGF01 (sample SAMN13153371, study PRJNA577476) | soil metagenome | isolation source: 80 cm soil or saprolite under grassland replicate 2 | place: USA:California | collected 2016-06-15 | reverse complement strand
GTCCCGCGGAGAGAGCCGGCCGGTCACGCGGTCCGCGCGAAGTGCGCCACCGCCGATCGCGCGGTCGCGACCGCCGGGCTGGAGCTCCGGGCCGAACGGCTCCCAGATCCGCGCGTGGAGGTCGCGCCAGCCCGTCATCTCTTGGCGCAGCTCGACGACGCGACGATTGAAGGAGTCGATCGTCGTTTGCTGCTCGGCGAGCTGCTGTTTGAAGGTCCGAGCCTCGACCGTGAGTTGCCGCATCTGCGCCCAGTCCCCGAGGAGCGCGCCGAATGTCGTGACCGCCATCGCGACTCCGGCGAACGCGGCGAGAGCCGCAGGGCGGGGGAAGTTGAAGCGGACCACACGGGTGCCGTCGCCACGAACGATGAGCAGGCTGAATTGCTTGCGGCGGGTCCAGCGACCTCGGCCCCTTGGGTGTGCCGTCGGAGGCGGGGCGGGGTCCGTTACCGGCTCAGGTACCGTCCCGGACAAACTGTCAGAAGACGATTCCTGGTGACCCACGAGGCGTAGGAGGGGGCAAGGGACGTGCCGGAAGGTCTGCCCTGAACAATCAAGGACTTGGAGGCGGTGCCCTGCCATTGCGGCAATCTCGCAGGCACTCCGCGTCAGTTTGCGTGTCGAGGCCGACCTCTAACCCCGCGTGAGAACGTCGTTTCTTGACACTTCGCGTGACCAGCGAGTATCATCGCAAGGCTGGCTCGAAGAGGAGTTCCTCATGGACGAGTTCTATCGAATCAAGCGCCTTCCCCCGTACGTCTTCGCGATCGTCAATGACCTCAAGAGCAAAGCGCGCGCTCGCGGCGAGGACGTCATCGACCTCGGCATGGGCAATCCGGATATGCCGACGCCCAAGCACATCGTCGACAAGCTCGTCGAGGCCGCGAAGAATCCAAAGAACCACCGGTACTCCGCTTCGCGCGGCATTACCAGGCTCCGCGTCGCGATGGCCAAGTGGTATCGCGACCGTTACGCGGTGGATCTCAATCCGGATTCCGAAGTCATCGCCACCATCGGCGCCAAGGAAGGCCTGGCACATCTGGCGCTGGCCGTCCTCCATCGGTACCGCTCACGCCCGACGGCGATTTCTTCGCGCGGCTCGAGGAAACCGCCAAGCTGGCGTGGCCCAAAGCCAAGCTCCTGATTCTCTCGTTCCCGCACAACCCGACGACCATGTGTGTGGACCGCGACTTCTTCGTGAAGCTCGTGGACTTCGCGCGCGAACACCGGCTGATGGTCGTCCACGACTTCGCATACGCTGACTTCACGTTCGACGGCTACACGCCCCCGTCGTTCCTCGAGGTCCCGGGGGCCAGGGACGTCGGCGTGGAAATCTTTTCGACCTCGAAGTCGTACAACATGGCCGGCTGGCGGCTGGGCTTCGTGTGCGGCAACGCGCGGATGATCAACGCGCTGGCCCGTATCAAGTCCTACCTCGACTACGGCGCCTTCCAGCCGATCCAGATCGCCGGCATCGTGGCGCTGGAGGCCGACCAGAAGTGCGTGGCCGAGATCGTCGAGGTTCATCGCAAACGTCGCGACGTGCTGGTGGATGGGCTCAACAAGCTCGGCTGGAGCGTGTCGAAGCCGAAGGGCACGATGTTCGTGTGGGCGCCGATCCCCGAAGCCTTCCGCAGTTTGGGCTCGCTCGAGTTCTCCAAGCTGCTCATCCAGGAGGCGAAGGTGGCCGTGTCGCCGGGTATCGGCTTCGGCGAGTACGGCGAAGGCTACGTCCGCTTCGCGCTCGTCGAGAACGAGCAGCGAATCCGTCAGGCGCTGCGCGGGCTCAAGCACCTGAGCCGTTGACCGGGCCGACGGAGATCCGCCAGTGACCGGCGTGAGCGACGTGCGCATTGGCCTGCTGGGCCTCGGCACCGTCGGGGCCGGGGTCGTGAAGCTTCTTCAAACCCGGCGCGAGATGCTGGAAGAGCGGGCCGGTGCCCGCCTGACGCTGGCCGCCGTCGCCGACACCGACCTCACCCGCGCTCGCGAGGGCCTCGATCTCAAGAGCCTGCCGTTGACCGGCGACGCAGCCCACGTCCTCGCCGACACGTCGATTCACGTCGTGATCGAGCTGGTCGGCGGCCTCGAGCCCGCGCGAACGTTCATTTCGCGTGCGCTCGCCGCTCGCAAGCACGTGGTCACCGCCAACAAAGCGCTGCTCGCCCACCACGGCGCCGAGCTCTACGAGGAGGCGCGGCGGTCCGGCGTCGGGCTCGGCTTCGAGGCGGCGGTGGCCGGTGGCATCCCGCTGATCCGCGCCGTGAAGGACGGGCTGGTCGCCAACCGTGTGCTGTCGCTGGCCGGTATCGTCAACGGGACCTGTAACTACATCCTGAGCAAGATGACCGACGAGGGCCTGGATTTCTCGCTGGTCCTCAAGGAGGCTCAGGCGCACGGCTACGCAGAGGCCGATCCGACCCTCGACATCGAGGGCATGGACTCGGCCCACAAGCTGCAGATCCTCGTGGCGCTGGCCTTCCGCACGTTCGTGGATCTCAAGCACATCCACACCGAAGGGATCACGCGCGTCACCGCCCAGGACATCGACTACGCACGGGAGCTCGGCTATCGGATCAAGCTCCTGGCGATCGCCAAGGTGACGGGTCCGGCCGGCGCTTCCAGCGCCGGCGTGGAAGTCCGCGTGCACCCCACGATGATCCCCGCCGCCTCTCCGCTGGCTGCCGTATCCGGCGTCTTCAACGGGATCTTCCTGACCGGCGACGCCGTCGGCGACCTCATGTTCTACGGACGAGGCGCGGGGCAGATGCCGACGGCTTCGGCGGTGCTGTCGGACGTGGTGGAGATCGCGCGGCGCATCGCGCACGGCATCCCCTCGCTCCCCCTCGAGCTGCCGTCGATCGGCCCGACGGCACTGCCGCTCACGCCGATGGAGGCGATCCGCTGCTGCTATTACCTAAGAGTGACCGCCCAGGACCGGCCCGGCGTGCTGTCCAGAGTCGCGGGCATCCTCGGCGACAACGACATCTCGATCGCCAACGTGATCCAGAAGGGCCGCGGGACTCGCGAGGCAGTCCCCGTGGTGATGCTGACCCACGAGGCGCGCGAGCGCGACATGCGAGCCGCGCTGGCGAAGATCGACCGACTGCGTGACGTCGCCGCCGCGACGACGATGATCCGCGTGGAGGGTGGGTCCGCGTGAAGCTGTGGCGCGGCGTCATCGAGGAGTATCGGGACTTCCTCCCGGTGACGGACAAGACGCCCGTCGTCACGCTGTTCGAAGGCAACACCCCGCTCATTCCCGCGCCCCGGCTGGCCGAGGCGACCGACGCGCGGATGCAGATCTACCTCAAGTGCGAGGGGTTCAATCCGACGGGCTCGTTCAAGGACCGCGGGATGACGATGGCGATCTCGAAGGCGCTCGAGATGGGCTCGCGCGCCGTCATCTGCGCTTCGACAGGAAACACCTCGGCCGCCGCCGCCGCGTTCGCCGCGCGCGCCGGTATCCGCGCCTTCGTCATGGTGCCGAAGGGCGCGGTCGCGCTGGGCAAGCTCTCGCAGGCCGCGATCCACGGCGCCCGGGTCCTCACCGTCGAGGGCAACTTCGACCAGGCGCTGACGATCGTCCGTCAGATCGCCGAGCGGCACCCGGTCACGCTCGTGAACTCCGTGAACCCGTTCCGGCTCGAGGGTCAGAAGACCGGAGCCTTCGAGGTCTGCGATCAGCTCGGTCGCGCGCCGGACTACCACCTGATCCCCGTCGGGAACGCCGGGAACATCACCGCGTACTGGCGCGGCTACCGCGAATACCACCGGGCGGGCCGCGTGAGAGAGCTGCCGCGGATGGTCGGCTTCCAGGCGGCGGGCGCGGCGCCGATCTACGAGAACCGCGTTGTCGAAGAGCCGCGCACGGTCGCGACCGCGATCAAGATCGGGAATCCCGCGTCCTGGGGCCCGGCGCTCGAGGCCGTGAAGGACTCTCGGGGCTGGGTCGACATCGTCACCGACGAGGAGATTCTGCGGGCCTACCGCATGCTCGCGCGCGAGGAGGGCATCTTCATGGAGCCGGCGGCGGCGGCGACGGTGGCCGGGTTGATCAAGTCCGTCAAGGCCGGACGCTTCGAACCCGGGTCGACCCTGGTGCTCACCCTTACCGGCCACGGGCTGAAGGACCCGGAAACGGCGCTCGAGTCCGCGTCGCGCCCGACGGCGGTGCCGCCCCAGGTCGACGCCGTCCTGGCGCAGCTCGGCCTCTGAACCGGCTCAAGGTCGCGCTCGGCGTCGCGATCAGCGTCGCCCTCCTCGTCTACCTCTTCCGCAGCGTCGACCTGCCGGAACTCGGCCGCCAGCTGCGCGACGCCCACTGGGGTTGGATTCTGGTCGCGACCGCGATCGCGCCTCTCCAGATCTGGGTGCGCGGGCGGCGCTGGTGGTATCTCTTTCCGCCGGGCTCCAACCCGCCGGCCCTGACGCCGGCCATGATGATCGGCTACATGGCCAACAACGTGCTCCCGCTCCGCGCGGGCGAGGTCGTGCGTGTCTATGTAGTCGCCCGGCGCTGGAAGGTGCCCAACCAGAGCGCGGCGGCACGCGCCCATCCCTTCTGGACGACGCTCGCCACGCTCGTCGTCGAGCGGGTCCTGGACAGCCTGGTCGTCGTGCTCATCCTCGCGGTGCTGGTCCTCGTCATCCCGGTGCCGAGGTTTCTCGAGGTGGCCGCGCTCGTCGTGCTGGCGATCGACCTCGTAGGCATCGCGGTCCTGATCGGGCTCGTCGTGGCGCCGGATGGCTGCGCTCGGCTCATCAGGCGGCTCGCGGGTCGCTGGCCCGCGCTCCAGCGACGGGCGATCAAGGTCTTCGAGACGTTCGTCCATGGCCTCGACGGCATCCGCACGCCGTCCCATGCGGTGCCGCTGGTCGCGTGGACCGCCGTCGTCTGGCTTACCCCCGCACTCGCCGCGTGGACGATGCTTCTAGCGATGGACCTCCGCCTGCCCTTCATCGCGGGCTGGGCGGTGCTCGCCTTCGTCGGGCTCGGCGTCTCCATCCCGTCCGCCCCGGGCTACGTCGGCGTCTTCCACGCCGCCGCGGTGCTCGCGGTCGGCCTCTTCGGCGTGCCGCAGGCGGCGGGAGTCGGCTATGCGCTGCTCTTCCATGCCAGCCAGTTCCTGCCGGTCACGCTGCTCGGCTGGCTCTACCTGGTGCGCGAACAGGTGAGCCTCGGTGAAGCCGCGCACGCGCGGTTGTCGTCGCCGGGGCCGTGAGGCCGGCCGGAGCGCCCGCTCAACCGTGGTAGATTTCGTCTAGCATGGCGCTCCTCGTCCAGAAGTACGGGGGATCGTCCGTCGCTGACGCGGAGAAGATCACGAATGTCGCGCGGCGCGTCGCCGCGAGCGCGCCCGGCAATCAGCTGGTCGTCGTCGTGTCCGCCATGGGCAAGACGACCGACGGCCTCTTGGCGCTCGCTCGCCAGCTCTCCACGGCTCCCGACTTGAGGGAAATGGACATGCTGCTCTCGACCGGCGAGCAGGTCACCATCGCCCTCCTAGCGATGGCGCTGCAGTCGCTCGGGCTCAAGGCGCGCTCCTTCACCGGCCCCCAGGTCGGCATACGGACCGACCACGCGCACACCCAGGCCCGCATCACCCAGATCGATGCCGACCGCGTGCGCCGGGCGCTCGACGGCGGCGAGATCGCGGTCGTCGCCGGGTTCCAGGGGCTGTCGGACGCGGATGAGATCACGACGCTCGGGCGCGGCGGCTCCGACCTCACCGCGGTCGCGTTGGCGGCGGCGCTGAAGGCGGATGTGTGCGAGATCTACACCGACGTCGACGGCGTGTACACCGCCGACCCGAACATCGTCCCCGAGGCCCGCAAGCTGCCTCGCGTCGCCTACGACGAGATGCTCGAGCTGGCGAGCCTCGGCGCGAAGGTGCTCCAGACGCGCTCCGTGGAGTTCGCCAAGAAATACGGCGTCACGGTCCACGTGCGTTCCACGTTCCGGCCGGACCCCGGCACGCTCGTGACGAAGGAGGAGCACGACATGGAACAGGCGGTGGTCACCGGCGTGACGCACGACCGGAGCCAGGCGAAGATCTCCATTCTGAGGGTGCCCGACCGGCCCGGCATCGCCGCGCGTGTCTTCGGGGCGATCTCCGCCAAGAACATCGTCGTCGACATGATCGTCCAGAACATCAGCCAGGATGGCTACACCGACATGTCCTTCACCCTGCCGCGCGGCGACCATGCCCGGGCGGTCGCCGAGCTCGGCGACGTGGCGCGAGAGATCGGTGCGCGCGGCATCGCCCACGACGAGCGCGTCGCCAAGGTTTCCATCGTCGGCGTCGGGATGCGCAGCCACTCCGGTGTCGCGTCGACGATGTTCGCCGCGCTCGCGCGGGAGGGGATCAACATCCAGATGATCTCGACGTCCGAGATCGCCGTCTCGTGCGTCATCGAGGACAAGTACGCCGAGCTGGCCGTGCGGACCCTGCACGACGCGTTCGAGGTCGCCAAGGGCGTCACCGGATGAGCACGGGCTCGTGTCCCGGCCCGGAACTTGTGTTGAGACCTCACCGCAGGCGGAGGCGGAGGGCGGGTGCCGTAGGGGGCGCCGGGACCACGCGGCACGCGCACGCTGCTCGGTTGCCGCTGGGCTCCCATCCGGGCGCATCGCGTCCGCATCGGGCGAGGCGGGAACGGCGTCTTCGACGCGTGCGACGGCTCGGGCGGGTGACCGGGCGCCGGCCACCCGCCCCGAGGATCACGCGCGTTTGAGCTCGCTGCGATCGATCGGCAGCTTCCTCACGCGCCGGCCCGTCGCGGCGAAGATGGCGTTGCACACGGCCGGAGCCACCGTTGGCACACCGGGCTCGCCCAGACCGCCCGGTGCCTCGCCCGAGTCGAGGATGTGCACGTCGACCACCGGCATCTCGTTCATGCGGAGCATCTGATAGTCGTGGAAGTTCGACTGCTGCACGCGGCCACGGTCGATGGTGATCTGGCCGTAGAACGCGGCCGTGAGGGCATACACGGCACCGCCCTCCATCTGCGCCTTCACCGCGTCGGGATTCACGGCGAGGCCGGCGTCGATCCCGCAGACGAGCCGGTGGACCTTGACCGCGCCGGCCGGCGCCACCGAGACCTCTGCCACGGTGGCGGCGTAGCTTCCGTACGAGAAGACGACGGCGATACCGCGGGCGCGGCCGGCCGGCAGCGGGGCGCCCCAGGACGCCCGGTTCGCGACCAGCTCGAGGATGGCCTTGTGACGCGGCGACTTGCCGAGCAGCGCGCGCCGGTACTCGAATGGATCCTTGCCGGCCGCGTGGGCCAGCTCGTCGATGAAGCTCTCGATGATGAACCCGTTCTGCGAGGGCCCGACGGAGCGCCAGAAGCCGAGCGGAATGCCGAGGTCCTTGTTGTTCCACTCGATGCGGAGATTCGGGATGTCGTAGGGCATGTTGCGGACCGCCTCGACGGCGGCCGGGTCGATGGTGCCCGCCTGCGCCCGGCCCTTCTGGATCAGGATCCCGGGGCCGACGATCCGGGTGAACCACGCCGACGGCATGCCGTTGGCGTCGAGGGCCGCCCGGAAGACGTTGTACGTGGCGGGCCGATAGAAGCCGTGGGTAATGTCGTCCTCTCGCGTCCACATGACCTTCACGGGCGCGCCGACGGCCTTCGACGTCTCGACGGCATCCACGATGAAGTCGATCTCGCCGCGGCGGCCGAAGCCGCCGCCGAGCATTGTGGTGTTGACGATGACCTTCTCGGGCGGCAGGCCGGTGAGCCGTGCGGCGGTCGCCTGGGTCCCGCCGGGATTCTGGGTCGGCGCCCAGATCACGCACGCCTCGCGGCTGACCTGCGCGGTGGCGTTCATCGGCTCCATGCACGCGTGCTCGAGGAACGGCACCTGGTAGACGGCTTCGAGCACCTTGCCGCCGGCGGCCAGCACCTTCTCGGCGTCGCCCTCGCTCTTCGCGACCTGGCCCGGCTGCTTTGACGAGGCCTCGTACTCGCGCGTGATCGTGGCGCTCGACACCTGGGCGGTCGGTCCCTCGTCCCACGTCACCTTGAGCGCCCGCCGTCCCTGCAGCGCGGTCCAGAAGTTGTCGGCGACCACGGCGACGCCGTTCGACACCTGGACCACGTCCTTGACACCTTTGATCTTCTTGGCGGCCGCTGCGTCGAAGCTCTGCACCTTGCCGCCGAACACGGGACAGCGCTCGATCGACCCGACGAACATCCCCGGGACCTGCACGTCCGTGCCGTAGATGCTGCGCCCGGTGACCTTGTCCGGCGTGTCGCGCCGCTTGACGGCCTTGCCGATGTAGCGGAACTTGTCGGGGGTCTTGAGCTTCGGGTTCTGCGGGACGGGAAGCGCCTGCGCCTTGTCCACGAGCTGCCCGTACTGCAGCCGCCGTCCCGTGGGCCGATGAACCACGGCGCCCTCTTCTGTGTCCACGCTCTCGACCGGCACGCCCCACTCGTTCGCCGCGGCCTGCTTGAGCATCTCGCGCGCGGAGGCGGCGGCCTTCCGCCACATCTCCAGATGGTCGCGAACGCCCCGGCTTCCGCCGTAGGACTGGGTGCCGGTGACCGGGTTCTTGTAGAGCGCCGGATTCGCCAGCGCCTGCTCGACCTTGACGTTCTCGAGTTTGGCGTCCAGCTCATCGGCGATGATCATCGGCGTCGTCGTCAAGGACCCCTGGCCCATCTCGGGCACCGAGTTGGTGATCGTCACGACCCCGTCGCGGTCGATCCGCAGCCACTGATTCGGCGCGAACACCCCCGGGGTCTGCGCCAGAGCGCGAATCGGCAGAGCGAAGCCGATCGTGAGCCCCGCGCCGACCGCGAAACCGCCCTTGAGAATCTCCCGTCGACTGACGAGCGGCTTCATCACGCGCCTCCCTTCCTGATCGCCGCGGCGCGATGGATGGCGGCCCGGATGCGCTGGTAGGTCCCGCATCGGCAGATGTTGCCCGACATCCCATCATCGATGTCGGCGTCGGTCGGAGAGGGCTTGCGGGCGAGCAGCGCCGCCGCCGACATGATCTGACCGGACTGGCAGTAGCCGCACTGCGGGACGTCGACCTCCATCCACGCCTTCTGAACCGGGTGATCGGCGCGCTCCGACAGTCCCTCGATCGTGGTCACGCGCCGGCCGGCGACCGCCGAGGCGGGCGTGACGCACGAGCGCACGGGGGTGCCGTCGACGTGAACGGTGCAGGCTCCGCAGACCGCGATGCCGCATCCGTACTTGGTTCCCGTCAAGTTGAGCGACTCCCGGAGCACCCACAAGAGCGGCATCTCGGGCGGGACGTCGACCTGCCGTTGCTTGCCGTTGACCGTGAACGAGACCATGGCGACCTCCTGGCTCGAGTCGTTGCCGCGGCACATGATACTCCGTCTTCCGATGACGCGCCGCGCCCACTCCGCCGGCCGGCGCGGTGAGCCGTCTGACTTTTTCGACTCTAGTCGCGCGGCCGGCGGAGTGGGATCGTCGGCCCGTGACTCCCTACACGCGCCGCCAGTTGCTCGTGCTGCTGCTCCTGCTCGCCGTCGCCGGCCTGGGCCTCGCCGTCGGCCACTGGCGCCGCGCCAACCCAGACGTCGTCGAGTATCTCGAGCAGGTCGACCGCGCGCCGGCGCCTCCAGCGAGCGTCTCCGCTCCTCAACCCGGCGGTCGCCCACGGGCTGCACGGTCGAGGTCAGATGCGGAGCCTCGACGCGTGCGACGGAGCAGGGCGCCACGAGACGCGCCGGCCACCCCAGCAGCGGCGACGCAGGCCGCGCCTCCGCCCGGCGACATCGACCTCAACCAGGCGACGGACGTCGAGCCGATGTGCCGATGATGATTGCCGAGTGATTCTCAAGCGAACGCCGCTCGCGCCGCTCGCTACCGCCTTCGGTGTGGGCATCGCCGTCGCGGCCCTGGCCGGTCCCGAAGTCCTTTGGGCCGCATGGCTCGCGGCCGTCGCGATCGGCGTGGGACTTCTGGCCCTCGGACGGAGCCGGTGTGCCGCGGCCGCGCTGCTGGTCGGCGTCGCCGCCGTCGGTGCGCTGCGCGGGCGCGAGGCGCCGCTTCCACCGGATCACGTCGCGCGGCTCGACCTTCCCATGCTCGTGCGGATCGAAGGGCGGCTCGCCGTCGAGCCGACGCGCTGGGCGCCCGATCGCACTCGCCTGCTGATCGACGCCGAGCGGGCCGACGGCGCGCCGGCCTCGGGACGCATCCAGGTGACGGTGTACGGGATACCGCCGCCGCTGACCGAGGGTCAACGCATCGCGGCTTCGCTCAAGGTTCACCCGGCGACGGGTTTCCGCAACCCTGGAACTTTTGACTATGCCGCGCACCTCGCGCGCGAAGGCGTTCGAGTCGTCGCCACGGCACGCGCCGAATCCCTCACGCCGCTGGACGATCCCTCACCGCCGTGGTCGGTGCGCGTGAAGCGCGCGTCGATCACCGCGATGGGGCGCGCGCTGCCGCCGACGTCGGCGGCGTTGCTGGCCGGGCTCCTGCTCGGCGAGCGTACCGAGCTGCCGCGCGACATCGACGATGCCTTCCGGCGCGCCGGGGTCTATCACGTCCTGGCGGTTTCCGGCTTCAACGTGGCGCTCCTGGCGGCCGCGGTGTGGGCCTCCTGTCGCCTCGCGCGCCTCCCTCGTCGCGCCTCGGCCGCCACCGCGATCGTCGTCGTGATCGGGTTCGCGCTCGTCGTCGGGCCGTCGCCCTCGGTGCTGCGCGCCGTCATCATGGCGGTGCTCGTCCTGGCCGCGCTCCTTCTGGAGCGAGAGGCTTCGGTGACGAACAGCCTCGCCCTGGCGGTGCTGGCAATCCTGGCCGTTCGACCAGGCGATCTCTTCGACCCGGGCTTCCAGCTCTCGTTCGCCGCCACCCTGGGCATCGTCGTGGCCCCCCTGCCGCGGGGCGCAGTCCTTGGCGCGCTCGGCGTGAGCGCAGCCGCCCAGCTGGCCGTGCTGCCGGTCGCGCTGGCGCACTTCAACCAGCTCTCGACGATCGGCGTCGTCGCGAACCTCGGCGTGGTCCCGCTCGCCGGCGCCGCGACGATCGTGGGACTCGTCGCCGTCGGCCTGTCCTTCCTCAGCGAGACGGTCGGCGGGGTGGCGTTCGATGCGGTGTGGCCCGTGTTGCTGGTATTGCGAGGTGTCGTCGCGCTCGCCGCCAGGGTGCCCGGCGCCGTCGTCCATTTGCCCGCTCCCGGCTGGATCGCCGTGACCTGCTACCTCGGCGGGCTCGCGCTCCTCCTCGTCTGGTACGAGACTCGAGCGCGGGACGGGCGCCGGAGTCCCCTTCTCCTGGGAATCGTGCTCCTCGCCCTCGCGGTCGGCGTTGCGGCGTGGCCGCTCGTGCGACCGTCCGACGGCCGGCTGCGGCTCACGGTGCTCGATGTCGGTCAGGGCGACGCGATCGTCATCGAGACGCCCGATGGCCGCACGATCCTCGTCGACGCCGGCTCGGGCGGCCCGATGCGCCTCGACGCCGGGGAGCGCGTCGTCGCGCCGTTCCTCTGGAACCGCGGCGTCCTCCGTCTCGCCGGCGCCGCCGTCACGCACGACGACGCCGACCACGCGGGAGGCATGCCCGCAGTGCGGCGGCTCTTTCGGATCGACGAGCAGTGGACGGGCGCGAGCGTTCCCACGGAGCCGCGCCGGTTCGGGCGCGCGCTCGTGACGGCCCTTCCGCCGCTCGACGCGCCAGGCGGACGACGCAACGACGCGGCCCTCGTCCTGCGCATCGAGATGGGGCTCGTCTCGTTCCTGCTCGCGTCGGACATCGGGGCCGCCCGCGAGCATCACGGCTCGCGCTCCTCCACCACCCTCGAGTTCCTTCGCGCGGTCCGCCCGACGGTCGCGGCGATCTCGGTCGGCGCGCGCAACCCTTACGGCCATCCCGATCCGGCCGTGCTCGCTCGACTCGCCGAGGCCGGCGCGCAGATCTCCCAGACCGATCGTGACGGCGCGGTCATCTTCGAGACCGACGGCGGCACGCTCACGGTCACGCGATGGGCCCGGCGACGCGTCGATCGCTTCTGCCTCGACCCGGAAGCAATCTGCTAGAATCGGGCGCCATGGCGAGCGTCAACGACCACTACCTGAAGCTCCGCGCCAGTTACCTCTTCAGCGAGACCGGCCGGCGCGTGCGGGAGTTCCAGGCGGCACACCCCGACGCGAAGCTCATCCGTCTCGGCATCGGCGACGTGACGCAGCCACTACCGGCCGCGGTGATCCATGCGATGCACGAGGCGGTGGACGAGATGGCGCGCGCGGAAACGTTCCGCGGCTACCCGCCGGAGACGGGCTGGGACTTCCTCGTCGAGGCGATCGCCCGTCACGACTACGGCGAGCGCGGCATCAAGCTCGCTCCCGACGAGATTGTGGTGAGCGACGGCGCCAAGAGCGACACGGGCAACATCCAGGAGATCTTCGGGCCGGACTGTGTCGTCGCGCTCAGTGACCCCGTGTATCCCGCGTACCTCGACGTCACCGTGATGGGCGGGCGCGCGGGGAGCGCGGATCCGAACGGGCGCTACGACCGGGTCGTGTACCTGCCCTGCACCGCCGAGAACAATTTCCAGCCGCACATCCCCGACCGCCCGGTCGATCTGATCTACCTTTGCTATCCCAACAACCCCACGGGCGCCGTGCTGACGCGCGCGGCGCTCAAGACGTGGGTCGACTATGCGCGCGAACGGAACGCCGTCATCCTGTACGACGCGGCGTACGAGGCGTACATCCGCGACGGGGAGATCCCGCACTCGATCTACGAGATCGAGGGCGCGCGCGAGGCCGCGATCGAGTTCCGCTCTTTCTCCAAGACCGCCGGATTCACGGGCACGCGCTGCGCCTACACGGTCGTGCCGAAGGAGCTGCAGGGGCGTTCGGCGTCAGGCGAGGCGGTGAGCCTCAACGCCCTGTGGGTCAGGCGGCAGTCCACCAAGTTCAACGGCGTGGCGTACGTGATCCAGCGCGGCGCCGCCGCGACCTACACGGGCGAGGGGCGTCGGCAGGTGAAGGGGCTCGTGGACCATTACATGGACAACGCGCGAATCATCCGCGAGGGCCTCGAGGCGGCGGGGCTCACCGTTCACGGCGGCCGGAACGCGCCCTACATCTGGGTGAAGACGCCGGGGCGGCTCTCCTCGTGGGACTTCTTCGACAAGCTCTTGAACGAGGCCCACGTCGTCGGGACACCCGGCGCGGGCTTCGGGCCGAGCGGCGAAGGCTATTTCCGGCTGACCGCGTTCGGGGCGCGCGCCGCGGCCGAGGAAGCGGTCGAGCGGATCAAGACCCGCGTCGCGCTGTAGATCTCCTGTCCCGCTAGGCCTCGTAGGCGCGCTCGTACTGCGAGCGCAGCCGCTCCAGCTCCTCCGCTTCGATGTGCATGCCGAGCGAGAGGCTCATTTCGCCCAGGATCGTCTTGATCTCGTTCAGCGACTTCTTGCCAAAGTTCTTGGTCTTGAGCAGCTCGGCCTCGGTCTTTTGCACGAGGTCGGCGATCGTCCGGATGTTCGCGGTCTTGAGACAGTTGGACGCGCGGACGGACAGCTCCAGCTCGTCGACGTTGCGGAAGAGGTTCTCGTTCAGCTCGGTGCGCGGGCGCACCTCGTCGCGTTCGGCGGCTTCCTCCTGGGGCGAGGCGTCGGGGAAGTTCGTGAGGAGGTCGAAGTGGTCCTCGAGGATCCGCGACGCCTCGCCGACCGCGGTGACCGGGCTGACGCTGCCGTCGGTCCATACCTCGAGCAGGAGCCGCTCGCGTCCCTCGGTGCCGACCGGCTCGACGTGGAAGTTCACGCGCTTGACGGGCGAGAAGTCGGCGTCGAGCAGGATCGCGTTGATCGGCAACGCCTCCGGCTCCCGCTTCTCAGCCGACATGTACCCGCGGCCACGCTCGACGCAGACCTCCATCTCGAGCACGCCATCCTTATCGAGGGTCGCCAGCACGACGTCGGGCGTGAGGATCTCGATGTCAGCGTCCGCCTCGAAGTCGCTCGCCTTGACGACCGACGCGCCCTGCGCCTTCAGCCGGAGGATCTTGGGTCGGTTCACGTGGAGCGAGAACACCATCTTGCGGAGGTTCATCATAATGTCGAGCGTGTCGTCCATGACGCCCGGCAGGTGCGAGAACTCGTGCAGGACGTTTTCGATCTTCACCCAGGTCGGCGCGGCGCCGTGGATCGCCGACAGGAGGGCTCGCCGGTAGGCGATGCCGACGGTCAGCGCGAAGCCGGCCTCGAAGGGCTCGATGGACAGCTTGCCATACACCGTGTCCTGGACGATCCAGTCATGACGCGCAGGAAGTTGAAGCTCCAGCATAGGACCCCCTCGAGATGAGCCGATGTGAACGGGTGGTTGCGCCCCAAGGCTCATCAGTATACCAGAGCCCGGATGTTACACTGGGAAATCATGGGGTTGCGTCTCGTCATCGGCCTTGCGGTGCTGCTGGCCGCCGGCGCCCTCGTAAGCGTGGCGCACGAGGTCCTCACCCCGGCCGACGCGCTCGACGCGGGGCCGCTGCTCATGGACATTCCCGCCCACGAGGGAGTCCTGGAAATCGCCGAGCGCCTGCACAGGGCCGGCGTGATCCGGAGCCGCGTGGGCTTCGTGTTCCTGGCCACCGCGCGCGGCAGCGCGCGCCATCTCAAGGCGGGCGAGTACGAGCTCGGACGCGGAGCCTCGACGCTCGACGTGCTGATCCTCATCGAGTCCGGGCGGGTGAAACAGCACGTCGTCCTGCACCCGGAGGGGGCGACGGTGACCGAGCTCGCGCACGTGCTCGAGAGCGAGCGCCTCGCCGCGAGCGCCGCGGTCGCGCGCCTCGCCGCGGACCGGACCTTCCTGGCGACGCTCACGGTCGAGGGATCGAGCCTCGAGGGTTATCTGTTCCCCGACACCTATCAGTTCGTGCGCGGCATGACCACCGAGGAGATCCTGACACGGATGGTGCAACGCCTCCGGACCAAGCTCGGACCTGACCTCGCGGCGCGCGCCCAGGCACGCGGCCTCAGCGTGCATCAGCTCCTCACGCTTGCGTCAATAATCGAGCGCGAGGCGATCGAGCGCGACGAGATGCGGACGATCTCCGCGGTCTTCTGGAACCGGCTCAAGCTCAACATGCCGCTCCAGGCCGACCCCACCGTGCAGTACGCGACTGGCAAGGAACGGCGCGCGCTCACCCGGGCCGATCTTCGGATCGAGCACCCGTTCAACACGTACCGCCATCCGGGGCTGCCGCCCGGGCCGATCGCCAGCCCCGGGCTTGCGGCGATCGAAGCCGCGCTCGATCCCGCGCCGGTGAAGTACCTCTACTTCGTCGCCATGGACGACCATCGTCACTACTTCTCGTTCACGCTCGGCGAGCACAACGCGGCGGTCAACCGGTACCGGCTCGCTCGCGCTCGGTGAACCGTGCTATAAAACGCGCGACATGGCCGGCCCCACCGCGCTTGCCGCGAATCAGCGCGTTGCCCGCGAGGCGCCGCCGGTGCCGTTCCTGTATCGCGCGCTCCGCGGGCCGGTGCGCCAGGCGCTCGGGCGCTGGTTCGATCTCCGCGTCGAGGGACTCGAGCATCTCCCCGCGAGCGGCCCGTATCTCATCGCGGCGAATCACCACAACTATCTGGACGGGATCGTCCTCGGCGTCGCCGCTCCCGAGCCGATCTCCTTCCTCGTGATGCCCCGTGTCTGGCGTGCGACGCCGCTCCATCCGATGTTCCACCGCCACATCGGCTCGATTCCCATCGACCTGGAGCGGGCCGACGTGGGCGCGCTCCGCCGCGCGCTGTACATGCTTCAATCGGGTAAGGTGGTGGGCATTTTCCCGGAGGGCCCGTTCAGCGTGCGCGGCCGGCTCGAGCCCGGCCTCCCTGGCGTCGCGCTCCTGGCGCTCCGCTCGGGCGTGCCCGTGGTCCCCGCCGGCATCCGGGGCACGTACGAGGCGCTGGCGGGGCGCCGGGGTTACATTCCGCGGCGCGTGCCGCTCGGCGTCAGATTCGGGCCGGCGCGCAGCTTTTCCGAGGACGGCGCCAACGGACGGCGAAGCGTCCGGCTTCACGTGACCCGTCGGATCATGGACGACATCGCGGCGCTCCTGCCGTGAAGTCGCGGTCTCGAAAGCGCAAGCCCGCCCGGACCGGCATGCCGTCGTCCGAGAAGCTCTGGGGCGGGCGCTTCAGCCGGGGCGCCGATCCGGCCGCCGAGCGCTTCACCGGGTCGCTTGCCGTCGACCGGCGTCTCTGGCCGCACGACGTCAGGGGCAGTGTCGCGTGGGCGAAGGCGCTCGCGAAGGCCGGACTCCTGTCGGCGTCGGAGCGCGACACGATCATCAAGGGGCTCGAGGCCGTCCAGGAAGAGCTCGCGGCGGGCACCTTCCCGTTCCGCGCCGAACTCGAGGACATCCACACGAACGTCGAGCGGCGTCTGCAAGAGCTGGTCGGCGACGTCGGAGGGAAGCTGCACACCGGGCGCTCCCGGAACGACCAGATCGCGCTCGACGAGCGGCTCTACCTTCGTGAGGTGATCGCGCGCGTCCGGGCGGGCCTCCGCCGAACGCAGGAGACGCTCGTGGCGCGCGCCGCCGAGACAGTGGACGCGCCGTTGCCGGGCTACACGCATCTCCAGCGGGCCCAGCCGATCGTCCTCGGCCACCACCTGCTCGCGTACGTCTTCATGCTGCAACGTGACCGCGAGCGGTTCGGCGACTGCGGCTCGCGCGCCGATACGCTGACGCTCGGCGCGGCGGCGCTCGCGGGCACCGCCTTCCCGGTCGACCTGGAGGCGCTCGCGAAGGACCTCGGATTTTCCGCGGTGTCACCGAACAGCCTCGACGCGGTGAGCGATCGCGACGCGCTCCTCGAGTTCCTCGCCGGGGCCGCGATCACCGGGATGCATCTCTCGCGGCTCGCCGCCGATCTGACGCTCTGGGCGACCGCGGAGTTCGGGTTCGTGGAGTTCTCCGACGCCTTCGCCACCGGCTCGTCCATCATGCCTCAGAAGAAGAACCCCGACGTGGCCGAGCTGATCCGCGGCAAGAGCGGCCGGCTCTACGGGAATCTCATGGCGGTGCTCACGACGATGAAGGGCCTGCCGCTCGCCTACAACTCCGACATGCAGGAAGACAAGGAGCCGTTCTTCGATTCCGTCGATACGCTCGAGGCGATCCTGGCCATCCTGCCGCCGATGCTCGCATCGCTCGCCTTTCGAACCGATCGGATGCGGCGGGCGGCCGGCGAGAACTTCGCGACCGCGACGGACCTGGCCGACTATCTCGTGCGCAAGGCCGTGCCCTTTCGCCAGGCACACGCGCTCGTCGGGCGGATCGTGCGGTTCTGCGAGACCGAGGGAAAGACGCTGGAAGGGCTCGGACTCGTCGAGCTGCGCCGGTTCTCCCCGCTTTTCGACGACGACGCGAAGGACGCGCTCACGGTCGAGGCGTCGCTGCGCGCCCGCGCCCTCACCGGCGGGACGGCCCCCGAGGCCGTGCGCCGCTCGCTCGCCCTCGCCCGCTCGCTCATCGCGCGCGCATGACCCAGCGCGGGCGGGGGCTCGCCCCGTGCCTCGGGCTCGCCCTCCTGGCCCTCGCCGCGTGCGGCAGGAAGGCGCCGCCGGTCGCCCCGGAGGTGCGGGCGCCGCAGCGGGTGGCCGATCTCACCGGCGCCGTGCGCGAGTCCGCGATCGAGCTTTCGTGGACGCCACCCGACCGCCGCGTGGACAACACACGTCTCCGCGATCTCGCGCTCACGCGGATCTTCCGGGTGGAGGACGGGGGCAGCGGCGAGCCAAAGGCGGCGATGCTCGTGGACGGTCGGATCGCCGGCTACACGGAAGTCGCGTCGATTCGCGCGGGCGAGCCGGCCCCCGCTGTCGCGCGGGGCGGCCGCCACATGTTCGCCGACCGGCAGGGGCTCGCGTACGGGCGGCGGTACACCTACGTCGGTGAAGCGCGCCTGGCGTGGCAGGCGCCGGCGCAGCTGATCGACGGGAGTGCGCCGACCGAACCGCTCGCGTACGAGGTCCTGCGCGCGCCGTCAGTGGACGCGGAGCTCACCCCGGTGACGCGCGCGCCCATCACGGAGCGCGCGTTGACCGACCGCGGGCTCGAAAACGACCGTACCTACTATTATGCGGTCCGCGCCGTGCGGGTCGTCGCGGGCACGACCGCGTACAGCGCGCTGTCGCCGCGCGTCGCGGTCACGCCGCGGGACATGACGCCACCCTCGCCCCCCGCGAACCTCGTCGCGATCCCCTCCGAGGCGACGGTGCGCCTCACGTGGAGCGCGAGCCCGGAGAGCGACGTGGCCGCGTACATCGTCTACCGCGCGGCGGCCGGGGGCGCGTTCGAGCGTGTGGGCTCGACACGCGCGCCGACCGCGACCTTCGTCGACCGCGATGTCGCCCGCGGCACGTACCGCTACGCGGTGACCGCACAGGATTCGGCCGTCCGGCCGAACGAGAGTGGGCGTTCGAACGAAGTCGTGGTCAGCGTGCCTTGACTTCATCTGGTCCGGGTGCTACCAACAACGGATACATGGGCCACTTCGAGTACCGTGATTCCGAGCTCTGCTGCGAGCAGGTGTCGCTCCGCGCGCTGGCCACCGTCGCCGGCACGCCGGTCTACGTCTACTCCAAAGCGGCGCTCCTCGAGGGCCTCGCCGGGTATCACCGCGCGTTCCGCGACATCCCCCACGTGGTCTGCTACTCGGTCAAGGCCAACTCGAACCTCGGTGTCCTGTCGGTGCTGGCGAAGGCCGGCGCGGGCGCCGACATCGTCTCGGGCGGCGAGCTGTATCGCGCGCTGCGAGCCGGCATCCCGCCCAAGAAAATCATCTTCTCCGGGGTCGGGAAGAGTCGCGACGAGATGCGCGACGCGCTCAAGGCCGACATCCTCATGTTCAACGTCGAGTCTCGGAGCGAGCTGAGGGTCCTCGACGAGCTGGCGCTCGAGATGGGCGTCCGCGCCCCGATCGCGCTCCGGGTGAACCCGGACGTGGATCCCCAGACGCACCCCTACATCGCGACTGGCCTCAAGACGTCCAAGTTCGGCATCCCCTTCGACGAGGCGCTCGCCGCGTACGAGGACGCGGCGAAGATGCAGGGTCTCGAGATCGTCGGCGTCGACATGCACATCGGCTCCCAGCTCACCAAGGCCACGCCGGTCGCCGACGCCGTGGCGCGCGTGGTCGCGCTCGTCAAGGCCCTCCGCGAGCGCGCGATCGAGATCCGTATGGTCGACATCGGCGGCGGGCTCGGCATCCGCTACCGCGAGGAGACGCCGCCGACCCACGAGGAGTACGCGACGGTGCTGCTGCCCGCGCTCCGGGAGGCGGGCGCGACGGTCCTCCTGGAGCCCGGCCGGTCCATCGCCGGCAACGCCGGCATCCTCCTCACGCGGGTCCTCTACCGGAAGGACACCGGCGCCAAGAAGTTCGTGGTGATCGACGCCGCGATGAACGACCTGATCCGGCCGTCGCTCTACGGCGCCTTTCACGACATCCTGCCCGTCGACGAAACGGCCCGCGCGCGTGCGCGCGAGATCGTCGATGTCGTGGGTCCGATCTGCGAGTCGGGCGACTTCCTGGCCAAGGACCGCGAGCTGGCGTACGTCGAGCACGAAGACCTGCTCGCCCTCATGAGCGCGGGCGCGTACGGCTTCGCCATGGCCTCCAACTACAACACGCGACCGCGGGCCGCCGAGGTGCTCGTGGACGGCAATCGATACACGATCGTGCGCCGCCGGGAGACGTACGAAGACCTGGTGGCGGGGGAGACACCCCTATGAGCCAGACATTCCAGGGTTCATTCGTCGCGATGGTCACCCCCTTCAGAAACGGCAAGGTCGACGAGGCGAAGCTCCGGGAGCTGGTCGAGTTCCACATCGCGCACGGGACCGACGGCCTGATTCCGTGCGGAACCACGGGCGAGTCTCCTGGCCTGACGCACGACGAGCACCGGCGGGTCGTGGAGGTCGTCATCGAGGCGGCGCGCGGCCGCATCCGGGTCGTCGCGGGCACCGGCTCCAACTCGACCGCCGAGGCGATCGAACTGACGAAGCACGCCGAGCGGGCGGGCGCAGCCGGCGCGCTCGTCGTCAACCCGTACTACAACAAGCCGACCCAGGAGGGCCTCTACCGGCACTTCCGGGCCGTGGCCGAGTCGGTCGCCATCCCGATCCTCGTCTACAACATCCAGAGCCGCACAGCGGTGAACGTCGAGACCGACACGCTCGCCCGGCTCGTCCGCGACGTCGCGAGCGTCGCGGGGGTGAAGGAAGCGTCCGGGTCGCTCGACCAGATGAGCCAGGTGATCGCGGCATGCGGTCCCGACTTCTCCGTCCTCTCGGGTGACGACAACATCACGCTGCCACTGCTGGTCATCGGCGGCAGCGGCGTCGTCTCGGTGATCGCGAACATCGTGCCGCGAGAGACGGCCGACCTGGTGCACGCGGCGCTCGACGGCGACTGGAAGCGAGCCCGAGATCTGCACTACCGGCTCTTTCCGCTGGCACGGGCGGTGTTCCTCGAGACCAATCCCATCCCGATCAAAGAGGCCATGGCGATGGCCGGCATGCTCGAGCCGGAGTTCCGGCTCCCCATGTGCCGCATGAGCGACGCCAATCGCGAGAAGCTGCGCGCGATCCTCAAGCCGTACGCCCTCGTCAAGTAGTCGCATCATGAGTGCCGCCGACGGGGAGACATCCCCGAACGTCGGGCGCGCAGGCGCCCCGACGACCGATGTCATCGTTGCCGGCGCGGCCGGGCGCATGGGGAGTCGCATCGTTGCCTGCCTCGCCGACACGCCCGACCTGCGCCTCGTGGCAGCGCTCGAGGCGCCCGGCCACGCCGTGCTCGGAGGCGACGCCGGCGAGCTCGCCGGCGTCGGGAAGGTTGGCGTCGCGGTCGGCGCGGACGCCAAGGCCGTGATCACACGCGACCGGGTGCTCATCGAGTTCTCTGTCCCCGAGGCCTCGCTCGAGCACCTCCGGCTCGTCGCGCAGGCGGGTGCCCGGGCGGTGATCGGCACGACCGGCTTCACGGCGGCCCAGCGCGCCGAGGTCACCGAGCTCGCCCGCCGGGCGGCGATCCTCCTCTCGCCCAACATGTCGGTCGCCACGAATGTCGCGTTCAAGCTCCTCGCCACCATGGCGAAAGCGCTCGGCGACGAGTACGACATCGAGATCACCGAGACCCATCACCGTTTCAAGAAGGATGCGCCGAGCGGCACCGCGCTCCGCATGGCGGAGGTCGTGGCCGCCGCGCTCGGGCGCGAGCTGGACCAGGTGGCCGTCTACGGTCGGCAGGGACTGCCGGGTGAGCGCGCGAAGCGCGAGATCGGAATCCTCTCTCTCCGCTCCGGGGACGTCGTCGGGGAGCACACGGTGTCCTTCGGCACGCTGGGCGAGCGACTCGAGCTGGTGCACAAGGCTCACAACCGCGACACGTACGCGCGCGGCGCGCTACGCGCGGCCCGGTTCATCGCAGGGCGTCCGCCCGGGCTCTACTCGATGGCCGACGTCCTCGGCCTCGCGTAACGATCACCATGCAGATCGTGCGCTTCAAGACGGAAGTCAATACGTCCTACGGCGGGCTCGAGGGCGGCGTCATTGTCGAATACTCGGGCACCCCGTGGAGTCCCTTTCGTCGCGGCCGTCGCCGCTTGCCCCTCAAGCACGCGGTCCTGCTGGCGCCGACCCTCCCGTCCAAGATCATCGGGGTCGAGCTCAACCATCGCGACCGCGCGGCCGAGATGGGGCGGCTCGCCCCGGACGAGCCGCGCTTCTTCCTGAAGCCAACCACGACGCTCGTCGGGCCGAACGATCCGATCGTCTATCCGCCGATCAGCGCCAGCGTCGAGTACGGGGCGGAGCTCGCGGTCGTCATCAAGCGCCGGTGTCGCAATGTCCCCGCCGAGCGGGTGCGCGAGTACGTGCTGGGCTATACCTGCCTCAACGACGTGACCGCGCGAGATCTGGAATCGAAGGGACTGCCGTTGCGAGCCAAAGGGTTCGACACCTTCTGTCCGCTCGGGCCTTGCATCGCGACCGACCTCGACCCCAACGCCGTCGCCATCGAGACATACGTCAACGGCGGGTTGCGCCAATCGTCGTCGACGAAGGAGCTGATTTTCCCGGTCGAGGAGGTCGTGGCGCGGATCGCTCAGGTCATGACGCTCCTGCCGGGGGACGTGATCGCAATGGGCACGCCGGCCGGGGTGGGCCCGCTCGCGGCGGGCGACCGCGTCGAGGTGCGGATAGAGGGGATCGGCAGCCTGAGGAACACGGTCGTGAAGCTCGGATGACCGACAAGCTCCTGCTGGAGGACGTGCGCTTCTACGGCCAGCACGGTCTGACGCGCGCCGAGCAAGTGGTGGGCGCCTGGTTCTCCGTCGACGTCGAGATGGCGGTGGACCTGGCGCCCGCGGTCGCCTCCGATCAGGTGGCGTCGACGGTGGACTACGGCGTGGTCGCCCGGCGCATCGTCGAGATCGGCACCCGGAACCGCGTGAACCTGATCGAGCGGCTGGCCGGGCTGATCGTCGAGGCGCTCCTGCGCGAATTCCCGGCCCGGGAGATCCGGGTGCGCGTCCGGAAGCTCACACCGTCGCTCGAGGGCCTGGTGGGGACCCCCGCGGTCGAGCTGACGCGGGGCCGGTCGTGACGCGCGCCTACCTTTCGCTCGGCTCGAATGTCGGCGACCGGCTCGCCGTCCTGCGATCCGCCGTGCGCCGGCTCTACGGGCTCCAGGCGGTCCGCTTCGTCGACGCCTCTCCACTCTATGACAGCGAGCCGTGGGAGAGCGAGCCAGGTCAGACGGCAGGCGAGCAGCACTGGTACCTCAACTGCGTCGTGGCGATCGACACCTCGCTGTCGCCACGGGCGCTGCTCGCCGAGCTCCAGACCATCGAGAGCGCGCTCGGACGGACCCGGCCGCCGGGCACGCCGGAGGCCCAGCGGTTCGCGCCGCGAACGCTCGACATCGACATCCTCTTCTACGGCGACCAGGTGCTGAGCGCGGGCGATGACCTGCAGATCCCGCATCTGTTCCTCGCGGAGCGCGGCTTCGTCCTCCGGCCGCTGGCGGACCTGGCGCCCGAGCTGGAGCACCCGGCCCTCTATCGCTCGGTCCGTGAGCTGCTCGCCGAGCTCGTGGACGAGCACGACGTCCGTGCCGGCGCCTATCCGGCGCGCTGGTTCGAGGACTGAGCCGGTCCGTGGCCTCCGACGAGTTCTCCCGGCAGGTGCTGGAGCACCTGGACGCGCTTTACAACTTCGCCATGTACCTGACCCGGAACCCTCCCGAGGCTGACGATCTCGTCCAGGAAACCTACCTCCGGGCTTTCCGGTTTTCCCACCGGTTTCAGCCGGGAACCCATCTCCGCGCCTGGCTGTTTCAAATTTTGAGGAACACGTTCTTGACCTTTTATCGGCTTCGCGAGCGGGAATCCGCGCTCGCCGAGGACGGTGTTCCCACCTGGGATGTCCCGATGTTCCACGACGCGCCCGAGGAGTCGAGTGGCACCGTCGAGGCGCACACGGATCTCGAGCGCGCCCTCCAGCGCCTGCCCGAGGAGTTCCGAACCGTGCTCCTGCTCGCGGAAGTCGAAGGCATGGCGCTCGAGGACGTGGCGCGTGTGCTGGCCTGTCCGGTCGGCACCGTCAAGTCACGGATCTTCAGGGCGAAGGAGCGGTTGCGCGGGCTCTTGCGCGACTACGCCAAGCAATGAGCGGCGACCACTCCCCCGATTCCGACGAAGCGCTCGGCACGCGCCTGCGCGAGGAGTTGCCGCGCTACACGGCGTCGGCGCACCTGCGCGCCGCCATCGCCGAAGCGGCCGCCCCTCCGCGGCGCCGGGCGACGTGGCTCGCCCCCGTTCTGACAGCCGCCGCCACGGCGCTGGTGCTCGGGCTGGTGTTCTTGCCGCTGCTGCCGCGGCTCGTCCCCGCGGATCCGACGGAGCGGCTCGTGCGGTCCGTCGTGGCCGAGCACACGCGTGCCCTCATGTGGGGAGCGCGACACCCCGAGGTCATCCCGACGGCGTTGCCCTGGCTCACCCAGGAGTCGGGCATCGGGCTCCGCCAGGTCTTCGTCGGGGACGACCGGCTCGTGTTCGTCGGCGCGGAGCCCGTGTACCTGGAAGGGCACCGCGGCATGGCGCTCCACTACCGCGACGGCGACGGCCACCTGCTGACCTACATCGTGCTGCCCATTGCGGGCCTCCCGGTACCGGACCGCCTGCGCGTCCAGATCGAGCAGGGTACAAAACGGTGGAGGCCGGCGCTCATGCACGACAGCGGATTCTCGGCCTGGGTGTGGCGGCAGGGCGAGCTCGCCTGCTTCCTGGTGTCCGACATGGTCTCCGAGGCGGACGTCGAGCGGTTCAAGGATTACTTCGTCCGCGTCCGCGTCTCGACCGAGCCCGTTCCGGCTAATTGACATCGGGGGGAGCGGCGCCGCTCCCCCCGAATCCCCCCACCGAATTCACTAGCCGTGCGGTGTCTCGATCGTGGCGCCGGCGAAGCCGGCGCTCGAGCACTGGCTGCGTTCACCGGCTCCGTGACGACGGGATTGCTTGGTGGCGATCCTCAATGCACGCTGCCGCCGCCGTCCACGACGACCGTCTGGCCGGTGATGAAGTCGCTGTCGTCCGAGGCCAGGAAGATCAGTGTCCCCACGATGTCCTCGGGGACTTCGGCGCGCTTCAGCATCCGCATCCTGACATTCGCGTCCTTCCCCTCCGCCGGCATGTTCTTCTCGTTCTCGCCGCTCAGGGTGAACCCCGGCGCGATCGCGTTCACGCGGATCCCGAACTCCCCGAGCTCGCGGGCGAGAGAGCGCGTGAATCCCACCACCCCGCCCTTGGACGTCGTGTAGTGGATGTAGTTCGAGACGCCCTTGAAGAAGGTCCCGGAGGCGATGTTGAGGATTTTGCCCTTGCCCTGGGTCTTCATGGCCGGGAAAACGGCGCGCGAGCACAGGAAGAGCCCGCGCAGGTTGATCGCCATCACGCGGTCCCACTCCTCGACCGGGATATCCATGAACGGCCGGCGCTCGAGCGCGCCGTAGAGGGCTGCGCGCCCCGGGCCTCGACCTCCTTGACCGTGGGCTTCGGGTCCACGATGTCCGCCACTACGACCCGGGCGCCCTCGGCCGCCACGCCGAGGCAGTACGCCCGGCCGATACCCCTGGCCCCTCCCGTGACGATGACGACCTTCTCCTTGAGTCTCATGGCGCCTCCTACAGTGAGAACGTCTTGACGTAGACCCCTGGAGAGCCCGGCGCGTGCCGCATGTGAGGCCGGATGCGCTGGGTCTCCGGCGCGATGTCCCGCTGGGCGGCCCAGGCGGCGCTTTCGGAGACTTTCGGATTCTGGAACTCGTAGAACGTGAGATAGGTCGGCGTGCCCGTCACGGCCCGAAAGCGCCGGCCGCGAATCACGCCGGGGACCTTCTCGTAGTTCGGAATGTAGATCGTGTTGTACCAGGTGTTGAAGTCGGCGTCGATCTCGGGGGGCACGTCCATCCGCCCGAGTTGGAGCGCGGGCGCCATATCGCTCTCGGCGACCGGCGGCGTCACGGCTTTCGGATGGATCAACGTGTAGACGTTACGGATGTAGGTGGTGCCGATGACCTCGGGCGAGCAGCGCTTGGTCCACGCGGTCGGGTTGGTGCGGACGCGCTTGTAGGCGTCGGATTCCAGCGCCGCGACGCTGTCCAGCTCGTAGACGGCGAGATGCTTCGGCCCGCCCTTGATCGCCTCGTAGCGCGCGCCGCTCAAGAACCCGGGCAACGAGAGTCGCTCGGCCAGATGCTCCTCGTTGTACCAGCGATCGAACTCCTTCTCCTTGTCCGCCGGAATGTCCGCCCAGACCATCATGAGCCCCGTGCCCTTCTTTTTCGTCGTCATGGCTGGCTCCTTTCGAATAGCTGGATCTTAGAACACCGCGCGGGCGAGTGCCATGGCCCCGGGGTGGTATAGTCGGTGACCATCCGGATCCAACGCCTGTGCCCCGATCTCTGGAGGAGACAACTGATGCGTCCTCTCGCGCGCACCATGATCGTCGTCCTGACCCTCGCCCTCGTGGCTCCCGCGCTCTTCATCCGGCCGGCGCCGGCCGCCGAGGACGTCAAGATCGCGCTCGTCGCGCCGCTCTCCGGCCGCTGGGCCCGGCAGGGCCAGCTCAAGAAGATGGGCGCGGAGATGGCGATCGAGGAGATCAACAGCCAGGGCGGCATCAAGGCGCTCGGCGGGGCCAAGATCATGCTCCGCGAGGGGGATGCCGGGGACAGCGTCGAGAAGGCGGTGAGCGCGGCCCAGCGCTTGCTGACGCGCGAGAAGATCAGTGCGGGCATCGGCTCCTGGCTCTCGTCGTTCACGCTGGGCGTGACCGAGGTGGCCGAGCGGCTGCAGGTACCGTGGCTCTCGCTCTCCTACGCCGACAGCATCACCGAGCGCGGCTTCAAGTACACCTTCCAGACCTCGCCGGTCTCGTCGCTCCAGGCCGAGCAGGCGCTGGAGCTCGTCACCGACGTCGCCAGGCGGAACAACCGGCCGATCAAGAAGGCGGCGATCGTGGGCGACAACACCGCGGCCACCGTCTTCTTCTTCAAGCCGCTGCGCGAGAAGCTGCTGGCTGCCAAGGGCATCGAGCTGGTCGTGGACGAGGTGTGGACGCCGCCCCTGGCCGACGCGACCGCGATCGTGCAGAAGCTCCGGACCACTCAACCCGACATCATGTTTTACGGCGGCACGAACTTCCCCGACTCGATCCAGGTGCTGCAGAAGATCAAGGAGTTCAGCGTGAAGACACCCATCCAGGGTGTCGGGGCTTGGCTGGTGACGCCGGAGTACGTGAAGACCGTCGGCAAGGAGCTGCTCGACAACATCCAGACGGTCGTCGCGGCCCATCCGCTCAAGGGTCAGGAGGATCTGGTGAAGAAGTTCGTCCAGCGGACGGGTGAGCCCTTCATGACGCAGGATCCGCTCTGCACGTACGCGCACGTCTGGCTGATCAAGGAGGCCATCGAGCAGGCCAAGTCGGCCGATCCGAAGGCCATCCGCGACGCGCTCGCGAAGATCGACCTCTCCTCGGGGCCGGCGACGAGCGCGTTTTATCCCGCCCGCGTCAAGTTCGACGAGCGCGGGCGGCGGGTCGGCGCCGCGCCGCTCATCGTGCAGTGGCAGGGCGGCGAGCCCTTCACGGTCGTGCCGGCCGCCGTCGCGACGCGGCCTCTCGCCTGGCACAAGTAGCCGGCTCCTCGGGCACCGGTGGCCCTGGCTGAGCTCGTCCAGTACGTTGCCACCGGACTGCTCGTCGGCGGCGTCTATGCGCTGATGAGCATCGGGCTCGCGCTGATCTTCGGCGTCATGCGCGTCGTCAACTTCGCCCAGGGCGACTTCATGATGCTCGGAATGTACCTGACGTATTTCTATGCGATCGCGGGCTCGGTCGATCCACTGCTCGGCGCGCTCCTGACCATCCCGCCGTTCTTCGTGCTCGGCTGGATCGTGCACCGCGGCCTCCTGGCACGCGTCACCGGCGGCGGCGATCCACAGCGCCAGATGGACGCCCAGCTCATCCTGACGCTCGGGCTGTCACTGGTGATCACCAACGCGACGGCGATGATCCTCACGCCGACGCCCCTGGGCATCCGCACGGGCTACGCAACCCAGGCGTTCGCGCTGGGCCCGGTGCTCTTGAACCAGGCGCGCTCGTACGCGTTCGCGATGGCGCTCGTGCTCGCCGCTGCCGTGTACGTCTTCTTGACCCGGACCGATCTCGGGAAGGCGCTGCGAGCGTCGGCGGATGACCCTGAGGCCGCCAGCTACCAGGGCATCGACGTGCGGGCGATGCACGGCCTGGCGTTCGGGATCGGCATCGCGCTGGTGGCGGCGGCCGGGGGGCTCCTGGCCACCTACTACCCGATCGAGCCGACCGTCGCCGGCAATTTCATCGTGCTGATGTTCGTGGCAGTCGTTCTCGGCGGGCTCGGCAGCATCCCCGGCGCGTTCGTGGGGGGCCTCGTCATCGGGCTCGTGCAGTCGCTCACGCTGCTCGTCCTGCCGTTCCAGCTCCAGAACACCGGCGTCTTCATCGTGTTCCTCCTCGTCCTCTACGTCCGGCCCCAGGGATTATTCGGGCGCCGCGCCCGCACGGTCTGATGCCGGAGGCGCCGGGCGGATACGGTAGAGGTCGACTACTGGACCACGCGGCACGCGCCAGCTGCTCCGCGGCGGCTGGGCTCCGTCTGGGCGCGCGGCAGCCGTCGCCGCGGTGCGGGAACGGGTCCTGTCGACCCCTACCGTACCCGCCCGGCGCCTCCAACTCTATGTGCACCGGAGTTTTGACCATGACATTGGCGAGGCGCTAGTCGTGGCGTCCCGAACGCGGGGCTGGCTCGCCATCGCCGCAGTCGTCGCGACGGGGCTCCTGCTCACGTTCGCAGTGCAGGAGCGCTATCACCACCGCGTCCTGACGCTGGTCTTCCTGTGGGCCTCGATGGGGCTCGCGTGGAACATCATCAGCGGCTACGCGGGCCAGATCTCGTTCGGCCATCAGGTGTTCTTCGGCATCGGGGCCTACGTCACGGTGTTGCTGGTCGTGAAGGCCGGCCTCACGCCATGGGTGGGGATGGTCGTGGCCGTCGGCGTCGCGGTGCTGGCCGCCGTGCTGATCGGCATCCCGACCTTCCGGCTGGCCGGGATCTACTTCGGCCTGGCCACGCTCGCCTATCCATTGATCTTCCGCATTGTGATGGACTGGCTCGGTTACCAGGAAGTCGCGATCCCGATGAAGCGCGAGCAGCCTGGCTGGTTCATGCAGTTCAACGAGCCGCGGAGCTTCGATCTCCTGGCCCTCGGGGTGCTGGCGGCGACGCTGGCCCTGTCGCGCGTCATCGAGACGTCGCGGCTCGGCTACCGGCTGCGCGCGATCAGGGAGAACGAGCAGGCGGCCGAAGCGATGGGCGTGGACGGCTTCCGCTGCAAGATGGCGGCGTACATGCTGAGCGCGGCGCCGGCGGCGGTGGTCGGCGCCGTCTATATCCACGCGATCCTGTTCATCGTCACGCCCGAGGCCGTCTTCGGCCTGCTCGTGATCTCGCAGACGCTCGTCGTGTCCCTGGTGGGCGGGGCCGGTACGCTGTGGGGACCGCTCATCGGCGCCGCGCTCATGGTGCCGGCGAGCGAGATCCTCGACACGACGGTCGGCGATCGCCTGCCCGGCATCCAGGGTGTCGTCTACGGGGCCGCACTGATGCTGATCATGCTCTATGCGCCCGAGGGACTCTACTGGCGCGTGCGCCAGGCAGTCCGCTCCCGCGCGGGCCGCGGCGGCGAGGCGGCGCGCTCCGTGATCGTCGCGCCGGCCGCCGACGATGCGGTCGCGAGCGCCCCGACCCAGACCGTGCTCCTGCAGGCGCGCGGCGTGTCGAAGGCGTTCATCGGGCTGCAGGCGCTGTCGGACGTGTCCTTCGACGTGCGCGAGCGCGAGATCCTCGGCGTGATCGGGCCGAACGGCGCCGGCAAGACCACTCTCTTCAACGTGCTCAACGGCTTCCTGATCCCCGACCGCGGCGAGGTGCGCTTCCTCGGCCAGCCGGTGACGGGTCTGCGGCCGAGCGCGCTCTGCAGGCGCGGCGTCGGGCGGACCTTCCAGGTTGCTCGGACGTTTCCGCACCTGACCGTGCTGGAAAACGTCATGGTCGGCGCCTTCGCGCGTGATGCCGCCGTGAGCCGCGCGCGGGTGGCGGCGATGGCGGCCCTGGTCCGTGTGGGGCTGGCCGACCGTGCCGAAGCGTTTCCCGGCGGCCTCACCACGCTCGAGCTCAGGCTCATGGAGCTGGCGCGCTGCCTGGCGACGGCGCCGCGTCTCGTCCTGCTCGACGAGCCGCTGGCCGGTCTCTCGGCCGACGGCATCGAGGTGATGATCGCGATGATCCGGCGCGTGCGGGCCGGCGGCGTGACGGTCGTGATCATCGAGCACACGATGCAGGCGCTCCTCAGGCTCGCCGACCGTCTCATCGTGCTCGACCAGGGTCGGCGACTCGCCGAGGGCGTGCCCGGTCAGGTCACCCAGGACCCGGGGGTGATCGAGGCCTACCTCGGCAAACGCTGGCTCGCCCGGCTGGCGGCGCGCTGATGTTGACGATCGTCTCGCTCGGCGTGTCGTACGAGGGGTTGCGGGCCCTCGTCGACGTGTCGCTCGAGGTCGGCGCGGGCGAGTTCGTCACGATCGTCGGGCCCAACGGCGCGGGGAAGACAACGCTGCTCAAGGCCATCTCCGGCACGGTCCCTGCCGAGACCGGCCGGATCACGTATCTGGCGCAGGACCTTGGCGCGCGCCGGCCGAGCGAGCGCGCCGCGCTCGGGATCGCGCACGTCCCCGAGGGCCGCCGCGTCTTTCCTTCGCTGACGGTGATGGAGAATCTCGAGCTCGGGTCGTATCGCCGCGCGGCGCGCGCCGGCCGCAAGCGCGCGCTGGACGAGGTGCTCGCGCTGTTCCCGATTCTTCGGGAGCGTCACCGACAGCTCGCCGGCTCGCTGTCCGGCGGCGAGCAGCAGATGCTCGCACTGGGGCGCGGGCTCATGGCCCGGCCCGAGCTGCTCCTGCTCGACGAGCCCTCCCAGGGCCTGGGCCCGCGCATCGTCGAGCAGATCTTCGAGACCATCGATCGCATCCGGCGCGAGCGCCGGCTGACCATCCTGCTGGTCGAGCAGCGCGTCGTGGAGGCGCTCGAGCTGTGCGACCGCGGATACGTCCTCGAGACCGGCCGCGTCGTGCTCGCCGGCCGGCGCGAGGTGCTGCTGGCGGACGCTCGCGTACAGCGTGCGTACCTTGGAGCCTGACGCGAGGAACCTCAGCCCGTCTCCATCGGCAGCGACGGATCCGCGGCCCATTCGGAGAGCGAGGCGTCGTACACGGCCACCCTGTCGTGGCCCAGCAGCGTCAGCACGAACGCATCACTGCTGGCAGCGATGCCGCCGCCGCAGTAGGTGATCACGCGCTCGGCCTCGAGCACGCCCGCCGCGGCGAATCGCTCGCGCAGCACGTGGGCGGGCAGGTACGCGTGCGTCTTCGGGTCGACCAACGACCGCGCCGCGACGTTCGCGCTGCCGGCGATGCGTCCTGGCCGGCCGTACGTCACCCCATCGGTGCCGCGATGCTGCTCCTCCGTGAGGGCGTTGAGGATGCAGGTGGCCCGCTGCCCGAGGCCCGCGAGCACCGCACCTTTACCGACGAACAGCTCCGGCCGCGGCCGCGCCACGAAGCGGGCCGGCGGGTACGCGCACGGCTCGGTGGAAGTCGGGCGCCCCTCGACCGTCCACTTCTTCCAGCCGCCGTTCAGCACTGCCGCGGCGTCGAAGCCGACCGCACGCAGCATCCACCAGACGCGCGCGGCCCACATGTTCACCGCGCGATCGTACAGCACGACCCGCGTCCCCTCGCCTACCCCGAGGCGCGCCATCACCGTCGCCATCTGCTCGTCCGTCGGCATCATGTAGAGCAGAGAGGATGCGCGATCTGAGAGATCGTCCGTGAGGTCGGCGAACCCGCTGCGCGGGATGTGCCCGGCCGCCCACGTTGCGCGCCCCGACTCGGCGCGATAGCCGCCCTCGGGTCGCGGGTGGAGGATGGTCGTGCACTCGAGCACGCGCAGCGCTGGGTCGTCGAGGTGGACCGCCAGCCAATCGGTCTCGACCAAGAACTGCGGGTTGATCCAGGCCATGGCGCGCAGGGTAGCGCCCCGCGCACAGAGGAGTCAAGGAACACCCCGCCTTCTGGGACGGACCCGAACGACTCGACACACTTGAAGCGTCCGGCCGGCTACGGTAGAGATTGACTCGGCGTGTGATGCCACAAGTGCTCCAGCCCCGAAGCCGCACCCTGCCGGACCTGCTGGACGAGATCGCCGTGCGCGACCCGGCACGCGAGTTCATCGTCGGCGGGACGGAGCGCTGGAGCTACGGCGAGACGCGCGCCCGCGCCCGACAAGTCGCGAAGGGGCTGCTCAAGCTCGGCGTGAAGCGTGGCGACAAGGTCGCACTCCTGATGCCGAATCGCCCGGAGTGGCTGCTGGTCGACTTCGCGGTGACACTGCTGGGCGCCACGCTCGTGCCGATCAGCACGTGGTCGCGGGCCCGTGAGCTCGCATACATGCTCGATCATTCGGACGCGACGACGCTGATCACGGTCGAGCGTTTCGCCGGCCAGGGCTACCTG
>WNGF01005652.1_pt1 | contig 32230 bp, 26 predicted proteins | sample 5400641 | NCBI WGS metagenome assembly WNGF01 (sample SAMN13153371, study PRJNA577476) | soil metagenome | isolation source: 80 cm soil or saprolite under grassland replicate 2 | place: USA:California | collected 2016-06-15 | reverse complement strand
AACCCGATGGACCTCAAGCGCGGCATCGACATCGCGGTGAACGCGGTGGTGAAGGACATCGAGAAGCGCGCCAAAAAGGTCGGCTCCTCCGCCGAGGTGGCGCAGGTCGGCACGCTCGCGGCCAACGGCGACACCAAGGTCGGCAAGATGATCGCCGAGGCCATGCAGAAGGTCGGCAATGAAGGCGTCATCACGGTCGAGGAGGCCAAGGCGCTCGACACCGAAGTCGAGATCGTCGAAGGCATGCAGTTCGACCGCGGCTATCTCTCGCCTTACTTCATCACCAATGCCGAGAAGATGGTGGCCGAGCTCGAGGATGCCTTCGTGCTCCTGCACGAGAAAAAGCTCTCCGGCCTGCAGGCGATGCTGCCCGTGCTCGAGGCCATCGTCCAGGCAGGCAAGCCGCTGTTGATCGTGGCCGAGGACGTTGAAGGCGAAGCGCTCGCAACGCTCGTCGTCAACAAGCTGCGCGGCGGGCTCAAGGTCGCCGCGGTCAAGGCGCCCGGCTTCGGCGACCGCCGCAAGGCGATGCTCGAGGACATCGCCATCCTCACCGGCGGCCAGCTGATCTCGGAAGACCTCGGCATCAAGCTCGAGAACGTGACCACGGCGATGCTCGGCCGCGCCAAGAAGGTCATCATCGACAAGGAGAAGACGACGATCGTCGACGGTGCCGGCAAGAAGAAGGATATCGAAGCGCGCGTCGGCCAGATCAAGCAGCAGATCGAGGACACGACCTCCGACTACGATCGCGAGAAGCTGCAGGAGCGGCTGGCGAAGCTCGCGGGCGGCGTCGCAGTCATCCGCGTCGGCGGCGCGACCGAGATCGAGGTGAAGGAGAAGAAGGACCGAGTCGAGGACGCGCTCAATGCCACCCGCGCCGCGGTCGAGGAGGGCATCGTGCCGGGCGGCGGCGTGGCGCTGTTGCGCGCCAAGAAGGCGGTCGGTCGGATCAGCAACGGCAACGCCGACGTTCAAGCCGGCATCAATATCGTGCTCAAGGCGCTCGAAGCGCCGACGCGGCAGATCGCCGAGAACGCCGGCGTCGAGGGCTCGATCGTGGTCGGCAAGATCATGGAGCACAAGTCCGAGACCTTCGGCTTCGACGCGCAGAGCGAGGACTATGTGGACCTGGTCGACAGCGGCATCGTCGATCCCGCCAAGGTCGTGCGCGCCGCGCTGCAGGACGCGGCATCCGTGGCCGGCCTCTTGGTGACGACCGAGGCCATGGTCGCCGAAGCGCCGAAGAAGCAGACGCCTCCCCCGCCGATGCCGGGCGGCGGCATGGGCGGCATGGACTTCTAACGCCGTTCTTCAGAGAAGGCGTCAAATACGAAGGGCGCGGCGCAAGCCGCGCCCTTCGGCTTTAACGAGCGGACCATTGAGAAAAATGCCGCAACCCGAAGCCCCTAACGAGTCAGCGGCGATAGCTCCACGCAGTTTCTCAGGTCACGCTCGTTCCCATTGCGGCCGCGACTGACAAGTGGGAGACATAAGAGCTCGGCTTTCTTGCCAAGCATGCCTCGCTGGAACCGGAATAAATCAAAGCTGTTGGTTGTTCGTTCGCACCTATGCGCCGCACTGGCGCGAGGGTCGGTCAGGATATCGAGAGCGCTTCATGGCAGCCGAGCAATCCAAGCCGAAGGGACCGGACCTCGCGGGCGGCGTCCCACTCGATGATCTTGCCGATGGCGCTATGCTTGGCGGGCATGTGGGCGAGGATGCCGTGTTGCTGGCGCGTCGCAGCAACGAATTGTTCGCCATCGGCGCAACCTGCTCGCACTACGGCGGCCCGCTCGCCGAGGGATTGCTCGTCGGCGACACCGTGCGCTGTCCCTGGCACCATGCCTGCTTCAGCCTGCGCACCGGCGAGGCGCTCGCTGCGCCCGCGTTCAACCCGATGCCGTGCTGGCGTGTGGAACAGCGCAACGGCACGGTCTTCGTGCGGGAAAAGATCGAGCCCGCCGGGAAGGGTGCGCCCGGCAAGGCTCGCCCTCAGAGCACACAGCCCGAGCGCGTGGTGATCGTGGGTGGCGGGGCTGCCGGATTTGCCGCGGCCGAGATGCTGCGGCGGGAAGGATTTTCCGGCCAGGTGACGCTCTTCTCGTCGGACGATGCCGCCCCCTACGATCGACCCAATTGCTCGAAGGACTATCTCGCGGGAAACGCGCCGGAAGACTGGATGCCGCTGCGACCGCTCGAGTTCTACAAGGAGCAATCGATCGAGCTCGAGCTTCGCACCGAGGTCGCGGCTATCGACGCGCAGACGCGGCACGTGACGCTTGCGGACGGGCGACGCGTGGCATTCGACAGGCTTCTGCTCGCGACCGGCGCCGAACCGGTTCGCCTCGATATCCCCGGGGCCGACCAACCGCACGTGCACGTGTTGCGTTCGTTCAGCGATTCGCGCGCAATCATCGCCAAGGCGCAAACGGCGCGGCGCGCCGTCGTGCTCGGCGCAAGCTTCATCGGGCTCGAGGCTGCCGCCGCACTGCGCACGCGCCAAATCGAAGTTCATGTGGTGGCGCCAGATCGCCGGCCATTGGAACGCGTGCTCGGGCGCGAATTTGGCGAGTTCATCCGCGCCATTCACGAGCAGCACGGCGTCGTGTTCCATCTCGAGGAGACCGCGACAGCGATCGACGCCAGAAACGTCAAGTTAAAGGGGGGCGCGACGTTACCGGCCGACCTGGTGGTAGTCGGCATCGGTGTGCGGCCGCGAATCCAACTGGCCGAGCGCGCCGGCCTGAAGATCGACCGCGGCGTGGCGGTGAACGAATATCTCGAGACCAGCCTACCCGGCATCTTTGCCGCTGGCGACATCGCGCGCTGGCCCGACGCGCGCAGTGGCGAGCATTTGCGGATCGAACACTGGGTGGTGGCGGAGCGACAGGGCCAGACAGCGGCACGCAACATGCTCGGACAGCGGCAGCGGTTTTCCGATGTTCCGTTCTTCTGGAGTCAGCACTACGACGTTCCGATCAATTACATCGGGCACGCCGAAAAGTGGGACGGTCTCGAGATCGAGGGCGACATCCAAGCGCGCGACTGCCTGGTGCGCTATCGCCGCAATGGCACGGTGCTGGCGGCGGCCTCGATCTTCCGCGACGTCGAGAGCCTCAGGGAAGAAGCAGCAATGGAGCAGGCGGCGTCACGCGCGTGACGATGCTCGACGGATCCCGTTTGCAGATGCCGCCAGCGGATTAGCCCTTAGAGCGATCCGCCGCTGCGAACGCAATGATCGGCATGGCGCACCACCCAGGCCGAGCGTCCCCGCAGCCGCGGCACGAGTCTGTTCGCCATCTTATAACAATGGGTGATGAGAGCAGCGTCTCCCGCCGGCGGTTGCCGCGCGCCGCCTGTCACCGTGGCGTATCCGTCGCTTGCAGAAAACGATGTCCACGCGAGCGCGATGAGCGCGCTGGTAAATCGCACCATGTCGCCTCCCCTTTCACTTTGACTTTCGGATTGAGCCCGAGTGCGCACACCACCGTCGGCCTGAACTGGCCTTGGCTCGGCGACCGAGCATAACGGGCAAGACTTACGTCAACCTGAATGATGGGAGCGCGGTCCTTGAAGAGTTGTTCTCGTTCGCGCGCGCCAGAGATTGCAATACCTCGGTGTCTTTCGCGCGCGGCGGCTCACATGGTCGGGTTGGCGTAACTAGCACCGAGCGTGTGTAGGCCGTAAGCGGCGCCGGCGATGTCGAAATTGAACGAGAAGTGTTGGTTGATGGCGAGCACGTCGCGCAGGTGCCGCTGCAGCGGATCGCGGGTATAGAGGCCTTGCGCGCCATAGCAGGACCACAGCGTCTCCACCGCCTCGCGCGCTTGGCTGACCGCGAAGGCGGAATGCGCGCGGAAGCGCAACTTGGTCGCAAGATCCGGCACCTCGTCGCGCTCCGCCGCCGCCTGAAATGCGATCGCCGACTGGCGCAGGAGGTCGCGCGCGGAGTCGATCAGGCAGCGCGCGCGAGCCACCTTGATCTGCACGGCCTGGAAGTCGGCCACGCGGGCGCCGGTATAGGTGCCGCTCCGCTTCGCCATCGTCGCGAGGAAAAGTTCAAGCGCGCCTTCAGCCGCACCCACGGCCGCCGGCGCGAGCGGATGACTCGAGGCGGCGACCAGCGGGATGGCAAACAGCGCACCGGCGTTGAGCGCGGCGCCGGGATGCTCGCGCCCGCCGCGACAGCGCAGGAGCGGCAATGCCCGACGCTCGGGCACGAACAGCTCGCTCAACGCGACATCCTTGCTGCCCGTGGCCGCCATGCCCATGGCGTACCAGGTGTCGATGATCTCGTAGTCGGACTTGGGCACCAGGCACAGCCGCCAATCGACGGGCGCGCCGCCATCCTCGTCGTAGACGGTGACGGCCAGCATGTTCCATTCCGAATTGTCGACCGCCGAGGAGAACGGCCATCGCCCGTTGACGATGAAGCCGCCCGGCGCCTTGCGCCCGCGGCCAGCGGCGAGCGCAATGGAGGAGGCGATCAGCGCATCCGGATTTGCGTCCCACACTTCGCGCTGAGTTTCAGGCGCGTAGTAGCCGAGGATCCAGTGGTGGCAGGCGACGTTTCCCACGTTCCACGCCGTGGATGGGCAGCCGCGCGCCAGCTCGGCCGGGATGTCCACGACGGCGACGAAGGCAAGCTCCATGCCGCCGAAAGCCTTGGGCTGGTGAAACCGGAACAGCCCGCTCTCGTGCAGGAGCTGCTCGTTCTCGCGAATGAGCATGCGGGCGTCTTCGGCGCGCTGGGCGCGCTCGCGCAAGACCGGCACGATCTCCCGGGCCCGCCGTATCGCCTCGTCGTAATCGACGCCCGAGAAATCGCGCCGCACGCGCTGCGGCAGCGTCCCCACGGAAGCGGCTTGGTCGCTCGCGCCCACGATCTACTCTCCGAGCGTATCCTGTATGGAAATCATGCCGCCACGAGGCGAAAACTCTCCCAACGCGTCGGCGCGGCTCGCAAAACCGAAGGCCAGCCGGCGCCGTCTTGATGTTGGCGCGGCTCGATCGGGCGCCCGGCAAAGGCGAATTCGGCGGCGTTTGCGGCGAACGGATAAGGCGACACCTCGTAGACGCCCGGCTGACGTGGTCGAATGATCACATTCACATCTTCTCGGGCATTCACGGGCACATGTTCGAATGCTTGCTCAGTGCGCTCGCTTGGATGCGTACGATTGAAATAGAGCGCGAGCGTGTCGAAAAACTGCAGCTGCTTGTAATTCTGGAACAGGTGCTCTGCCTCAATCCATTTCGCGGTCTCCGCATCTTCGGCCATCTCAGCCTTCAGCCTGTCCTGCCGATCGATCTCGCCAGACAGCATCCGCTCGGCCAAAGGGCGATCCACCGGCGGAATTTTATCGATCAAAACCAGCTTCGACAGTCCGTAGCGCCCGTTGTAGAGCCCCCAACTGTGCATGCTCGATATCAGCCCGCAATAGGGATGGTGCCGCGCGTTGAAATCGGGCGATCGTCGGCTGGTGACCGTGATGTACTTCGCGGGTGTCTCGATCAGATTGTATGGCAGGCCGGTCGTCTCGTCGGTCACGGGATCGCGGTCGAACTCGGCCCAGCCGGCGTCGTGGTGAGAAACGACATAGAACATCAAGTCATCGGGCCAAACCGGCTCGAAGCGGTCATTGCCGAATGCACGCGCAAATTGGTCGGAGAGAGCCGTATGCTCGTGCATCATCACCGCCAAGGGGGGCTCACCTGCCGGTGCGGTCTGAATGATCATTGTCAAGCACTCTTCAGCTCCGCCACCGCGCGCGCGGCTTCGGCGATCGCGAGATGCGCATAGGCGTCGCCGCCCGCGTCGGAATTGGCGATGGCGACGCGACCCGCCTTTTGCCGGGCGCGCTCCAGCACGCTCTCATAATCATCCTCGTCGTAGAGCGAGTTCGCCACGTAGCCGTAGCCGTGCGGCCAGCGGTTGACCGTGATCGCAGCGATGTCGCGCGCGCTGGAAAAACCTCCGAGGCCGAGCATGCGGTCGAGCTCGTCGCGGATTCTCCCCTCGAAGTCCGCAAAGGTCATGTCGAGCAGCCGTGCCTGGCCGAGGCGAAACTGCGTTCGCGCATTGAGCCCCCGGTTGGGCGCGCCCGGAACGTGAACGAGGTGCAGGCAGATCGGCTCCGAAGGATCGCGCGGATGGTGATAGCCGCCGAGGCTGACGGGAAAATCGAGCTTGACCCGGCTGTGAAAGGACATGGGCGCGGCGATGTCGTGCACGCCGAGGTGCAGCCATGGACGCCAGTCGCGCACGAGGACGTTGGTATAGACGAGCGGCGTCTTGACGTTACGCGCGAGCGCCTCGCGTTGCGGCACCGGTAGCTCGGGCATGATATGGGGAATCACCATGTGGAAGCAGGCGAGCACGACGTGCTTGGCCTCGACGCGGTGCGGCATGCCATCGCGCACGTAGCCGATGAGGACGCTGTCGCCGGCGTTGCGGACATCGACGCAGGTCGACTCCAGTCGAATGCGCACAGTCTGTTCATCGCGATCGAGCTTGCCGTAATCGAACGCCGCCAGCACCACGTCGTCCATGGTGTGGCCGCGCGCGACATCGGGAATGAGCGAACGCACCAACAGCCGCGCGAGCGAGGCGTTGCCGTCGGGGAAGTGATAGATGTAGGGCTCCCTCGCAGGGACGCGCGTCGACAGGCCCAAACCGTCGAAGCCGGGATAACCCAGTTCGCGGGCATCGGCGGCCGGCACGGCGTCGCATCCCAACCCGAAGAAGCCGAGCGTGCGGCCCTGAAAGCAGTTCGCCACCTCCTCGCTGCAGCCGCACAGCTTGATGAGGTAGTCGCGGTAGCTCGTCCGCTTGAGGACTTTCCGTTTCTCGTCCGCCGTCTTGCCGGCCAGCGGATCGCGCGCGCCGTCATAGAGCGCGAGCAGCTGCGCCTTGCTCGCGGCCGAGATGGGGAAGGCGGCCACGAACTCGGAGAGCGGCTTGGCGTTGGCGAGCCGGCGCGCGACCTCGTCGGCTCCCGCGGTCGGCGGTTCGCCGGCCACGAGCACGTCGCGGCCGAAGGCCTCGCGCGCAAAGAAGATGCCGCGCGAAAGCCCGAGCGAGGAATAGAGCGTGCGATCGAACGCGGTCTCGAACCGCGCAATCTCGACGCCGAGATCGCGCAGCAGCCCTTTTGCGACCTCGCTGTAGTGCGTGTTGGGAGAATCGATCGATTCGCTGCCGCCATAGCCGATCACAAGTCGGCCATCGAGCGTGAACTCGTTGCGCTTCGCATGGCCGCCGAAATCGTCGTGGTTGTCGAGCACGAGAATGCGAGCGGACGATCCAGCGGCGCGGCGGTAGAAGAACGCGGCGGCCAAGCCGCTGATGCCGGCGCCGACGACCACGAGATCGTAATGCTCGTCGATCGGCAGCCGGTCGAGGTCGAAGCGGTTGCTTTCGCGCGCCTGCGCGTGCGCGATCTCGAACGAGCCCGGGTGCTGCCCACGCAGTCCGGTGAGCGCCGGCGGGTAGCGCGCGGGCTCGGCCGCGATCTGCGCCGCGGGCGTCAGACCGGCAGCGACGGTCAGGGCCACTCCGTTGAGAAAGTCGCGGCGCGAAATCGAAGACATAGCCAATCGGAATGCGCTCCGGCTTTGATGGACGAGAGGCGCGACGGGCCACGCTGCCGTCGCAGCGATAGGGCCGCGATTCTGCCAGCAAGAGAAGATGAAACGCAAGGCGCGTGGCATGTCGCCTCCGCGGATGCAAGCTCGCCGCGCGGGTCTGCGATTGGCTAGTGAACGACGTGGCGGCTAACGATGCATCCTCCGACGGCAAGGGAATACACGAGCGAAATTCGTGTTATGATCGTTGCCAGGACGAGGGAGGAACACCTGTGAATCAGGACATCATCAATCTTTACGACCGCTTCACCCATGGCGGCATGAGCCGCCGCGACTTTCTCGACCGGCTGGTCGAGCTAGCCGGTTCGAGCGCGGCCGCCGTCGCGCTGCTGCCGCTGTTACAGAACGACTACGCACGCGCCGCCATCGTGGCGGCCGACGATGCCAGGCTCACTGCCGAACGCGCCACCTACGACTCGCCCAAGGGCAAGATCAACGGCTATCTCGTGCGCGGCAAAGCCATGGGCAAGCGGCCCGTGGTGATCGTCATTCACGAGAACCGGGGCCTCAACCCACACATCGAAGACGTAGCGCGCCGATTGGCGGTGGAGGGCTATCTCGCTTTTGCGCCCGATCTTCTGTCGGTGAACGGCGGCACGCCGCCCGAGGAGGACAAGGCGCGCGAACTTCACGCCAAGACCGAGCGCGAGGACATGATCGCGGCGGCGCTCGCGGCCGTCCCGTTCATGCAAAAGCACGCGGAGTCGACCGGCAAGGTCGGCGCCGTCGGCTTCTGCTTCGGCGGCGGCGTGGTCAATCGCATGGCGGCGGGCAGTCCCGATCTCGCGGCCGCGGTGCCGTACTACGGCGCACAAGTCCCGGCCGAGATGGTGCCCGCGATCAGGGCGTCGTTGCTGCTGCACTACGCCGAGAATGACGAGAACATCAACAAGGGCATCGCGGCGTACGAGGCGGCGCTGAAGACCAACAACAAGAAATACACGATCTACATCTATCCCGGCACCCAGCACGCCTTCAACAACGACACCGGTGCCGCGCGCTACAACAAAGCGGCGGCCGATCTCGCCTGGAGCCGGACGCTCGCCTTCTTCGCGGAGAATTTGGGCGCGCCGCCCAAGGCGGCGTGAAGGCGCTGGCTCGTGCGCGTCTAAAGCGTCATGATTTTTGGTTCGATCGGTGGCTTCTCCGTCGTCATCGCCCGCGAAGGCGGGCGATCCAGTAACCACAAGATTGTCCGTGATTACTGGATGCCCCGCTTTCGCGGGGCATGACAGGCGAAGAGCGGGGGGCCCTATCTAAAGGTATCACGCTTTAGCCTCTCCGCCCGAGCTACTCAGTGCCGTGCGCGCGATCGCCGGGGAGTCTTTTGCGTCTCGGCTAGCCTCTCGATCAGCGCGGTCGCCGTGCGCAAGAGGCGGCCGTCGTGACCGAGCGGGCCGACAAGTTGCACGCCGAGCGGAAGGGCCCCCTCGCCCGCGAGCAGCGGCAGCGACAAGGCCGGCAAGCCGGTCAAGGTCCATAATGTGCAGAACGCGGGATCGCCGGTGGAGCCGAGCCCCTTGGGCGCAACACCGGGCGTAGCCGGCGTCAGGATCGCATCGTAGGCATCGAAAGTCTCGGCAAGGCTCGCGGTGTAGCGCGGCACCTTTGCCAGCGCGCCGAGATAGTCGACCGCGGCCACGCCGCGCCCGTGCGCGAGGAGCTTGCGCAGCGCTTCGCTCGGCTCGCCGCGGGCGACAAACGGTGCGAGGTTGTGCGCCATGTCCGTCGCCATGATGGTGCGATGTATCTCCCAGGCTTCGGTCCAACTCGGCGGAAGATCGACCGGCTCGATCGCCGAGCCGAGCGCCGCTGCGAGTTCCTCGAAAGCGGCCTTGGTCTGCGCATCGGCTTTGTCCCACACCGGCGTGCGCACGAAAGCGAAACGCGGCGGCAGCGGCGGCGGCTCGCGCTGCAGAGCGCGGAAATCGGGCGCGGCGAAAGGCTCGGTGTCGGGGTCGGCCGGATCATGGCCGGCAATGACCTCGAGGATCAACGCAAGGTCGCCAAGCGAGCGCGCGAAGGCTCCGATATGGTCGAGCTTGCGCGACAGCGGCAGCACGCCCGCGCGCGAGACGAGCCCGTGAGTCGGCTTGATCGCGAACACGCCGCAGAAGGCGGCCGGGCGGATGACCGACCCATTGGTCTGGCTGCCGAGCGCGAGCGGCACCATCTGCGCGGCCACCGCCGCCGCCGATCCCGACGACGAGCCGCCGGGCGTGCGCGCGTGATCGTGCGGGTTGCGCGTAGCGCGCGGATGGAAATAGGCGAACTCGGTGGTCACCGTCTTGCCGATGATTACGGCGCCGGCGGCGCGCAGCTTCGTCACGACGGTGGCGTCGTTCCACGGCCGGCGGCCGGCGGCGAGCGGCGAGCCAAGCTCGGTCGGGTAATCCGCGGTATCGATGATGTCCTTGATCGCGACCGGAATTCCGTGCAGCGGCCCGATCGGCCGGCCCTGCGCGCGGCGCTCGTCGAGCCCGCGCGCCTGCGCCAGCGCATGCTCGCGGTCGAGATGAGCGAACGCCTTGATCTCTCCATCGAGCGCTTCGATGCGGTCGAGGCAGGCGCGCGTATAATCCTCGGCCGAAATCGCGCCGCGGGCGATTTCCGCGCCGGCCTCGCTCGCGGTCAAATGAACGAGCCCGTTGTCGGCCAAGGTTGCGCTCCGTCTTTTTGACTGAACGAGAATTTAGGCGCACCCCGCACTCGGATAATGCACGTGCGTGCCGAGCGAATCGTTAAGAGATCCGCATCAGGTCGAGCACGCCGGACAGCGTCATCGTGAACGACAGCGCCACTCCGGCACAGAGGGCGACGCTGATATACGGCTCCCATTCCGTGTCGACCCAGCGGTGCCGTTTGCCGCCTCGCGGCAGCAAAGCAAAGAACACCGCAGCGGTGACAAGGAAGACCGCGATGCCAGACATCAGCAAGAACATTTTGTCTCCGATCACCCGCGCCGCGGCAGCGGCAGACTTCAGCGATAGACTTGGGTCGGCAACCACAGACCGATCTGCGGGAAAGTGTAAAGCATGACCATCGATATGAGGACGATGATCATGAACGGCAGCACGCCGCGGAAGATATCATTGATGTTGACCCAGCTGGGCGCGACGCCCTTGAGGTAGAACGGCGCCATGGCGACCGGCGGCGACAGGAACGAGGTCTGAATGTTCAGCGCCACCAACAGGCCGAAGAACAGCGGGTCGACGTTGAAGGTTTTCAGGAGCGGCAGAAAGATCGGCATGAAGATGACGATGATCTCGGTCCATTCCAGCGGCCAACCCAAAAGGAAGATGATGAATTGGGCGAGTATCATGAATCCGGTGGTCGACAGGTTCATGGCCAGCATGAACTTCTCGATCGGCTCGTGGCCGCCGAGATAGGCGAAGACCGCCGAGAACGTGAAGGAGCCGATGAACAGCCAGCACACCATCGCCGTGGTGCGGGCGGTCAGAAACACTGAGTCCTTAAGCTGGCCGAATGTAAACGAGGTTCCAGGGATTAGGGCGAGACCGGTCAAAAGCGTGGCGAACAGCACAACGGTGACGACCCGGCGATCGACGTCCAGATGGGTGATCCCGCACACGATTAAGTAGGCGAAAAACGCCGCGGCCAGAACGCCGTACACCTGGACCAGGATGACGGTCCATCGCCGCTTGTAGTCGGCGCCATAGCCGGCCGCGAGCAGGAGCGCGCCGAGCGAGCCCATGGCCGCCGCCTCCGACGGCGTGGCCAGGCCGAAAATGATTGATCCGAGGGCCGCGCCGATGAGCCCCGCCAACGGCGCAAACGAGGTCAACAGCGCCCACAGCACGGTCGTGACCGGCACGTTTCGCTCCTCGGCCGGCAGCTGCGGCGCCAGTTTCGGATTGAGCAGCGTCATGATGATGACGTAGAGCATGTAGAGCCCGGCCAGCATGATGCCCGGAAAGAAGGCGCCGGCGTAGAGCTTCACTACGGAAACGCCGGCGGTGGCGCCGTAAAGGATCAGCATGACGCTCGGTGGAATGAGAATGCCGAGGCAGCCGCCTGCGCACACCACGCCGGCGGCGATTTTCACGTCGTAGCCGGCGCGCAGCATGGCCGGAAATGCCAGCAGTCCCATCAACGTCACGCAGGCGCCGACGATGCCGGTTGCGGTTGCAAAAATCGCGCAGGTCGCAAGCGTGGCGAGCGCGAGCGAGGCCGGCACCGGGCCGGCCGCGAGCTGCAGTGAACGGAACAGCCGATCGAGGATGTTGGCGCGCTCGATGATGTAGCCCATGAACACGAACAGCGGAATCGAGATCAAGACGTCGTTGGTCATCACCGAATAGGTGCGCTGCACGAGCAGGTTGAAGATGAGGTCGCCCATCGCCCAGTAGCCGAAGAACACGCCGAGTGCCATCAGCGTGAACGCGATCGGGAACCCGAACATGATGAAAACGACGAACATCCCGAGCATGATCACGCCCAGCTCGGGATTGCCGATGCCGAACATCAAATATCGCCCCTGCGCTGCCCGATCTCCTCGAGCTCTTTCACCACCTGGTAGTCGCCGTGCTCGGCCTTCTCCAGCATGACCTTCTCGAGCTCCTCGACGTCATGCAGGCGCTTGGGCCACTCGCCGGTGCGGATGCACATGATGCAGCGGATGACCTCGACGATGCCCTGCATCACCATCAGCACGCCGACGATCGGGATCAGCGACTTGAAATGGTAGACCGGCGGCCCGAACGGGCTGGCCGAGGAGTGTTCATGCACCAGCCACGACAGCTTGGCATAGCCGTAACCGGCATAAATGAACGCCAACATGCCGGGGAAGAAGAACAGGAAATAGAGCACCAAGTCCCATTTGGCCTGCGTGCGAGGGGACCAGGAGCGATAGATGAAGTCGCCGCGCACATGGCCGTTGCGTGAAAGCGTGTAGGCGCCGGCCAGCATGAATAGGGTGCCGTAGAGCATGTAGCTGGCGTCGAACGCCCACTCGGTCGGCGCCAAGAACAGGTAGCGCATGAACACTTCGTAGCTGGTGGTGAACGTGAGCACGACGATGCACCACCCCGCGGTCTTGCCGACCCAGGTGCTGATCTCGTCAACGATGAGCAAAACGCGGTTCATGGCTCCCCCGACGGCCACCAAGTCACTTCGCGAACGAGGAGAAGACGGCAGTCCGAAGCAGCCCGCGCGCAAGCTGCGCGCGGGCCGCTCGCTAGGCATCAGCCGAAGAAGTGCTTGTAGGCGACCTCGAGTTGCGCAGTGGTGAGGTTGTTGGTGAGGAAATAGGGCGCAACACGCTTCACCCACGCCTTTTGCGAATTGAGGACCTTTTGGAAGAAAGGATCCGGATTGGCGGCCATGACCTTGTCCCACGCCGCAAGCTGCGCCTGGAGTACGGCGTCCGGCGTGTTGATGATATTGACGCCGCGCTTTTTGATCTCCTCCATATCCTTCGAATAGCGGTCATGCGCCTGGGCGAACTGGTCGGCGGTCGCGGCAAACGCCGCGTACCTCAGGATCGCCTTGAGTTCGGCCGGCAGCGCATTGTACTTCGCCTTGTTGAAGCTGAGCTCGAACGACTCCTGCTGCTGGTGGTGGCTTCTCATCATGAAATACTTGGACACGTCCGGGAATCCGAGCAGCAGGTCCGACGACGGATTGTTGAACTCGGCCGCGTCGATCAGGCCGCGATCGAGCGCCGGCACGATCTCGCCGCCCGGCAGGATGGTCACGGACGCACCCATTTCCTTGAACAGGTCGGCCGAAAGCCCGACCGTTCGGTATTTGAGTCCCTTGAACTCATCGGCGCTCTTGACCTCCTTCTTGAACCAGCCGAGCGGCTGGTTCGGCATCGGATAATAGAGGAGGCCGACGAGGTTGAGCTTGAGGGTGTCATTGATCAGCTCGTTATAGAGGGCCTCGCCGCCACCGTAATAGAACCAGGCGAGCATGCTGTGCGCGTCCCACCCCATCGACGGCGGAGTGCCGAACAGCGAGGCCGCCTTGTTCTTGCCGTACCAGTAGACGGTCACGCCGTGCCCGGCATCGAGCACGCCCGAATGCACCGCGTCCTGCAGCTGGAATGCAGGCACCACGGCACCTGCGGCGAGCACATCGAGCTTGAGCCGGCCGCCCGACATGTCGTTGACCTTCTTGGCGTAGTCGACGGCAAACTCGTGGAAAATGTCCTTCGTCGGCCAGGTCGACTGGTATTTCCAGGTCACGGTTTGCGCGCGCGAGACTTGCGGCATGGCGACCGCGGCGGCGCCGGTGATGGCGGCACCGGCGAGGAATTTGCGCCGGGTCGCGGATTTGGATGTGCGGGATAGTTCAGCACTCATGGGCATTGCCCTCCTTTGGGTTTCTCGAGCGTCCCGCGGCATTCTCGGTGCCGCTTGGGTGTATGAACCGTCCGGACAGGTTCCCTATTCCGGTGCGCAGGTTGTAGGGCGTGACATGGGTTCACACAAGGCTCGAATTGTCTCGCCCCGTCGATACGAGCCAACGCAGATGGCCAAAAGTTAATCATGCCGGACTTGACGGCACCTGTGAGTTGGCACAGGCGCAAACACGCGGCGCTTGCTCAACCAGGTTTCGGGCCCTGCCTGTGCTAGAGTTGAACCCGGCGGCCAACTAGATCAGAGCCACGGCTCATACTGCCGTGAAACCGGCACCATCGCCCCATTCAAGCCGGATTGATCGGCTCAGCCCTAAGCCACGACCGCGACTTTTCGACCCGCCGCCGGCAGACAGGAGAAACCCGTGTCCCGCCTCGTTTCGACGCTCGCCATCATCTTCCGGCTTGCCCGCCCGTATTTCTTTTCCGAGGACCGTTGGGCCGGGCGCATCCTCCTCGCTGCCGTCATCACCATCGAGCTGTCGATCGTGGCGATCAACGTGGCGCTCAATCAATGGAACAACCGCTTCTACAACGCGCTGCAAGAGCGCAATTGGGACAATTTCGTCTGGGAGCTGTTGTTCTTCTGTGCCCTGGCGGCGACTTACATCGTGATCGCGGTGTATCAACTCTATCTCAATCAGTGGCTGCAGATCCGGTGGCGGCGCTGGATGACGCAGCAATATCTCGATCGTTGGCTCACCGGCGCCAACCACTACCGCATGCAGCTCCTCGGCGATGCGGCCGACAATCCCGACCAGCGCATCGCCGAGGACATCAACATGTTCATCGAGCGCACGCTGTCGATCAGCGTCGGGCTGCTCAGCGCGATCGTCACGCTGTGCTCCTTCGTGGTGATCCTGTGGACGCTCTCCGCGGCCGCCCCGCTCCATCTGTTCGGTGCGAGCTTTACCATTCCGGGATATCTGGTATGGGCGGCGCTGCTCTACGCGGTGGTTGGAACGACGCTCACTCATCTCATCGGCTGGCCGCTGGTCTCGCTCAATTTCCGCCAGCAGCGCTTCGAGGCCGATTTCCGTTTCAACCTCGTCCGGGTGCGGGAGAACTCCGAGCAAATCGCACTGCTCGCAGGAGAAACCGCCGAGCAGGAACGGCTGCTCGATCGCTTTGGTTACGTCGTCGGCAATTTCCTCCTGATCATGCAACGGACCAAAAAGCTCACCTTCCTGACAGCAGGATACGGGCAAGTTTCTATCGTCTTCCCCTTCATCGTGATCAGCCCCGCCTATTTTGCCGGGGCGGTTCAGCTCGGCGGTCTGATGCAGACCGCGTCCGCGTTCAGCAGCGTGCAGACGGCGCTGTCGTTTTTCGTCACTGCCTATCGCCAGCTCGCGGAGTGGCGGGCGGTGATCGCGCGCCTCGACGGCTTCAACATTGCTGTAGAGCGGGCGCAGGCGGCAGCGACGGCAACGGAGGCGATCAAGGTATCGCCGCGCGAAAGCGGCGATCGCATCCAAATCGACGATCTTCTGGTGCGGCTGCCGCAGGGGACCGCGCTCGTCGTCGCCGATGACCTTATGATCTCGACGGGCGAGCGGGTGCTGCTCACAGGCCCGTGGAGCCAAAGTGATGGCGCTGCCGCAGCGACCGTATTTCCCGATCGGCACGCTCGCGGCGGCGGTGACCTATCCGGCCGAGCCTGGAACCTTCAGTGCGGAGGCGCTCACCGAGGTCATCACCGCGGTCGGCCTGCCCGTGCTCGCCGGACGGCTGACGGAGGAAGCACACTGGAACCGAATGCTCTCGCTCGGCGAACAGCAGCGCCTCGGCATTGCCCGCGCCATCCTGCAGGCGCCGGATTATCTATTCCTCGACGAGGCGACGGCTTCGCTCGACGAGGCGGCGGAAGCCGCGCTCTACCGTCTCCTCAACACGCGGCTCAAGCGTAGCGCGATCGTATCGATCGGGCATCGCTCGACGCTGTCCGCGTTCCACCGCCGCGGTCTCGTGCTGGAGCGTGATGGCGAGATCAGTCGCTTGCGTGAGGCCGTGCTCGAGCCGGCGGCGGAGTAGGCAGCTTGCACAAGCCAGCTCGCGCGCCTCCCTCGCCCCAAAAGCAACGGGCGGCGGCCCGTGAGGAACCGCCGCCCGCAGATGATGTCATATCGGCCTACTTCAGATTGGCCAGGGCCGTCAGGTCGAACTTGCCGGTCGCCACGAAGGTCGCGCCGCACCAGTTGGAGCCGAACCCGCCCGGATTGATCGCGGTGAAGTCACCCGTGAACCTCGCCGTATGGTCGCTGGTAAAGGCGTTGCAGTCGCCCTTGTTCAGGTCGGTGTCGTAGTAACGCAAATCCAGCGTGAACACGCTCTTGGTGATGCCGATACCGACGTTCCAGGTGGTGTAGCTGCGGTAGGGAATGCCGTTCGGATACGGCGCCGTGCAGGCCGCAGCGTTGACCTGAGTGCAGTAGAAGTTATCGCTCGTGCCCAGGAACCAGTGACCCGCCTCGCCGGAGAGGAAGAGGCCCCAGCCTTCCGGCATGGCGGCGCTGGGCGCCGTGAACTTCGCGCCGCCCACGAGATAGGTGCCCTTGGCGCCGGAGTTGAGCACAGACGGCGAGTAGTAGACGGCCCCGCCGTATTGAACCTGGTCGTTCACGGTGAAGGTGCCCTTGGCGTAGCCCTCCACGAAGCTCAGGTCCTTTTTGATGACGTTGAAGTTGACCGGCAGATAGCTGTTCTCAAGACAGTCGGTGCCGAACACCGGATTGAGGCTGCCGTTGAAGCACTGCCCGCCCGGATACCAGTAGTACCAAGCGCCGAAATCAAGCGCGAGCGGACCGAAGGTCGGGCGGATGCCGCCGTAGATGTCGATCTCGGCAGCCGCGCGGTTCGGGAACGAGATGCTCTCGCCCGCGATGCCGACGTAGTACTGCAGGTCCTTGGTAACGTTGTAGCGCGGCTCGAAATAGGCGGCGACCGACGGCTTGTGGTTGGATTGGGTGATGCCGCGGAAGATGTAGTCCGAGGTGATGCCGGCGCCGAAGGCGACGTCCCACGGATTGTATGGCGCCACCGGCGGTGGGAGCGCCTTGACCTTCATGTCGGCCGCCAGCGCCGGCGTCGCAAGCGCGACGGCGGCAACTGTAGATAAAATGATCTTTCTCATTTGCTGCCCCTCTATCAGTTATCACGCCACCCCGGCGGCTGTTCGTCAGAACGCGACCTTGTCCCCGTCATCGCGTCCGCTGCACCTAACAACGCGTTAGGGCAGGTGAGAAGGCAGAATCCCGCAGCAATTGCTGTATTTTTGGGCGAATCCGGCCGTTTTGGATCGAAAGAATCGGAGTGTTGCGATTCCAACACAACACGGCCTTAGCCGGACATGTCCGACTAAGGCCGTAAGCAAACGCCAGCGCTGCAACGGCGAGATTTGCCTCAGGCGGCGGCCGCCTTCTTGCGGTTGGCCTCGAGCCTGGCGTCGACCAACGCCACGGTGGCATCGATGACGGGATTGCGCAGGCCCTTCTGCGCCGCGATCGCCTGCACCAGCTTGTCCGCGCGCTCGATGTTCGGCACCCCGTTATTGAGCGCGCGGGCGGCTGACGACGGGCGCGTCAGGCTTTGCGCGGCCGACGCGTACTTCTCGAACGGCACCAGATCCTCCCGATTGGCACCGAGCTTGACGCACAGGTCGACCACGAAGTTGTAGACGCTGCGCGAGGCCTCGATGTCGCGATGCACGGCATCCTTGATGTCGATCGCGCCGTCCTTGGTGACGCAGCGATAATTGCCGGTCAGCAGCATCGCCCATTTCGCCAGCGGCACGAAAATCGACTCGTGCACCTTGAGCTTCACCGGCAGTTCGATTTTGCCGTCGCCGGTATCGAACCGGACTGCCTCGATGTCGTCCTGCAACCGGCGAAGAATGGCGGTGTGCTCGTCAGACTCGAAACGCGCGACCTTGAAATTGGTGGGCAGCGTGACTTGCAGTACGTTGACCTTCTCGTCGGGCGGGCGGATCGCCTGCGGGTCCGGACTGCACAACGTCAAAACAGCGGGATCGAAGTTGTCCCAGACGCTCGGGTCGGTATAGGCCACCTTCAACGGTTCGGTGTTGAGGCCCGGGACGCGCTTGAGGTAAGGCAGCGGCGGCATGTTCATGATCGACATGCACGGCACCTTCGACCTCGCAACCGTGTCGAGCAGCTGCCGCACGCCGGGCGCGCGATACTGCGGCTCCTGCATGGCCAGACCGACGAGATCGTAATCGGTCGGATTGACATCGGCGGGACCGGCGGCGGAGACCTTGCCTGGGAGCTTGCGCGAGTCGATCTCGATCGGCTCCTTGCGGCCTTTGACGGGCAGGCGCACGCGGAACCCCTCGGCATTGATCAAGTCCGCCTCCGCCGGCAGGCACACCAGCTTTACCTGATGACCCCCGAACAGCAGCTTGGAGGCAAGCAGCGAGCCGTAGGACGCGCCCATGATCAGGATGTTGTAAGTCGCCGGCATAGCGAACCTCCTCCGCGTTGGATGGAAGAAGGAGAGAGTTCGTCTCTCTCGCGCCGGCAATGCTATTGCGCCGGCCATCCGCATGCAATCCGCATGGCCCGCAGGTGACTAAGCCGGGGCGCAGCCACGGGATCGCAACCGATTTTGCCGGTGAGCAGGCGAGGCGATCGGCTCACTCCCGCAGGGGGGCGAGCCGATCGGTATCCAGGTCCGTTGGTAGTCAGGGATGTTACAAGGCGGTCCCGCCGCCCGAACTGCCGCTCCCGGACGTGCCGCCCGTCGGCGGCCACGAGGGCGGCGTGTAGGAGGGTGCCGGAGCGGGAGCGGGCTTCGGAGCAGGCTTTGGAGCAGCCTTTGGAGCAGCCTTGGCCTTCGGCTTCGCCTTCCTCGCGGCGCTCTTCTTCGCCACGACGCGCTTCTTCTTACGCGCTGGCGCGGCTTTTCTTCCCGCTTTCCGCTTTTTGGTCTTCGACTTTGCCTTCTTCGCTTTCTTCGCCATGGATCGCCTCCCGATCGTTGCGGCTTCGCTACGGTCACTTTGCCGGCGCGACGGCCGCTGCCGCCGCGCTAGATCCCCGCTTCCCGGCGAGCGCCTCGGGTTCGGGGCCTCCGGTCGCCCAGTCGATCAGCTCGACGGTGTGGACGACCGGGATCATGGTGCCCGCAGCGATCTGCATCATGCAGCCGATATTGCCGGCGGCGATCGCGTCGGGCTTGAGCTTTTCGATATTGTCGACTTTGCGCTCGCGCAACCTCCTCGCAAGCTCCGGCTGGAGAATGTTGTAGGTGCCGGCCGAACCACAGCACAGATGTCCTTCCGGTACATCTTTCACGACGAATCCCATCTTGCAAAGCAATTCTTTTGGCGCGCGTACAATTTTCTGCCCGTGCTGCAGCGAGCAGGCGGAATGGTAGGCAACCACGAGGCCGGACGGGCCGCGCTCGGGTGGCAGTTCGAGCCCGCTCAGGTACTCGCTGATGTCCATGGCGAGGCGCGACACGCGCATCGCCTTGTCCGCGTAAGCCCGATCAGTGCGCAACATGTAGCCATAGTCCTTGACCGTGGTGCCGCAGCCGGAGGCCGTGACCAGGATGGCATCGAGGCCTTCGATCTCGGCGGTCCAGGCATCGATCTGGCGCCGCGCGGCGGAGCGCGCCTCATCTTCGCGGCCCATGTGGTGGACGAGCGAGCCGCAGCAGCCCTCATCCGCCACCACCACCTCGACGCCATGCCGGGTGAGGACGCGGATGGCGGCCGCGTTGATCGAGGGGGCGATGACCGGGCTGACGCAGCCGGTCAACAGCGCCACTCGGCCGCAGCGGGAGCCGGCCGGCGGGAAGCGGCGTCTCCCCTGCCCTGCCGCCATCGGAGATAGCCGCGCAGGCGCCAATCGCAACATGGCCGCCAGCGGCGTCAGTCCTATCGCAGCAAGCAGGCCGGCGAACGGCTTGCCCAGCCGCGCCGCGTCAAGCGCCCGGCGCAGCAGGCGGTTGTTCGGCAGCACGTGGGCGAGGAATGCGCGCAGCAAGCGATCGATGCCAGGTCGCGTGTAAGTGTTCTGGATGTGCACGCGAGCATGATCGACGAGGTGCATGTAATGCACGCCCGACGGGCAGGTGGTCATGCAGGCCAGGCACGAGAGGCAGCGGTCGATATGCTTGACGACCTCGGCGGTTGCCGGCCGGTCGTTCTCCAGCATGTCCTTGATCAGGTAGATGCGCCCGCGCGGGGAATCGAGCTCGTCGCCGAGCAGCACGTAGGTCGGGCAGGTCGCGGTGCAGAAGCCGCATTCCGCGACATTCGGATCGGCAAGCTGCGCCAGCGTAAAGCTCGTCTGCATCGGATTACACCCCGGCCCACATCCGTCCCGGGTTGAGCACGCCTTGGGGATCGAAGCTTTCCTTGACCCGCTTGGTCAATGCGGCAAGCGCGGGATCCTGCGGCGCGAACACATCAATCGCGGCCCGCACCGAAGCCGGTGCGCGCATCAGTGTCGCATGTCCCCCGAAGGTGCGTACCGTGCGATGGATCAGCGCCGCGCCCGCGTCGTCGGCGGCCTCGAGGGTCAGCCAGATCAGGCCGCCCGCCCAATCGTAGAACATTTGCGCCCGGGCGGACCTTGCGATGGTTGCGGTGAGCTCGAGGCCGCGGCTGGGCGCCGTCGAGATGCGCCAGAGCGGCGGCTCGCCTTCCCGCGGCGAAAGCGTTGATGCATGAGCTGCAAATGGGGTCACATCGCGGATGGCGGTCCACAGCCTGCGCGAGAGGGCCTCTTCCGCGGTGGTGAGCTCGCCGAACGGTTTCATCAGCGCCTCGAGCGCGCGCTTGCGCGCGGCCACCGAAGGGGAAAACCCTTCGAGCCGCAGCGCCGTGACGGCACCGCCGCCGATTTCCTGCGCCGGGATGCGGGCAGCGATATCGGCCGGCAGGTGCGCGGCCCCCGACACGTCGCAGGATGATCCCATGGCGTTGCTCATGGCCACGATCGCCTGCGCCGGTTCGAGCCCGCGGATCAACAGCGTTTGTTCGGTCTCCGGTCGGGGCAGCACTTTGATGGTGACGTCAGTCATGGCGGCAAGCGTACCCCAGGAGCCCGCCATGAGCTTGCAGAGGTCATAGCCGGTGACGTTCTTCACCACGCGGCCGCCGGATTTGAAGCTTTCACCGCGGCCCGATACCGCGCACAACCCAAGGAAATGGTCGCGCGCGGCCCCGGCCTTGATCCGGCGCGGCCCGGAAACGTTCGCCGCCAGCGCGCCGCCGATCGTGCCGCGCCCCTTGGCCCCGCCGAGGATGCCGGCATAGTCCATCGGCTCGAAGGCGAGCTGCTGGCCGTTGGCGGCAAGCAGCGCTTCGATCTCGGCGAGCGGCGTCCCCGCTTTGGCCGAGAGCACGAGCTCCTCGGCCTCGTAGAGGGTCACCCCGGTGAGGCCGGACAAATCGAGGGTGAGGTCGGTTTGCGCCGGCCGGCCGATCGCGCGCTTGGAGCCGTGGCCCACGATCTCCACCGTCTTGGCCGCCGCCAGAGCCGATTGCACCGCGACCTCGACGTCTTTGGCATCGCGCGGTCGCAGCGTATCGGCCATTGCCCGATCAGAATCTCGGAATATCCGGAAAGGCGACCCGCCCGGCGTGGACGTGCATGCGGCCGAGCTCGGCGCAGCGGTGCAGCGTCGGGAACACCTTGCCCGGGTTGAGCAGGCCCTTGTCGTCGAACGCGCATTTGAGCCGCTGCTGCTGCTTGAGATCGGCCTCGGAGAACATTGCCGGCATCAGGTCGCGCTTCTCCACGCCCACCCCGTGCTCGCCGGTGAGCACACCGCCCACCTCGACGCAAAGCTTGAGGATATCGGCGCCAAACTTTTCCGTGCGCTCGAGCTCGCCCGGCTTGTTGGCATCGTAGAGAATGAGCGGATGGAGATTGCCGTCGCCGGCATGGAAAACGTTGGCGACGGCCAGCCCGTAGCTCTCGGACAATTCGCGCATGCGCTTGAGCACCTGCGGCAGCCGCGCCCGTGGGATGGTGCCGTCCATGCAGTAGTAATCGGGCGAGATGCGGCCGACCGCGGGGAACGCCGCCTTGCGTCCGGCCCAGAACAGGAGCCGCTCTTGCTCGGAGTTCGAAGCGCGGCAGGTCACGGCGCGGCAGGACTGGGCGATCGCCTCGACGCGAGCAATGAGGTGATCGACCTCGGCCTCCGGCCCGTCGACCTCGACGATCAACAGCGCCTCGACGTCGAGCGGGTACCCCGCATGCACGAATTCCTCGGCGGCATGGATCGCCGGGCGATCCATCATTTCCATGCCGGCGGGAATGATGCCGGCGCCAATGATCTTGCTCACGCACTCGCCGGCATCCTCGGAGGAAGCAAACCCGACCAGCACGGCGCGCGCGCCGTCCGGCTTCTTGAGGATGCGCACGCTGATCTCGGTGACGACCCCGAGCAGCCCCTCGGAGCCGGTGATGATGCCGAGGAGATCATAGCCGCCCGAGTCGAGATGCTTGCCGCCGACGCGCACGGTCTCGCCCGTCATCAGCACTAGCTCGCATCCGAGCAGGTTGTTGGTGGTCATGCCGTATTTGAGGCAGTGCACGCCGCCCGAATTCTCCGCCACGTTGCCGCCGATGGTGCAGGCGATCTGCGATGAGGGATCGGGCGCGTAGTAGAAGCCGGCATGCTCGACCGCCTCGCTAACGGCGAGGTTGGTCACGCCCGGTTCGACCACGGCGACTCGATTGGCGAAGTCGATCTCGCGGATGCGGTTGAATTTAGCCATGCCGAGCAGGACGCCGTCGGCGAGCGGCAGCGCGCCGCCGGAAAGCGAGGTGCCGGCTCCGCGGGGCACGACCTTGATGCCTTCGGCGTGGCAGAAGGCGAGCACGCGGGTTACTTGCTCCGTCGTGTCGGGCAGCACCACGACCATCGGTAACTGCCGGTAGGCGGTCAGCCCGTCGGCCTCGTAGGGACGCATTTCCCGCTCGGCGGCGATCACCCCCTCGCCCGGCACGATGGCGCGCAGCGCTGCCACGATACGCTCGCGGCGCGCGAGCACGGCTTCATCCGGCTGGGGCATGACGAGGGACAATTAGTTGCTCCTTAGCTGGCGCACGATTGGGCGCCGCTCGTGGCCCCTTTCGTTACGCCATCTTTACGGCGGCAACGCCACCTGGATCGCGCTTCTCCGCGAAAGATCGCGCGGCATAGCAGCGGGACACATTGTCGCTTTGGGCCGTTGACACTGCAAGCCGTTAACGCCATTCGAACAGCGTGGCGATTGCCACGCGCAAGTCGGCTTGAGCCGACTTGCGCGTTTATTGGGGAATTTCTGGTCAATTCGAGCGGGCGCCGGACCGGGCATGGCGCCGATCGGACTCAAAGCTGATCGGTCTATAAGAGGAGACAAAGTATGAGGACATGGGTGATTGCCGGCATTGCTCTCGCGGCTTCGACCGGGACCGCATTGGCGCAGGACGCCGCCCCCGGCGAGCAAGTGTTCAGGCGCTTGTGCTCCCCCTGCCACGACATTGGACCGGATGCCAAAGTCAAGCTCGGTCCTCCGCTCAACGGCATCGAGGGCCGCAAGGCCGGCACCTACGAGGGATTCAATTATTCCCCGGCCAACAAATCGTCCGGCATCGTCTGGAGCGCGGAAGGCTTCGACAAATACATTCGCGCGCCGATGCAAGAGATGCCGGGCACCCGCATGGCCTTCGTCGGCATCAAGAACGACAAGGACATCGCAGATCTGTGGGCCTACCTCAAGGAATTCGGGCCCGATGGGGCGAAGAAATGAACACCGAGTGGCGAGCGCAAGCGAGTGCGAGGGCGTGTGCGCTCAACAGGCGGCGATCAGGCGCACGCCGCTGGAGCTGACCCTCGTTGCAACGCGGCCGAGCCGGCTTAGACTTGCGCAAATTGCGTGAGGGTGCCTGGGATTGCCGCAGGCGCGCGCGTCGTGGAGGGAGGTCGAGCCATGCTCAAAGACGTCGTTGTCAACCTTTCCGGCCGTACGCCGCGCGACTTTGCGGCGGAGTATGCGATCTCGATCGCGGCCACGTTCGGTGCGCATATCACGGGCATCTCGTTCGTCTACGAGCCGGTGATCCCTGACGGCACGCTTGGCGGCGTCCCTGCCGACTTGATCGAGCTGCAGCGCGAGGAGAACAGCAAGGTTGCCAACCAGGCGGTCAGCCGGTTCGATGCGGGCGTGAAAAAGGCGGGAATTTCCGCGGAAACGCGCGTGCTCGATGCGACCTTCGGCGGAGCAGCCACGCGATTCGCCCAGATCGCGCGTCGCTTCGACCTCGCCGTGGTCGGCCAAGCGCAGCGCGAAGGCGGAGCTGGGGACGAACTCATCACCGAGGGAGCGCTGTTCGAATCCGGCCGCCCCATCGTCGTTGTGCCCTATATCCAGCAGCGCGGATTGACGCTCGAGCGGGTGCTGGCGTGCTGGGACGGCAGCCGTACCGCTGCGCGGGCCATCGGCGACGCCATGCCGTTCCTCGAGCGCGCCAAGGCCGTCGACATCGTGATCGTGACGGAAGAGCGTAAAAGCGAGGAAATGACCGGCACCAATATGCGCGCGCACCTCGCGCGGCACGGAGTGGCGGCGAACGTCAAGCGCGTCACCAAGGGCGATATTGCGATCGAGGACGTCCTTCTATCCTACGCCGCCGACAGCGGGGCGGATTTCATGGTGATGGGCGGCTACGGACATTCCCGGTTGCGCGAGTTCATCCTCGGTGGCGTCACGCGCGGCATCCTCGCGTCCATGACGGTGCCGGTGCTGATGTCGCATTAGCCGTCGATCTGCCCGCAAGCTCTTGACTGGACATTCATTTTCGTTGGGAAGGAACTTCGCCTCCTCGGCCGCGTTATCTGCGCGATTTTCCTCGCTGGTGCTTCGTCCCAATCGCGTCAACCGTTGCTTTGATCTGCTCGGTGGTCGGCTCAATGGATTACGCCCTCGCAGAAAGACCGAAGACGCAAGGTCTACGAATGGCCGGTGCGTTCACCTTCGGAATCGAGGAGGAATATTTCCTCGTCGACGCCGAGACGAAGTCCCTCGTGCGCAAGATGCCGCAGGCGTTCTTGCAGGCTGCCAAAATTGCGGCGAACGGCCGCATCTCGCCGGAATTCCTGCAGCCCCAGATCGAGGTGATCTCGTCGCCGCATCACAACATGGCGGATGCGCGCGCGGAGTTGCGCGAGTTGCGGCAAACGATCGCCGCCGTGGCGGGCGAACACGGCCTCGCCATCCTCGCCGCCGGTACCCATCCCACCGGCACCTGGCGCAGCGCGCGGCAGACCGAGAAAGCGCGCTATGACAACGTGATGCACGATCTGCAGATGATCGGCCAGCGCGATCTCCTGTGCGGCGTGCATGTGCACGTCGAACTGCCCGATCCGGACGACCGGATCGACCTGATGTACCGAATGCTGCCCTATGTGCCGCTATTCCTTGCGCTCTCGACCTCCTCGCCGTTCTGGCAGTCGCGCTGCACGGGCCTCAAGGGCTATCGGCTGGCGGCCTACGACGAGTTGCCGCGCACCGGGGTGCCGGAGCTGTTCCGCACCCGGGAGGAGTTCGATGCCTATGTGGCGGCGCTGGTGCGCGCAGGCGTGATCGAGGATTCGAGCTACATCTGGTGGGCGATCCGCCCATCGCTCCTTAACCCGACGCTCGAATTACGCGCGCCCGATTCCTGCACGCTGGTCGAGGATTCGATCGCCCTCGCCGCGCTCTATCGCACGCTGGTGCGTCACCTCTATCTCAACCGCTGGCGCAACTCCGATCTCGACGCGGTTGGCCGGGCCATCATCGTCGAGAACAAATGGCAGGCGCAGCGCCATGGAGTGCACGCCATCTTCGCCGCCGAGGACGGTGCGATGACGGTCGCGGAGATGCTCGAGCGCGTGATCTGCGACACTGCGGCGGACGCCGAAGCGCTCGGCTGCTCTACCGAGATCGACCGCTGCCGGGACATTGTGCGCTCCGGCACCTCCGCCGACGCGCAACTCGCGGTATTTGCGGCGCACAGGCAAAACGGAAGCCATGGCGCCGCCCTGCGCGCGGTCACCGACTGGATCGCAAACTCAACGCTGCAGTGAGGCTGCGGAACCTATCCGACAAGATCCCGTGCGCGCCTTGGTCTGCTAGAGGCCCGCGCGCCACTCCGGCACCACCGTCTGCACCACCAGGCCCCGCGCCCGGGCGTCGACGACACCGAGCGCGCGCAACGCAAACAGCGTGAGCATCTGAACCCGAGCGCGGACTTGGCCGGGGTCGGCGGGGACGGCGGGCGCGTGCGGGCCGATCAAGGCTTCGATGAGCGCGCCAAGGAGCGCCGGCGCCGCCAGGTCCGCGTCCTGGTCGGAAAGGCGCCCGGCATCGAGAGCGCGCCGGATCAGCTTTTCCAGTTCGGCGGCGAGCGCCTGGCGATAGGAGGCGCGCGCACGGTCGATCTCGGGCTCGACCGGCTCGGCGATCAGCGCAAAGGCAAGGCGCCGATTGGCAAGCGCGCGCGCCGCGAAGGTCGCAATCGCTGCCGCCAGCGCCGACAGCGGTCCGGGCGCGGCGTTCGCCGCGCTTTCGAGTGCAGTCATCTCGCGCCCGGCGAGCGCCGCCACCAGCGCCGCGACGAGTTCGGTCTTGGATGGGAAATAACGATAGACAGTGCCGGTGGCGATGCCGGCACGCTCCGCAACCGGCGCAATCTGAACCGCCGCCATTCCCCCTTCCGCCGCGACCTCGCAGGCCGCCGCCACGATTGCGTCGTGGCGGGCGGCAAGCTTACGGACGACGTTCTCCGTTCGGCGGTAGGGCATTGCGAATCTCGGCAGCAAAAAATGAAGCATGATTCATGAGCGCGCAACGGCCGTGACGGGGCCATTGCGACCAGAGGCGGGGGACGGTCGGGACGCGAAGAGGTTTATCCGCCGGCTTGCGCCTTCTCGCGCGTGGCAGTGAGCGACATGGTCGGGGTCAGCGCCTCGGGATCGACCTTGAGGTGCAGGATCGCGGGCTTGCCGGACCTCTGTGCCGCCTCGAAGGCGGGCCAGAAATCCGCGGTCTTTTCCACCGTCGCGCCATAGCCGCCGAAGGCCCGGGCATAGGCCGCGAAATCGGGATTCTTCAAGCCGGTCGCCACCACCCGCCCGGGATAGTGGCGCTCCTGGTGCATGCGAATGGTGCCGTACATGCCGTTATCGACGACGATGATGATGACCGGCAATTCGTATTGCACCGCGGTTGCCAATTCCTGGCCGGTCATCAGGAAGTCGCCATCGCCGGCAACGGCGATCACCGTACGTTCCGGCGCCAAACGTTTCATTCCGATCGCCGCCGGCACGCCGTAGCCCATGGAGCCCGAAATCGGCGCGAGTTGCGTGCCGTAGCGCCGATAGCGAGTGTAGCGGTGCACCCAGACGGAGAAGTTGCCGGCGCCGTTGCAGATCACCGCGTCGGCCGGAAGCTTGTCGCGTAAACCGACAATGATCTCTCCGAGGTTGACCGGTCCGGGAACGGCGGTCGGCTTGTCAGTCCAGGCGAGAAAGTCGGCGTGCGCGATCGCCGTCTCGTTGCGCCACGTAAGCTCGCCCGGGGGTTCGAGCCCTTCGAGCCCGGCGGCAAAGGCGGTCGGCGTGGCATTGATCGCAAGATGCGGGCGATAGACGCGGCCGAGTTCCTCGATACCCGGAAACACGTGCACGAACGTTTGGCGCGGTCCCGGAATGTCAAGAAGCGTGTAGCCCTGCGAAGGCATCTCACCGAGCCGCCCGCCGATGAGCAGGATGAGGTCGGCACCCTTCACCCGGGCGAGCAGTTTGGGATTCGGTCCGATGCCGAGATCGCCGGCATAGCAGGGATGCTCGGGGTTGATGAGGTGCGCGCGACGAAACGTGGTGGCGACCGGCAGTGCAAAGCGCTGCGCGAAACGCGCGACCGCGGCGCAGGCCCTCTCTGACCACCGGCTGCCGCCCAGCAGCATGATCGGTCGCTCGGCCGTGCGCAGAAGCTTGTGCAGCCTAGTCATGTCGGCCGCGCCGGGCCAGATTTCGACCGGCTCGAAGGCGGGCGCGTCGGGCACGGCGAGGCGCTCGACCAACATGTCCTCCGGCAGCGCGATGACGACCGGTCCTGGCCGGCCGCCGGCGGCCGTGTAGAATGCGCGCGAAACCAGCTCGGGAATGCGGGCGGGATCGTCGATTTCCGTCGCCCATTTGGCAATCGACCCGAACACCGCGCGATAATCGAGCTCCTGGAAGGCCTCGCGCTCGCGCGCCTCGCGCGCGATCTGCCCGACGAACAAGATGAGCGGCGTTGAATCTTGCCGCGCGATGTGAAGCCCCGCCGCCGCATTGGTCGCGCCGGGCCCGCGCGTGACGAAGCAAATGCCCGGCCGGCCGGTCGCCTTGCCGCAGGCTTCCGCCATGATGGCGGCGCCGCTCTCGTGACGGCAAACCGTGATGGCGATATCACGGTCGTAAAAGGCATCGAGCGCCGCGATATAGCTCTCGCCGGGCACGCAAAACACGTGCTCCGCCCCGTGAACGACGAGTTGGTCGATCAGAACTTCGCCGGCCGTCCTCGTGCCGTCATTGGCCCGCATTCCGCGTCTCCCCTGGCTGTGACGGTCGCTTTTACCATGCAGCGATGAGGCGGGATGGGCAAACGCATAGCGTGGCATGCACGCCTCACGTCGCCGGCTCGACCGAAACCACCCGGAAAGTGTGCATCTCGCCGTCTTCACCGCGGATCGAGACGTATTCGCCGTTGCGAAACGCGTGATTGCCGAAGCGATAGCCAGCCTCGTCGTCCTCCTCCGCCGTCTCGTCGTAATCGAAGACCCAGCGCGCGTGCTCGGCGCCGCCCGGCTTGTGGACGAGCCGGCCGAACTCGTCGTCCTCGCCCTCCCAGAACCGACGCACGCCGCAATGCTCGCGGTATCTCCGCCACAGCTCGGGATCGATGTGGCGATCGGCGTCGAGTGGAGTGACGACTTCATAGCCGTGCCGGTCCGAACCCGATGGGAAGTCCTTGGAGCGGGCGAGATTGAGCCGGATGCGCTTGAGCACGTGCGGCAATTGCGTCATGACGGGCCTCGGGCGCGGGGGCGATGGCAAACAGCATAGCATGATGAACGGTTCGCTTGCGCCGAGGTTACCGTGGGATCAACGATGGCGGCGCGAGGGACCGCTCCATGAATGACGGCGACAGCCAGGAGGCGGTCTTCGCCCTTCTATCCGACCCCGCCACCCATGGCGGCGATGCCGTCAAGCGGATCGATACTCATGCGGCCTCGGTTTTCCTCGCGGGGGAACGTGCATTCAAGGTCAAGCGCGCCGTGCGCTTTCCCTTCCTGGACTTTTCGACTCTCGCCAAGCGCCAAAGCGCCTGCGAAGCGGAGCTTCGCATCAATCGATCATTCGCGCCCGACATTTACCGCCGCGTGATCGCGATCACGCGGGAGACCGACGGCCGGCTGACCCTCGACGGTACCGGCACCCCGGTGGAATGGGTGCTCGAAATGCGCCGCTTCGATGAGAACGCAACCCTCGACCGGTTGGCGCAGGGGGGCAAAGTCGATCGTGCGCTCGCCGATGCGCTCGGCCGCGCGGTGGCGGCGCTCCACGGTGCCGCCGGCGCGGTTGAGGCCGAGCCATGGATCGCGGCGCTTGCCGACTATATCGAGCAAAACGACGCCGCATTTCGCGAGCGGCCTGATCTTTTTCCGCCGGCGGAGGGCGAGGCGCTGACGCAGCGCAGCCGCGCCGCCCAGGCCCGCATTCGCCCGCTCCTCGTCGAGCGTGGCCATCGCGGGCTCATCCGCCATCTCCATGGCGACCTGCATCTCGGCAATATCGTGCTGCTGGGCGGGCGGCCGGTCCCGTTCGATGCCATCGAGTTCAGTCCGCTGATTGCGTCGGGCGACGTGCTCTATGATCTCGCGTTCCTGCTCATGGACCTGGTCGAACGGGGCCTTAAGCCTGCGGCGAACATCGTCTTCAACCGCTACCTGGTCGAGACGAAGCGGACCGAAGATCTCGACGCGCTCGCAAGTCTGCCGCTGTTTCTGTCGCTGCGCGCTGCGATTCGCGCCAAGGTGACGGCGGCGCGGCTTGAACATGCCGCATCCGATCAGAGAGCGGCCATCGCCCACAGCGCGCGCGCCTACTTCGACTTTGCCCGGCGGTTCATCGAACCGAAGTCGCCTCGGCTGATCGCGATCGGAGGGCTCTCCGGCACGGGCAAATCTGCGCTCGCCCATGCGCTCGCGCCGGAGCTTGCGCCCGACCCCGGCGCGGTGGTGCTGCGCTCCGATGTCGAGCGCAAGACGCTCTTCGGCAAGGACGAGACCGAGAGGCTGCCGCAGGATGCCTATGCGCCGGCCGTGACGGCGAGGGTCTATGCGACGATCACCGACAAGGCGCACCGCGCGGTTGCAGCCGGTCACTCGGCCATCGTCGATGCGGTTTTCGCGACATCGCAGGAGCGCGCCCTCGCGGCGGAGTCCGCCAGCATCCTTCGCGTGCCCTTCCATGGCTTTTTCCTCGACGCCGATCTCGACACCCGCGTCGCTCGTCTCGCCACGCGGCGCGGCGATGCCTCCGATGCCGATGCCGCCGTCGCCCGCCGCCAGGAGGTCTACGATCTGGGTGCGCTCGACTGGACCCGCATCGATGCCTCCGGCACGCCGGAGGAGACCCTCGAGCGCGTATGCAAGGTGATGAATCAATGAGAATGACTGCCCGTGCGCGAGATCGGGCCGCTTGATCGCACCGGATGACCCGCGACGCGCACAAGATCCGCTAGCGCCCATGGCCATCGATTCCCGCAAAGTAGCCGTCGCCACCGCCGGTTTCTGCACCTTTCTCAATCTCTATTCGCCGCAGGCGCTGTTGCCGGCGCTGTCCCACGAGTTCGGCGTCGGCGCCGCCGAGATCAGCACGATCATGACCGCGAGCACGCTCGCGATCGCCTTGACCGCGCCGTTCACCGGCGCCACTGCGGACGTGTTGGGGCGGAAACGGGTGATCGCCGCCGCCATGCTCGCGGTGGTCGTGCCCATGGTCGGCGCTGCGTTCGCAGCCGACGTGCAGGCGCTCATCGCTTGGCGCTTTGTTCAAGGTTTGCTGCTGCCGCCGATCTTCGGGGTCACCGTCGCCTATATCGGCGACGAGTGGCCGCCGGCGCAGGTGGCCGGCGTCGCCGGCATCTACATCGCGGGATCGAGTCTCGGCGGATTCTGCGGACGCTTTATTCCGGGCTTGCTCGGCGATCTCTTCGGCTGGCGCGCTGCCTTCCTGGTGCTCGCAGGCTTATCGCTCGTCGGCGCGGTCATGGTCGCGCTGCTGCTGCCGCGGGAAAAGGGCTTCGTACGCTCGCCGGGCCTGTTGGCCTCTGCGCGGCAGATGCTGCGGCACTTAAAGAATCCGCAGTTGCTCGCCACCTACGGCATCGGCTTTGGCGTGCTGTTCAATTTCATCGCGGTGTTCACGTACGTGAGCTTCCATCTCGCCGCGCCGCCCTATCATTTTTCCTCGACGCTGCTCGGCTTGGTTTTCGTGACCTATCTCGCCGGCACGGTGATCGCGCCTATGACCGGTTGGATGATGGCGCGGCTCGGGCGCCGGCGCTTCGTCCTTGCGGTCATTGCCGCGTGGGCAGGCGGCGCGCTGCTCATGCTGCTCGCGCCCCTTCCGGCGATCATCGCGGGACTGACGTTTTGCGCGGCGTGCGGCATGCTGTGTCAGACGATTTCGACCGGCTATGTGACGGAAATTGCCAAGGAAGGCCGCTCGTCGGCGGCGGGCCTTTACGTGACGGCGTTCTATGCCCCGGCGGCAGCATGGGCGCCTTCCTCCCGGGGCTCGCCTGGGAGTGGGGCGGATGGCCGGCCGCGGTCGCCATGGTGCTCGCCATGCTCGCGGCCATGGCTGTCATTGCCGCGCTCGCCTATCGGAGCGCGACGGCTTAGGGTCGATCTTTTCCAGGCCCAAGGGGGACATGAATGACCGCGCCGAGCCGAAGCCATTTCGAGTTTCTGCAATCGATCGACACGCCGACGGTGTGCAACCTGATCGAGATCGTCGCGCCGGAGCGCCGCGGTTCCGGCTACACCGTCAAGCACCTGCATTGCCCGTTTCCCGAGCTTCCGCCCATCGTCGGCTTCGCCAAGACCGTGACGTTCAAGGCGAAGGACGCGGTCCCGCTCG
>WNGF01001685.1_pt2 | contig 32242 bp, 31 predicted proteins | sample 5400641 | NCBI WGS metagenome assembly WNGF01 (sample SAMN13153371, study PRJNA577476) | soil metagenome | isolation source: 80 cm soil or saprolite under grassland replicate 2 | place: USA:California | collected 2016-06-15 | reverse complement strand
GGCTTCATCTGCTGCTTGGCCACGCCCACCGCGATCTTGCCCGCCTCCAGATTGATGGTCGTCTTGCCCAGCTCCTCGGTGATCGTCAGCGCCGACAGCTCGCGCACCGTCACGATGGCCTTGCCGCCCATGAGCACCTTGACTATCGAGTGCTCGCCCGTGTTGATGCGGTCCCGGTCGAAGACGGCGTCCTTGAACTTCAGCGGCAGCGCGCCCGCGCTCACCGCCCGCGCCACCGTCGCCTGCCCCTGTAGCGTCGTCACCACCCCGAGCTCCCCAGCGCTCTGTGCCCAGGACAGGGCGGGAACGAGAATGAGCGATACCGTCGCGACTAGTCGTCCGACCGCAACTCGGTGCCAGGCCACCTTCATCTCCGCGTCCCTCCTTGTTCGTCTGCGGCACTCCGGCGATGCACCCGGAGCCTGCTTGTTCGCAGAACGCAACTGCAAAGCATTAGCGATGCCACATACGGATCCCCCGAAAACCTGCGAAAATTCAACCATCCACGAGGGACTTAACGGATTGCGCGGGCATCGTGCCCGACGTGGCAACCGAGAGGCCAAGGAGGCCTGGCCTATTTGACGCTAGCTTCAGGGACTTGCGAGGCTTAGCGGTGGGTTGGTGACCCCGGCGGGATTCGAACCCGCGATCTCGACCTTGAAAGGGTCGCGTCCTGGGCCAGGCTAGACGACGGGGTCTAAACCTTGACGACGCCTCGCGAAACCAGTGGCCCACAATAGCAGAGCCTCTGGGAGATGACAAGGACGGCACTTCCAGGAGGCTTCAGGATCCGGTTCTGAGACGGATGACCGGCCGTTCAAGTAAGCGGGACATAATCGTATTCGCCCAAGCCCTGGAGTACCAGGAAGGTCGCGGAAGCCTCTCCCCCGTTGGTTACCAGGTGAGGCCGCCCTGGACGCACCGCATAGGTCTCCCCTGGCCCGAGCCGCACCTCCTCCTTCGGATCGCGAAGGAAGAGCCGGAGCGTCCCCGCGAGTACATAGAAAGTGTCCTGGATATTGTTGTGGTAGTGCCACGGCACCTGCTGCTTGGAGCCGATCTGAAGCTCTGTGATCCTGAAGCCCAGCCGCTCGGCATGCCTTGCGCGCCGCTCGACCTCGTAGAGCTCGCTGGAGTCCTTGACAGCTTTGGCTGGACTCACGGCGTCACGACACTCGCGATTTCGGGCGCATCACGGACCAGATAGCGCCGGCGATAAGCAATCCGATACCGACCAGCAGCGGAGTCCAGTAGGACGGAATAGCGAGGGAGTGTCTGATGACGTTGAAGAGTCCTATCAGCGTGACGATGAGTCCCGCCAGTATCAATCGGTTCGGCCTCATGGGCACCTCCTCGGTGATGGCCAAGGTTCCCATCAGCTCGTGGGTCAAGTCAAGCGCCTGCCCCACGGGGAAGCGGGAATTGCGCGAAAGGATCAACCGAAAGGAATGGTGAGCCGTGGTGGGATCGAACCACCGACCCCCTGATTAAAAGTCAGGTGCTCTGCCAACTGAGCTAACGGCTCGCCTCACGCATTCTGGCCGGGTGGCCGGAAACAGTCAACTCCTAGTGCGGCGGCAGCGAGGAGCGGAGTCCCGGGATCCAGCGGGTCAGCGTCGAGTCGTTGACGAGGATGGTCTCGTCGCGCACCGGGCCCGTCGAGACCAGCGAGATGCCCACGCCGCAGAGCTCCGAGAGCCGCGCCAGATACTCGCGTGCCTTGGTGGGCAAGTCCTCGTAGTCCCGGAGCCCCGCGGTCGAGGTCTGCCAGCCAGAGAGCTCTTCGTACACGGGCTTGGCCTCGTGCCAGATGCGCTCTTCCTCGGGGAAGTCGGTGAGCACCTCGTCGTCATACGTGTAGCCGACGCAGATCTTGATCGTCTCGCAGGTGTCGAGGACGTCGAGCTTCGTGATGGCGAGCGTGTCGAGCCCGTTGATGCGTGCCGCATAGCGAAGGCCGATGGCGTCGACCCAGCCGCAGCGCCGCGGCCGGCCCGTCACCGAGCCGAACTCGTTCCCACGTGCGCGCAGGAGGTCGGCAATCGGCCCGCGGAGCTCGGTCAGGAAAGGGCCCTCACCCACGCGGGTGCAGTAGGCCTTGGAGATCCCGATGACGCCGTCGATCTTGGTCGGCGGAACGCCCGAGCCCGTGCAGGCGCCACCCGCCGTCGTGCTCGACGAGGTGATGAAGGGGTACGTGCCGTGATCGAGGTCGAGCATGGTGCCCTGCGCGCCTTCGAACAGCACCGAGGAGCCAGCCTCCATCCAGCGGTGGAGCAGGAGCGCCGTGTCCGTGATATAGGGCGCCAGCCACCCAGCGTAGCGCAGATAGGCGTTCAAGATGCTCTCGACGGTGAAGCTCTCGGCGTCGTAGATCTCGCGCAGCAACCGATTCTTCTGCGCCACGTTGTGCTTGAGCTTCTCGCGGAACAATCGCTCGTCCAAGAGATCGGCCATCCGGATGCCGACGCGCGCGGTCTTGTCGGCATACGCAGGGCCCACGCCCTTGCCGGTGGTCCCGATGCGGTGCTTGCCGGCCTTGGACTCGCTGGCGCGGTCGAGCGCCGGGTGATACGGCATGATGACGTGCGCGTTCTTCGAGATGTAGAGGTTGCCATCAAGCGAGACGCCGCGCTGGACCAGAGACTCGATCTCCTCGATGAGCGAAGCCGGATCGACCACCACCCCGCAGCCGATGATGTTGCGGCAGCTCGGGTGCAGGATGCCCGAGGGAATGGTCTGGAGCACGAACTTCTCGCGCCCGACGACCACGGTATGGCCGGCATTGTTGCCACCCTGGTAGCGCACAACCACGTCGAAGTGCGGCGTGATCACGTCCACCACTTTGCCCTTGCCCTCGTCGCCCCACTGCGCTCCAACGATCACGATATTAGGCATGATGCGTCCCTCCAACGCCCGGGACATGCCGGGCGGGATCAGCCAGGATCTCGGCGAGCAGTACGCGCCGCTCGCCCTGTCCGTCGAGCCCGAGCACCCGCACCTGCTCCCCCGCTGCGCCGGGCTCCCCCAGGACGAGCGCGCAGGCCGCCCGCTGCTGGCGGGCATAGGCCAGTGACTCCTCGAGCGGGCGGCTCAGGATGTCGCGCGCCACGGTGGCGCCCGCATCCCGGAGGCGCCGCGACAGCGCCAGGGCACCGATCTTGTCCGCGGTGAAATCGATGATGAAGAAGTCGGGCCCGGGCGACAGGGTCGCCACGCCCTGGCTCTCCATGGCCAGGAGCGCGCGTCCGATCTCGAAGGCGAAGCCCGTCGCCGGACAGTCGTAGCCAAAGCGCCCGAGCATGTGGTCATAGCGACCGCCGCCGGCCAGCGAGGCTCCGAGCCCCATCACATACGCTTCGAAGTGCACGCCCGAGTAGTAGTCGAACCCGCTCACCTCGCCCAGGTCGAGCAGGACGGAGTCGGCCAGGCCGTAGACTCGGAGGAGGCGGTAGACCTCGGCCAGGTTGGCAAGCGCCGACTCCGAGCGCGGGATCTTGACGAGCCGCTCGGCGCGCTCGAGTACCTCGTCCCGGCCGTAGAGCGTCGGCAGGGCCAGCAGGAGCTCGGTGGCCGCCGCGGGCACGCCCAGCGCGGTGACGATGCGCTCCAGCGCGGAGACATCTTTGCGGCCGAGCGCGGAGCGGAGCTCGCGCGCCCGCCCCTCGTCGAGCCCCAGGTCCTCGAGGATGCCGCGGAAGAAGTCGCTGTGGCCTACGTCGAGCTGAAACTGCTCCAGCCCCAGCGCACGAAGCCCCTCGATGGTCATGGCGATCATCTCGGCATCTCCCTCGGGGTTCGGCAGCCCGACCAGCTCGACGCCGGCCTGGTAGAACTCGCGGTAGCGCCCGACCTGGGGTTCGTCGTAGCGGAACACGTTGGTAACATAGGCCAGGCGCAACGGCTTGGGCTCCTCGCGCATCCGGGTAGCCACGATGCGCGCGATCTGCGGCGTCACATCAGCGCGGAGTGCCAGGAGCCGGCCGCTCTCGCGGTCCACCATCTTGAACATCCGCTCCTGCAGCTCGTGGTCCGTGCCCTGCGAGAGGACGTCGAAGTACTCGTAGGCAGGTGTGACGATCTCGCGATAGCCCCACCGGCGGAAAACGGTGAAGAGCGCCTCCTCGACGCGCCGCTTCTGTCCCGCCTCGTCCGGCAGATAGAGCTTGGCGCCCTTCGGCAATTGAGCCTGCTGGGCCCTGCGGTTCACGTCCATCTCAGCCCGCGCCTCTGCCCGGCCGCGTATCGGCTCGAAAGGCAACCATGGTCAATTCACCGTCCCGCCGGCACCGTGTCGAGGTGCACGAGGGTATTCATCCGGTGTAGCGCCGCCCAGTCCGGAAGGAACTCGACCTCGGAGATGCCCGTGGGCGCCGCGTGCAGAGACCAGATGCGGTCGAGTCCCAGACCCAGCGCCTCCAGGATCAGGATCCGCACGGGGATGCCGTGGGTGACCAGGCAGACGGTTTCATCGTCGTGAGCAACGCGAAGGCGCATCAATCCCTCGAGCACACGATCCCGCGCCTGGTCCAGAGTCTCGCCTCCAGGCGGCGAGACAAGGTGCGGCGTCTCGAGCCATGTCGTGTAGAGCTCTGTGTCACGGGTGCGCGCCTCGTCTATGGTCAGGCCTTCCCAGCGCCCGAACGAGAGCTCCTGAAAGGCCTCGTCCGTCTCGACCTCGAGGCCATGCGGCGCGGCGATCAGCGCCGCGGTGTCCCGCGCGCGCTGCAGCGGGCTCGAGTAGATCGCTTTGATCGACTGCTCCTTGAGCTCACGCGCCGCGGCCTCCGCCTGGATCCGGCCGGTTTCGGACAGGGCGACATCTATCCGGCCCTGGTGCCGGCGTTCCCGGTTCCAGGCCGTTTCAGCATGGCGGAGGAGAAAGATTCTCAGTGACATGGCCAAGCCAGCATTGTAGCGCAGAGGCAGGGAATTCCTTGGGGCCCTGAGAAAGGCTCCTCGGGTGGGGCTAACCCCTCTCCGCGAAGACCTTCTGGGCCGCCCGGACCCCGGCGCCGAAGTCGACGGGATGACCCAGCTCGTGCAGCACCTGCTCGAGAGCGGCCAGCGCCGTGATGACGTCGAAGTCGGCGACATAGCCCATGTGGCCCAGGCGGAAGACCTTGCCTTTCATCTCCCCCTGCCCCCCCGCGATCGTGATGTTGTGGCTCGTGGCGTAGGTCTCGAGGATGTGCTCGCTGTCGAGGCCCTCTGGCGAGACCACGGCCGTGAGCGCCGGGCTCGGGTTAGCCTTGGCGAACAGCTCGAGCCCGAGCGCCTCGGCACCAGCGCGCGTCGCGCGCGCCAGCCGCTCGTGGCGCTCGTAGACGTGCTTGAGCCCTTCGGCCTCGATCATGCGGAGCACCTCGCGCAGGCCCAGCATGATCGACACCGCGGGAGTGAAGTGCGCCTCGTTCCTCACCACGCACTTCTTCTCCGACTCGAAGTCGAAGTAGTACTTGGGAAGTCGCGAAGCTCTGACGTGGCCCCAGGCCTTGTCCGAGACCGCACAGAAGGACAGGCCTGGCGGCAGCATGAGCCCCTTCTGAGAGCCGGCGACGACCACGTCCACGCCCCAGGCGTCCATCTCGAGATTGGCGATGCCGAGGCTCGAGACGGCGTCCACGATGAGCATCGTGTCCGTGGCGCGCGTGACGGCAGCCATGCCCTTGACGTCATGGAGCACGGCCGTCGAGGACTCGCTGTGCTGGGTCAGCACGGCCCGGGTCTGCGGCAACTGCTCCAGGGCTTCGGCGACACGTTCGGCCGAGACCGTTTGGCCGAAGGGCGCCTGAAGCGGCACGACCGTGACCCCGTAGGCCTTGCAGATCTCCAGCCAGCGCTCACCGAACTTCCCAGCCTGGACGACCAGGACAGTGTCGCCGGGCGAGAGCGTGTTGACGACGGCCGCCTCCATGGCGCCCGTGCCCGAGGACGCGAAAGGCAGAACATCCTGGCTGGTCTGAAAGAGGCGCTTGAGCCCCGCCCGCACCTCGATGAACAGCGCCTCGTACTCTGGCGTCCGGTGATGGATGATCGGCCGCGCCATGGCGAGCAGCACATTGGACGGCACGGGCGTCGGGCCGGGGGCCATCAGCTGGTACTTCTTCATGCGGGCTCCTTGTTCGAATTGGCTGCAGTTCTTCCTCCACACTAGCAGAAGGCGCGCGCCGGGGGCAACGGAGAGGTATCATGCCGCCCATGCCGACACGGGCCGTCCGCACCATGTGTCCCATGAACTGCCATCCCACCTTCTGCGGCATGCTGGTGGATGTCTCGGACGAAGGTCGGGTCCTCGGCGTGCGGGGCGACCACGACAACCCCGACAGCCAGGGCTTTCTCTGCATACGTGGCCGCGCAGCCGCGGAGATCCCCCACAATGCCCTGCGTCTGACCCAGCCCCTGCTTCGCGATGGCAGACGCGGCGAGGACCGCTGGCGGCCGATCTCCTGGAAGGAGGCTCTCGGCCGCATCACGGCGGCAATCGAGACGACGCGGCGCGAGCGGGTGGGCTTCTGGTTTGGGCACGGCGCGCACGTCACCGGGATCAACCGGCCGCTCATCATGCGCTTCGGCCATCTGGGTGGCATGCAGGTGTGGAATCCCGCCATCGTCTGCTGGGCCATGGGCGCCTACGGGCTGGCGCTCACCGGCGTGATCGAGACCAATACCAAGGAAGACATGGCCGCGAACTCGCGGCTCATCATGCTCTGGGGCGCCAATCTCGCGAGCCAGCCGACCACCGCGCCGCACCTGATCGAGGCGCGACGGCGCGGCGCCCGGGTCGTCGCGATCGACGTCCGGCGGGCTGAAGTCTCGCGACATGCGGATGCGACCGTACTGATCCGCCCGGGCACCGATGCGGCCCTGGCCCTGGCCATGGCGCACGTTATCGTGGCCGACGGGCTCGTGGACCGCGACTTCGTCGCGCGGCACACGGTCGGTTTCGACGCCTATGCCGAGCACCTGCGTGGCTTCACTCCCGAATGGGCCTCGCGTGAGACGGGCGTATCGGCGGCCGACATCCATCGCCTCGCGCTCGAGTACGCGACGACCGCGCCCGCCATGATCATCGTCGGCGGCGCCAGCATGTACAAGCACCGCCGCGGCTTCGAGCCTGGACGCGCCATCGCCACGCTGCCCGCGCTCACCGGCCAGCTCGGCGTGCCAGGCGGAGGGTTGGGTCCGCGCCATCGCGCATTCCCGACGGGCGACCACCTCACGGACCTCACCGCCGCCGACCGCCGGACGCCGGGGCCCTGGGTGCCCAGCCACATGCCCTCCATCGCGCGGCTCATCGGCGATGGCGGGCTCGACGTGCTGCTCACGGCGGGGACGGACATGCTCAACTCGTTCTCGGACGCCGCCTCGGTGGAGCGCGATCTCGAGAAGGTCGGCCTCATCGTCGCCTACGACATCTTCGCCAATGACACGATTCGCCGGGTGGCGGACCTCGTGCTGCCCGGAACTGTCTGGCTCGAGGACATCGGAATCAAGGAGACCGCCACCCACCTCTATTTAATGGATAGGGCGCTCGAGCCCGTCGGGGAGACGCGGCCGCTCATCCCGGTGCTGCGTGAGCTGGCGGAGCGCCTCGGCATTCCGGACTTCTTCCCCTGGGCCGACCTCGAGGCTTACATGAGTGATTTGCTGGCGCCCCAGCGGAACGGGCAGCTCACCGTGGCGCGCCTTCGCGAGATGGGCGGCATCGCCGAGCGGAGCCGGCTCTCCCATGTGCCGTATCGGCATGGCGGCTACGCCACGCCATCTGGAAAGGTCGAACTCTACTCGGAGCGCGCGATAGCTCTCGGGCTACCGGCCCTGCCCGGCTATACGACTCCAGCGAGCGACGGCCAGGCCGGCGCGTATCCTCTCGAGTTCCGCCAGGGTCGCGTGCTCACGGCCTTTCACTCCTTCTACGACAATGGCCGCGCGCTGCCCATGCTGGCGCGCGCCGAGCCTCATGCCGAGATCTGGATGCATCCGGCTGACGCGGGCCCACGCGGCATAGCCGACGGGTGCCGCATCGAGCTCGCCAATCAGCGGGGCCGGTTCGAGGGCGTGGCACGGGTGACTGAGGACGTGCTGCCGGGCGTGGTCTGGGCTCGAGACGGATGGCCGGGGCTCAATGCCCTCACGAGCGGAGAGGCATGTCTCACGCCGGAAGCCAGTGACGGGCTCGATCCGCGGATCCCCGGGGGACAGTCGGCTTATGAGGCGCGAGTCCAGGCAAGACTCGTATCCGCGTGATGAGCTCGCGTCTTCTCCTGGCGCTGGCGCTCCTGGGCCCGTGGCAGGCCGTCTCAGCCCTCCGCCGGTAAACTGACAAGGAGCAAGGGCCCGTCGCGCTCGAGATAGGTCAGCGCGTGATCCGGAGAGGCGCAGGGGAGTGCGCGGTGCCCTTCACGGAGCGGCCGAGGGCGGTGACGAAGATGGCATCCTTGCCAGCGGCGTGGGGGGAGAAGAAGTCCACCACGTCGCGGTCGTAGAAGGTAAGGCCCGTGGCGCCGAAGCGCTGGGCATACGCCCCGAGATAGAGGCAGCCGCCAATGAAGCCCGCCTCGAGGTTCGCCAGCCGATAACCACGATTCCCATACGCTTCGAGCAGCGTCTCCAGATCGGCGAGGAAGAATACCGTCGCGCTCGAGAGGCCGCCCAGCGGCTGGTCCAGGCAGAGATGGGCCGCCTCCTTGCGGAAGTCGCCGGTCTTGAGCTTCTCGAGGGCATGCGTGGCCGGACGGTAGCAGTATGCGCCGGGCTCCCGCCCATCGACGGCGTGAACGCTCAAGTAGAGTTCCACGAGCCCCGAGGGCACATCCGCAGACCAACCCCGCGTGGCATGCCAGAGCGCAGTGGAGAGCTGCTCGGAGGCGATCGGCGCGCCCGAGAACTCCCTGGTCGAGCCGCGGGCCATGATGGTCTCGGCGAACGAGCGGCCGGCGACCAAGCGCGGTGTGGGCAGCGCGACACGCGAGCCTGCCGCCACTGCGGCAGGCGCCCACGGCGCCTCACGCCAGGCCATGACCTCCGCCTCGCTGTCGAGGGTGGAGTTGGCATAGGCATCGCGCAGGAGCGGATAGTCCACCTCCGATGCCGACAGCGGGATCACCGCCGGCGTGACAGCGGCCACGACCGGCGAGCTCGCCGCGGGCTTGGCCTCGCCTCCTACGGGAGCCAGCAGCAGCGCGCCCTCCTTCTCGGCGTCGAGCGCCAAGAGGCCATTGACCTCGAGGTCCACGAAGCCCGTCAGGGCGCGCGCCGGGAGTCCGAGGGCCCTCGCCACGGCGAGCATGTTCGCCAGCATGGTGCCCGAGTCCCAGAAGAGGTGCCGGTAGCCTCGCGCCTGGTACTTCCATGTATTGCGCCAGTAGATCGCGGTGAGCACCACGGTGGCGGGGCGCGATGCCAGATCGTCGGCGGCGGCCGCGATCGCGAGCGTCCCGCGGAAATCGCCCTCTCGAAGCCGCCTGAGCGCGAAATCGCCCGGGGAGAAATGGTAGACACCGGGGGCGAGCCCCGCCACGTCGCCCGCCACCACGTACGCCTCCGTCTGGTACAGCGCGCCCGTCGAGGGCGCCGCGCGGAAGTACATGGCGCCGCCACCCGGATAGCTCGTGCGCTTGGTCACGCCCGCCGAGAAGAAGAGCAGCGCCGCGAGGCGCTCCAGGTCGAGCGGCGCGGAGGAGTTCGTTGCGCCCGAGATCGCGGCCAGCGCGTCCAGTGCCGGCACGGGAAAATCACGCGGCAGCTGGACCACCGACAGGTCCGGGTAGATCTTGAACAACTCGGGCTTGATGGCCCAGTCGAGCCCGCGGCCAGAGCGCACGGACTCGCGAGTGTGCGCGGTCGCGTCGTGGTACCGCCGCGAAGCTTCGGGATGCCGGTTGCCAGACACGGGACTACGTGAAGGCGTAGGGGAAGCGAAAGACGCCGCGCTCCGTGATGATGCCGGCGATGAGCTGGGCCGGCGTCACGTCGAAGGCGGGGTTGTAGATCGGCGTGGCGCTGGGAGCGGTCTGTCTGCCGCCGGTGCCGCGCACTTCGCTCGCGTCGCGCTCCTCGATGGGGATGTCCTCACCCGATGCGATGGTCGGGTCGATCGTGGAGAATGGCGCCGCGACGTAAAAGGGAAGGTCATGATGCCTGGCCAGGACCGCCACCGAGTAGGTCCCGATCTTGTTGGCCGTATCGCCGTTCGCGGCGATGCGGTCGGCTCCCGTGACCACCAGGTCCACGAGGCCGCGTTTCATCACGAAGCCCGCGGCGCCGTCCGTGATCAGCCGGTGCGGGATGCCGTCCTTGATCATCTCCCAGGCTGTCAGCCGCGAACCCTGCAAGACGGGCCGCGTTTCGTCCACCCAGACGAGCGACACCCTTCCACGCTCGTGCGCCGCCCGGATCACGCCCATGGCCGTGCCGTAGCCCGCCGTCGCCAGCGCGCCCGCGTTACAGTGAGTCAGGATACGCGCCCCTTCCGGCATGAGCGCCGCACCATGGGCGCCGAGTGCGCGATTGCCCGCCAGATCCTCGTCGAGGATGGCCTGGGCTTCGGCGAGCAGCCGGTCTCTGAACGCCCGCGCCGGTAGCGATCGGTGCCCGGCGGCTACGCCGCGCATCCGGTCGAGGGCCCAGAAGAGATTGACCGCCGTGGGCCGCGTGGCCGCCAGTCCCTTGAAGGCCTCCTCGAGGTCGGCCCACAGGGTCTCGTCGTCAGCGGCGCGGCCGTCTCCGGCCCGGCTCTCGCGCGCGGCCAGGACGACGCCGAAGGCCGCGGCGCAGCCTATCGCGGGGGCGCCACGGACCACGAGCGTCCGTATCGCGTCAGCCACGTCGCGCCAGCGCGTGTACTCGCGCGTTGTCTCCTCGACCGGAAGCAAGGTCTGGTCGAGGAGGAGCAGGCGATCTCGCTCCCACCGTATGGGCGTGATCATGACGGCAGCTTGGCTCCCGCGGGCAGGCTCAGCCACTTGTCGCGAGAGCTGGCGCCGCGCACAAGCGTGATGGACGAGGGCTGAACGTCGAGCGCCCGGGCCAGCAGCTCGATCACGGCACGGTTGGCGCGGCCGTCCTCCGGAGCCGCCGTGACGCGGACCCGGAGCGCGTCCCCGTGCCAGCCAACGATGGCGCTCTCCCGGGCCTTGGGCTGGACGCGCACGTGGAGCAACCCTTCAGGCCTTCGGCGGCTCGGCATCCTCGGCGTTGGCCTTGAGGTCCTGCTCGAGCAGGCGCTGGTACATCTCGACGGTCGCGCGCAGGCTCTCGGCGAGCTGCCGCCGGAGGCGCTTCAGCGACTGGATCTCGCTCTGGAGGTTGCCCTCGGCCTGGCGCGAGGCTTCGATGATCCGCTCGGCCTGCGACTCGGATTCGCGGATGATGACGGCGGCCTCCCGGCGCGCGTTCTCCTTCATCTCCTCCACGAGCCGCTGGGTCATCATGAGCGTCTCCTGCAGGACCTTCTCGCGCTCCTCGAGGCCCCGCGTGCGCTCCTCGAGCGCCTGCAGCTGCTCCTTGAGCAGCGAGTTCTCCTTGAGGAGCGCCTCGTAGTCCGAGGCCAGGTCCTCCAGGAAGGTGTCCACCTCCTGCGTGTCGAAGCCGCGGAACATCTTCACGGTGAACTGCTGCTGCCGGATGTCCATCGGTGTGATGCGCACGTTCCCCTCCGTCGCTAGGCCAGCAGAGCAAACAAGATCTGCGGAACCACGTACTCGATCAGGAGCAGGACGATGAGCGGGGAGATGTCGAGCCCGCCCAGCTTCTCAGGCGGCACCAGCGACCGCACGGGCGCGAGCACCGGCTCGGTCACGCGCCGCAGGAACTGCACGACGGGGTTGTAGGGATTCGGCTGCACCCAGGTGATCAGGGCCGCGGCGATGATGACGAAGGAGTAGATGTGCAGCAGGCCCATGATGATGTTGATCACCCCTATCACAGGCTCACGCCGCTCCCAGCTCCTTCGAGCGCTGAGTGGCGCGCTCGACGGCGCTGATGAAGGTGCGCCGGACGCCACCCTCCTCGAGGGCCGCGATGCCCGCGATGGTGGTGCCACCCGGCGAGGAGACCATGTCCTTGAGCTGGCCCGGGTGCGCACCGGTCTCCAGAATGAGGCGCGCCGAGCCGAGCACGGTCTGGGTGGCCAGTATCATCGCGATGGCGCGATCGAGCCCCATCTTGACGCCGCCGTCGGCCAGCGACTCGATGACGATAGCGATATAGGCCGGGCCCGAGCCCGACAGCCCGGTCACGGCGTCCATGGCGCCCTCGTCAACCACGACCACCTTGCCGACGGCGCCGAAGAGCTCCTGCGCAGCTTCGAGGTCGCCCGGCTCGAGGCCCTCGGCCCGCGCGACGGCCGTGACGCCCTCCAGCACCAAGGCGGGCGTGTTGGGCATGACGCGGATGAGCCGCGCTGGCTTGCCGAGGTGCTCGCGGAGCTTCCTCGTGGCGACGCCCGCCGCGATGGAGATCAAGAGCTTGCTCCCGTCGACAGCTGCGGCGATTTCCGTGAGGACGGAGGCCATGATCTGGGGCTTGATCGCCAGGATGACCACGTCGGCGTTCCGGACGAGCGCCACGTTGTCCTTGACGACGTGGATGCCGTACTGCGCGGCGAGATCCGCGAGGCGATCCGCCCGAGCGTCCGAGGCCGAGATGGACACGGTCGGGACGAGCCCGGTCTGGACGAGCCCCTTGATGAGCGCCTCCCCCATGTTGCCGGCGCCGAGGAAGGCCACACGCCTGCCCTTGATGCTCATGCCCCCGCCTCCGTGCCGCCCGCCCTGGCCGGGCGCGGACCGAAGATGGCCGAGCCCACCCGTACCATGGTCGCCCCTTCCTCGATGGCGACTTCGAAGTCGCCGCTCATGCCCATGGAGCAGTGCTCGAGCCCCGCGGCATCGCGGAGCTCGCGGAGCCGCCTGAACCAGGGCCGGGACGCCTCGGCCGTCTCGGTCGCGGGCGGGATGCACATGAGCCCGCGGACGTCGAGCTGCTTGAGCCCCATCAGCGCGTCGAGCAGCCGCTTGAGCTCGGCCGGTTGCACGCCGCTCTTCTGCGGCTCCTCGCCGACATTGACCTGGACGAGCACTCGCACGACACGCTCGAGCTGGTGAGCGCGCAGCTCCAGCTCCCGCCCCAGCTCGAGACGGTCAACCGAGTGTATCCAGTCGAAGACACGTACGGCATCCTTGGCCTTGTTGCTCTGCAGCGAACCGATGAGATGCCACGGTACCCGGCGGCCCAGTGCTTCGACCTTCATCTTGGCCTCCTGGACGCGGTTCTCGCCCAAAGCCTCGATTCCGGCATCGATCGCGAGGCGAATCCGCTCGACCTCGACCGTCTTCGACACGCCGATCAGCAGCACGTCAGCGGGATTGCGCGAGGACCGCTCGCTGGCGCACGCGACGCGCTGGCGAACACTCTCGAGGTTGGCGCGAATGTCGAGCATGAGGGCCTCTCCGGCTGGCCGATTCTAGCACGCGAAGCCTCCCCTCACCGTTCCAGGGTGAGGGAGAGAGCCGCGATGCTCACGAGCCTGCCCTTGTCGCCCCGGCGGTAGGAGTAGAAGAGGTCCGCGCGGCATCCCGTGCAGAGCCGCGGGTTGTCGATCCGGTCGCCTCGAAGACCTGCCTCCCTCAGCTGTGCTTCGTTGGCAGCCCAGAGGTCGAGCATCCACTTTCCTGGCCCCCGGCTCCTCACCCAGGCGCCCCAGCCCTCCGGAAAGGCGGCGTCCAGGCTGGCGATCACGGGCTTGTCCACCTCGTAGCAGCACGGGCCGATCGAGGGACCGATGGCGGCCAGGAAACGATCCGGCTCGCCGCCCGTGGCCTTCAGCGCCTGGACGGCCACGCGCGCGACCCCGCGAACCGTGCCGCGCCAGCCGGCATGGGCGCCGCTCACGCGGCGACGCTCGGGGTCATACAGCAGGATCGGGACGCAATCGGCGGAGAAGACCGCGATGGGCAGCCCCGGCTTGTCGGTCATGAGGGCATCGGCCTGGCCCGCCATGCCGCCCTGGTCCACCAGCAGGACGGCCGCGCCATGGACCTGCGTGAGAAAAGCCGCGGGCTCCGCGCCCAGCCCATTGGCGTCCAGAAGCGGCTTGGCCTCGACGCCCAGCGGTGGCGCCAGCTCCCTGAAGGCCGCGACGCCCGGGAAATGGCGCGTGGTGAAGAGATGCGGGAGCCCGACGTCATCCAGGAGCGCCGAGCGATAGTGGGTGCGTGGATCGCCCTCGAAGCGCGGAGCATTCATGCTTGGGAGATTGTCTCACGCGCTGTGACCGAGCGATCGTCAGCTTGCGCACGACCGAAGAGCAGCGAGTCGCGAGGGAGACAATCCTGAAGCGACGTCAAGCATCCCGGTACGGAAAACTCGCCGTATGAAGAGACTGCCCTGCGACTGAAGTTTTTTCCCGCAGGGTGTACGCTGTCAGCGTTTCCTCTCAGAACCTGTGTCGCTCTGAAAGTGCCGATCCCGCCAGCACTTTCTTGCCATCGCCAGCCGTCTGGCATCCGCCATGCTTTCCCAAGAGAAGGGCGACGCGTGCCACAACACGCCTCCAAGGAGGGTATGCACATGAAACCCAAGATCGTGCCGATCCTACTCGCTTCCCTTGTCGTGGCGGCGGCACCCGCTTGGACGGGCGCGACGTCGCCCACGCAATCCCGTACGGTTCTCGCATCGACGAGTGCGCCGCGTGATACGGCGCCCAGGCTCGAAGGCTTTGCCCCGACTCCGGAGCTCAGCGGCGTGCACTTCGACTTCGACAAGTCCGCCATCAGGCCGGAGGATGCCAAGATTCTGGATAAGGATGCCGAGTGGCTGAGGGCGAACCCACGCGTCATGGTTGTGATCGATGGCGGCGCCGACCAGCGGGGCTCTGCCATGTACAACCAGAAGCTCAGCGAGCGGCGCGCCCGAGCGGTCAGGGACTATCTCGTGGCGCGCGGCGTCTCGGCGGACCGGATCATCGAGGTCGGCTACGGAGAGAATCTGCTAGCGTGCCGCGCCTCTGGCGAGGCGTGCTGGCAGAAGAATCGCCGGGTCGACTTCCTGGCGAAGACCATCGACAAGCAGGCGCCGTAACAACAGCTCAATACTCAGTTCAAAGCCGAGCCAGCGTCCCGGGCCGTGGAGGCTCGGGGCGCCTTCCCCCGTGACAGAGCGCTGGGCGAGCCCGCCGGGTCGGCCATCGAGGGCCGACAGTTGACGAGAGCCTGCTACGCCGGCTTGATCTCAGAGGTGCAGTGAGCGCAGCGCGTGGCCTTAAGCGGGATGGGCGAGAGGCAGAGCGGGCACGGGCGCGTCGTCACCGGGGCGGCCGGCGGCGGGAAGCTCCGGTTGATCTGTCTGATGAAGAGGAAGACCGCGAACGCGACCAGCAGGAAATCCACGATGGCCTGGAGAAAGGCCCCGTAGTTGAGCGTCGGAGCGCCGGCCGCCTTGGCCGCGGCCACTGTCGGATACGGCGTCCCCGAGAGATTGACGAAGAGGTTGGAAAAGTCCGCCTTGCCCAGCAGCAGGCCGATCGGGGGCATCAGCACGTCGCCGACGAAGGACGTGACGATCTTGCCGAAGGCGGCGCCGATGACGACGCCCACCGCGAGCTCGACCACATTGCCCCGCATGACGAACTCTTTGAATTCTTTCAGCATCTGACCGAATCTCCCGCTCTAGTCGGCCTGTCTGCGCAGAAACGCGGGGACATCGAGATCCTCTTCGGTGGGGCCATCGGCCTCGGCGCGCACGTCGGCCGGAACGCGACGGCGCCAGTCCTTCGTCGGCGCGGCTCCAGCGCTCCTGGGCGGGCGCGCCATGTCCACGACCTTGCCTGAGGGCTGATTCGTCTCCTTGCGCTCGGCGAAGCCGGTGGCGATCACCGTGATCCGCACCTCGTCCTGGAGGTTCGGGTCGATCACGGCGCCGAAGATGATGTGGGCCTCCTCGTGGGCCGCTTCCTGGACCACCCGTGCCGCCTCTTCCACCTCGTGCAGCGACAGGTCGGACCCACCCGTAAAATTCATCAGGATGCCACGGGCACCGTCGATCGACGTCTCGTCGAGCAACGGGCTCGCGACGGCTTTTTGCGCTGCGTCGAGCGCCCGGTGCTCACCCTTGCCCACGCCTGTGCCCATGAGGGCCATGCCCATGCCCGACATGATGGTGCGGAGATCTGCGAAGTCGAGGTTGATGAGCCCCGGCACGAGGATGAGATCCGAGATGCCCTGGACGGCCTGGAGCAAAACGGTGTCGGCGATCTTGAAGGCCTCGACGAGCGGCGTGCCGCGGTCGACCACGGCCAGGAGGCGCTGATTCGGGATCGTGATCAGCGTGTCCACCACGCCGCGAAGCTCGGAGAGCCCGTCTTCCGCCTGCTGGGCGCGGCGCCGACCCTCGAAGGCGAAGGGCTTGGTGACGACAGCGACGGTGAGGATGCCCATCTCCTTGGCGGTGGCGGCCACGACGGGCGCCGAGCCCGTGCCCGTACCGCCGCCCAGTCCCGCCGTCACGAACACCATGTCGGCGCCGTCGAGAAGCTTCTTGATCTGCTCCCTGTCCTCGAGCGCGGCGTTCTTGCCCACCTCGGGGTCGGCGCCGGCGCCTAGGCCTTGCGTGAGACGAGCGCCCAGCTGGAGCTTGATGGGGGCAGGCGAGGCGCGAAGGGCCTGCACGTCCGTGTTGGCGACGATGAACTCCACGCCGGTGAAGCGGGCCTCCATCATCCGGTTGATGGCATTGGAGCCGCCGCCGCCGAGACCAATGACCTTGATCTTGGCGTTGTCCCTGGCCTCCTCGAGTTCGAACACCGGCCGGCCCATCCGTGGCTCTACCATCGGCTCCTCCTTGACGGCTGCGCGTGAGTATCGTGGCCGGCCCGGCGGCAGCTGAAGCGGCAGCTCCGCCTGCCCGTGGCCCTGTGGCCCTGTGCTAGAAGATCTCGCCAAACCAGTCCCTGAGCCGCCGCATCATCCCCTGGCCGGACTGCACCTCCATCTCGTCGCCGCCGGCGCGCCGACCGCGGGCGCCGTAGAGCGCCAGGCCCACCCCCGTCGCGTAGATCGGGCTCTGCACGACATCCGAGAGCCCGCCGATGCCCGCCGGCAGCCCCCGTCGCACCGGCAGGTCGAAGACCTGCTCGGCCAGCTCGGGCACGCCCTGCATGATCGCCGTGCCGCCGGTGACGACCACACCGGCCGCCGCCGCGTCCTCGAGCCCCGCCTTGGTCAGCTCGCGCGCGACCAGCGTGAAGATCTCCTCGACGCGCGGCTGGATGATCTCCGAGAGGATCTGCCGGGAGAGCTCGCGCGCCTTGCGCCCGCCGACCGAGGGCACGGAGATGACCTCGTCCTCGCGGACCAGCGCCGTGAGGGCGCAGCCGAGACGCTTCTTGAGCTCTTCGGCCTCGCCCGTGGGCGTGCGGAGGCCGACGGCGACGTCGTTGGAGATGTGGTCGCCACCCAGCGGCAGGATGCTCGTATGCCAGACCGCGCCATCGCGGAACAGGGCAACGTCGGTGGTGCCCCCGCCCAGGTCGATGAGGAGGATCCCCAGCTCCTTCTCCTCATCGGACAGCACGGCCTCGGCCGAGGCCAGCGGCTCGAGCACGATGTCCTGGACCTGCAGCCCCGCGCGGTTGACGCTCCGGACGACATTCCTCACGGAGGTGGTCGCCCCGGTGATCAGGTGAACTTCCACCTCGAGGCGAACACCTGACATGCCGAGGGGCTCCTTGACGCCGTCCTGATCGTCCACCAGATAGGTCTGGGGCAGCGCGTGGATGATCTCGCGATCCTGCGGCAAGTTGATCGCGCGCGCGGCATCCAGCGCGCGCTCGACGTCGGCGGGACCGACCTCGCGGTGCTTGCCCGAGACGGCCACGACGCCACGGCTGTTGACGCCCCGGATGTGTCCCCCGGCCACCCCGGCCAGGACACTCGAGATCTCGACGCCCGACATCTCCTCGGCGTCCCCGACCGCCTGCTTGATGCTCTCCACGGTCGAATCGATATTGACGACGACGCCCTTGCGAAGACCGCGCGAGGGGCTCGTGCCCACGCCGACGATGTCGAGCGTGCCGATGGACGACCACTCGGCGATGATGCAGCAGATCTTGGTCGTCCCGACATCCAGTCCCGCGATCAGCTGCCGCCCTCTCGATCTGGACATGGCGCCCTCTACCTCGCCGCGGTTCTGAGCACGACCTGGTCGCGGAACCGCAGGTCGATGGATGACACCGTCTGGCCCGTCGCGCGCAGCTGGACCAGCACGCCCTGGAGCCGTCCGATCCGCCCTTCCCAGTCCTCCCGGCCAAGCCGCACCTCGATACCGTCCACCAGGTAGAGCACGGGCCCTTCCGGTCGGCTCACGTCGACCTCCGAGATCTCGCGCAGCAGTGGACTCTGGACGCGCAGGAGCGTTCGGAGCAGCGAGACGCCGCTCGCGACGCGATCGGACGGCAGGCGCCCCGCGCCCTGGAGGTCGCCCGGGCTCACGCCGGAGATCACCGGAGCCTCCATGGCGACGGGCCGGGGCTCAGGCCCCAGCGCTACGCCCTGCTCGTCCACCCAGTGGAGCCTCCCCGCCTGAACGAGCGTGAACGGTCGCCGTTCCTCGACGAGGAGCGTGACGCGATTCGGGAACGCGCGGATCAGCTCGGCGTGGCGCACCAGCGGCAGCGCCAGGACGCCGGCCACCGCCCGGCGCGCGTCGATGCTGAAGAGATTCTGGCCCGGCCCGATGCCGGACGCGCCGATGATGTCCTCGGCGGAGAGCCGCCCCTGCCCCACCACCTCGACGCCCTCCACGGCGAACTGCGGCGCGGTGAGCAGCCACCGGCTCTCCCATCCCGCGGCCGCCGCGAGCATCGCCACCAGGAGGCCCACGCACCCCCATGCCGCTGCGCGGCGGACACGTCGGAGCCAGCGTCGGCGCCCGCGACGGTGGTCGAGCCGCTGGTCGGCCATGGCTGCGGGTAGCTCCGCAAGATCGGCCAGACCATGGGCGAGCCCGCGCGGGGAGAGGACCGCGGTGCGGCCTCTCATGCTTCTCCGTGACTCATGTGTCCCCCAAGATCCGCACCTCGGGCTCGAGCGCGATACCAAAGTGCCCCTGGACGCGCTCGCGCGTCATGTCCATGAGCGCCAGGATGTCCGCTGCCGTGGCGCCGCCTCGGTTGACGATGAAATTGGCGTGCTTGGCGGAGATCTCGGCGCCGTTGAGCCGCTTGCCCTTGAGCCCGACTTTTTCGATCAGGCGCGCCGCGCTCTCGCCCTGCGGGTTCTTCCAGACGCACCCGACCGAGGCCAGCGCCAGCGGCTGGGTCGCCTTCTTCTGCTTGAGGCGCTGCTTGATGTCCTTCTGGATCTCGGCCTGGGATCGCCGGTGGAGCTGCAGCCGCGCGCCGACGAGGACCGCGCCCGGAGGGGCGGTGAAGGCGCGGTAGCCGAAGTTGCCGTTGCCCGGCTTGAACTCGCCGAGCGTTCCGTCCGGATGCAGGAAGTACACGGCCGAGATGAAATCACCGATCCATCCGTCGGCCGTGCCCGCGTTCATGGCGACGGCGCCACCGATGGTCGCCGGGATGCCGACGAGGCATTCGATGCCGCCCAGGTTCAGCGCGGCGGCCTCGCGGATCAGTGCCGACAGCGCGACCCCCGCGCCTGCGACCGCCTCCTCGCCGTTGAACTCGGCGCGGCCAAGGCAGCCTTCGAGCTTGAGCACGACCCCGCGGATGCCGCGGTCCCGCACGAGGAGGTTGTTGCCGCCACCGACCACGTCGACGGGCAGCTGCTCGCGCTCGGCGAAGCCCAGCGTGAGACGTATGTCTTCGACGTCCTGAGGGACGACGAAGATGTCCGCAGGCCCCCCGATCCGCAAGGAGGTATGGAAGCTCAGCGGTTCTTTGAACCGCACCTCGCCCCGAATCTCTCCGAGCATCGATTATCTCCTCTTCGACTGGTCGCGCGTGTCGCCCAGGCGCGTGAGCAGCTCCGCGCCAAGCTGGCCTACGTCGCCGGCGCCGAGAGTGAGCACGAGGTCGCCGGAACGGGTGGCTTCACAGAGGTAGTCGAGAATGCCGGCGCGGTCGCCGTCCATGTAGAGCACCTCCCGGTGCCCGTGAGCCGCGATGCCGTCGGCCAGGTCACGGGCATGGACGCCCGGAATCGGCGCCTCGCCGGCTGGATAGATGTCCATCACGATGAGGACGTCGGACTGGTAGAACGCCGTGAGAAACTCCTGCCGCAGATGCTGGGTGCGCGTGTACCGGTGAGGCTGGAAGACCGTGATGACGCGCCGGTCGAACCCGGCCTTGGCGGCGGCCAGGGTGGCGCGGATCTCGGCAGGATGATGCCCGTAGTCGTCCACGACGAGGACGCCCGCAGCGTCCCCGCGGATCTGGAACCGCCGCTGCACGCCCGCGAATCCGGCCAGTGCCTCCTGGATGCGGTCGAAGGGCACCTCGAGCTCGATGCCGACGCCGACGGCTGCCAGGGCGTTGAGCACGTTGTGACGGCCCGGCACCTGGATGGAGGCCGGGCCCAGCATCTTGCCCCGGAACAGGACCTCGAACTGCGACTGCATGCCGGCGAACACGAGCCGCCGGGCGGTGACGTCGGCGCCGGATTCGAGCCCGTAGGTGATCACGCGCTTTTCGATCTGCGGAATCATCTGCTGGATGTTCGGCTGATCGAGACAGAGCACGGACGAGCCGTAGAACGGCACCTTGTTGACGAAGGTCAGGAAGGCCGCCCGGATCGCGTCGAGGTCGGCGTAATGGTCCAGATGCTCCGCATCCACGGTCGTCACCACCGCGATGGTCGGCGTGAGCTTGAGGAAGGAGCCGTCGGACTCATCGGCCTCCGCCACGAGGAACTCGCCCCGCCCCAGGCGCGCGTTAGCGCCGAGCCCGTGCACGCGCCCGCCCACCACCACCGTCGGGTCGAGCCCGGCCGCGCCGAGCACTGCCGCCACCATCGAGGTCGTCGTGGTCTTGCCATGGGTGCCGGCGATGGCGATCCCGTATTTGAGCCGCATCAGCTCCGCCAGCATCTCGGCACGCGGGATGACGGACACACCGCGCTGGCGCGCCACCTGGACCTCGACATTGTCGCGGGCGACCGCCGAAGAGTAGACGACCACGTGCGCGCCCTCGACGTGGCTCGGCTCATGCCCCACGAAGATCTTGGCGCCCAGCCGCTCGAGTCGCTCGACGGCATCACCGCGCCTCTGGTCGGATCCCGTCACGCGATAGCCCAGGTTCAGCAGGACCTCGGCAATACCGCTCATCCCGACCCCGCCGATCCCGACGAAGTGAATCTGCTGATACTTCTTGAACACGGTTAATGTGTCCTCAACATGGCGGTCGGCATGTCGCCGGTGGGCCAATCAAGTCGGAGCAGCCCACGAGTCCGATCGTTGGCCTCATCTCGCGGCCGAATGCTGTGAGATGTTCAGCAAGACGCCCGTGGAGAAGAGTGTCATGGTCAGGGCCGACCCACCGAAGGAGATGAAAGGCAGGGGCAGCCCCTTCGTGGGCAGCATCCCCGTCACCACGCAGAGATTCACGAGCGCCTGCGTGGCGAGCATGGCCGTCAGCCCGAGCGCCAGGTAGGCGCCGAACGGCTCAGGCGCGCGGAGGCCTGCCCGCAGGCCGCGCCAGATCAGGAGCGCGAAGAGCGCGACCACGATCAGTGCGCCCAGGAGCCCCAACTCCTCGCCGATGATGGCGAAGATGAAATCCGTGTGTGACTCCGGCAGGTAGAAGAGCTTCTGCTTGGACTCGCCCAGCCCACGGCCGAACCAGCCGCCCGAGCCCAGTGCCAGAAAGGACTGAATGATCTGGAAGCCGCTGTTCTGCGGATCGTCCCACGGGTGCATGAAGGCGAGCACCCGTCGGAGGCGGTACGGTCTCATCGCGATCGCGACGGCGCAGAGCGGCAGCGCCGCGCCGGCGATCAGGCCCATGTGAGAGCCCCGCGCTCCACCCAGATAGGCCAGCCCCAGCGTCAGCACCATCAGCACGACGGCATTGCCCATGTCGGGCTGGAGCATCGTCAGGCCCGCCATGGCGCCGGCCATCATGAGTAGCGGGAGCAGCCCCCGGGTGAAGCTTGCCATCGCATCTCCTCGCCTCGCGATGAATGCGGCGAGGTAGAGCAGGAGCGAGAGCTTGGCGAGCTCCACCGGCTGGAATGACACGGGGCCGAGGCGCAGCCACCGGCGCGTGCCATTGATCTCCTGGCCGAAGGGCGGCACAAGGACGAGCACCAACAGGACGAAGGAGAGCACGAGGAGAGGGGCCACGAACCGCTGGAGCCGCCGGTAGTCGAGCAGCAGTCCCGCGAAGAGCGCGGCCATGCCGAGCCCCGCCCAGATGCCCTGCTTCTTCAAGAAGTGCATCGGATCATGGAAGCGATCCGCCGCCATGATGGCGGAGGCCGAGTAGACCATGACGACGCCAAACGAGACCAGGCCGAGCACGAGGCCGAAAAGCCACAGGTCCGGGGTCAGCTTCCTGGGCATTTAGGTGAGACTGGGGGGGAGCGACCGCCGCTCCTCCCCCAGACCCCCCCACCGGCTTGGGATCATCGCGCGAGGTCTCGGACGAGGTCTTTGAAGACGTCGCCCCGGTGCTCGTAGTTGTCGAACATGTCGAAGGACGCGCAGGCCGGCGAGAGGAGGACCACGTCCCCCACCCGCGCCCCGTCGCGCGCCGCGACCACGGCCTCGCGCATGGAGCCCGCTTCCTGAGAGGGCACGCCGGCGGGCTCGAGGGCGGCGCGGATCTTGGCGCGGTCCTCCCCGATGAGAATCGCCTGCCTCACGTGCCCGCGGGCCGCCTCGGCCAGCGGCGCGAAGTCCTGTCCCTTGCCCTTGCCGCCCGCGATGAGGATCACCGGCTCGGTGAAGCTCTCGAGCGCCTTGATGGTCGAAGCGACGTTGGTGCCCTTCGAGTCGTTGTAGTACGTCACCCCCCGATGGTCGAGGACGCGCTCGATCCGGTGCACGACGCCGCGAAAGGCGACGATGCCGCGCTGGATGCTCTCAGGCGCGAGCCCAGTCCAGAGCCCGCACGCGGTCGCGGCCAGGACATTTTCGACATTGTGCTGGCCGCGCAGCGGGATCAGGTCGACGGGGCAGATCTTCTCGACGTGGCCGTTGAGCTTGGCCAGGATCCACCCCTCCCGGACAAAGACCCCGTGATCGAGCGCCCTCGTGCGGCTGAACCAGAGGACACGAGCTCGCGTCAAGGGAGCGAGCGAGGCGGTGACGGGGTCGTCCGCGTTGAGCACGGCACAGTCGCTCGACGTCTGGTTGGCGAAGATCCTCGCCTTGGCCTGGACGTAGCGCTCGAAGGTCTTGTGCCTGTCGAGGTGATCCGGCGTGACGTTGAGGACGACGGCCACGCGCGGCCGCAAGCGCTCGGTCGTCTCGAGCTGGAAGCTCGAGGCCTCGGCGACGACCAGGCCGTCCGCGGGGAAGTCCAGCGCCTGCGAAGACAGCGGGGTACCGATGTTGCCACCCACGAAGACGGGCCGGACGGCGCCGCCCACCAGCTCGCCGATGAGTGTGGTCGTGGTGGTCTTGCCGTTGGTACCGGTGATGGCGATGAGGTCCGCCTCCATGACGCGCCAGCCCAGCTCGAGCTCACCGATCAGTGGCACGCCGCGAGCACGCACGGACTCGAGGGCGGGCAGCTCGAGCGGAACACCGGGGCTGACCACGCAGAGATCGACGCCCGAGAATGCCGCCTCGGGGTGGCCGCCGGTCCAGACGGTGGAGCCCAGCTGCTCGAGCTCGCGCGCCTCGCGGGAGAGCGACTCGCGGCTGCCGGAATCGGAGGCCAGCACCCGGCCGCCAATGCGGCGGATCAGGCGCGCAGCGGCGACGCCGCTCCGCGCCAGGCCCACGACGGCGACGGTGCGCCCGGCCAGCCACTGCCGGTACGCCTGACCACGCTCGCCGGTCATGTGGTCCTCCTCCATCGCATCTGTCGTGACCGGGGTCATCCAGCTACCTCAGCTTGAGGGTGGTCAACGCCAGGAGCGCCAGCATGAACGACACGATCCAGAACCGCACGATGATCCTGGGCTCCGGCCAGCCCTGCATCTCGTAGTGGTGGTGAAGCGGCGCCATCCGGAAGAAGCGCTTGCCCGTAGCCTTGAAGTACGCGACCTGGATGATGACCGAGGCCGCTTCGACCACGTAGATCCCACCGATCAGTGGGAGCAGGAGCTCCGACTTCGTCAGGACGGCGAGCGTCCCGATCGCCCCGCCCAGCGCCAGTGAGCCCACGTCGCCCATGAAGACCTGCGCCGGGTAGGTGTTGAACCAGAGAAAGCCCAGCGCCGCGCCCACCAGCGCCGCGCAGAAGATCGTGAGCTCGCCCGTGCCCTTGACGTTCAAGATCCGCAGGTACTCCGCCAGCCGGAAGTTGCCGCTCAGGTACGCGATGATCGCGAACGCGCCGCCCGCCATCACGATCGGCCCGATGGCGAGGCCGTCGAGGCCGTCCGTGAGATTCACGGCGTTCGAGGCCCCCACGATCACCAGGACTGCGAAGGGCACCCAGAGCCAGTCGAGCGAGACCAGCCACCCCTTGAAGAACGGGATGGCAAGGGCCGTCGTGAAGCCGTCGGGCGGCCTGAGATACAGCCAACCCATGAGCAAGCCGATCAGGACGACCTGGGCGCCGAGCTTCTCCTTGGCCGAGATTCCCTTCTTGGTCCGAAGCTTTCGCCAATCGTCGAGAAAGCCGATCAGAGCGAAGCCCGCGGTCGCCAGGATCAGCACCCAGACGTAGCGGTTGTGGAGATTGGTCCAGAGCAGCGTCGAGGTCAGGAGCGCCGTCAAGATGATGAGCCCGCCCATGCTCGGCGTGCCCGCCTTCGTGCGGTGCCGCACCGGCGTGTCCTCGCGGATCGTGTGTCCGCCCTGCTGCAGCACCCGAAGGCGGCCGATGAGCCAGGGCCCGAGCACGAAGGAGATCGCGATCGCCGTCACCGTTGCCATGGCCGCCCGGAACGTGATGTACCGGAAGACGTTGAAGACGATGCTGTCCTTGGCGAGCGGCACGAGGAGGTCGTAAAGCATCAGCCATCCTCCCCTCCGAAGCGGGCGATGAGCGCGTCGACGACGCGCTCCATGCGCATCCCGCGCGAGCCCTTGACCAGCACGGCGTCCCCAGGGGCAAGGCGCTTGAGGCAGAGCGCCACGGTATCCTCGAAGGTCACCGCGTGGTGGCTCTCGCCGAGACCCGCCTCGCGCGCCGCCTCGACGGCCGCCCGGCTCGACCGGCCGAGCCCGATGAACTCGGCGGCGCCGGAGGCGGCAACCGCGCGACCCATCTCCCGGTGTTCCGCCTGGGTGATGGGTCCCAGCTCCAGCATGTCGCCCAGCACCACCACCCGTCGGCGCTCGCCTGCCGAAGCGGCCAGGGCCTCGAGCGCCGCGCGCACGGATACGGGGTTGGCATTGTACGTGTCGTCGAGGATTCGGAGCGTTCCCGCGCCGCGCCACACGCAGCGCCCCTTGGCCGGTCGGGCGGCCCCGAGGCCCGCCGCGATCCGCTCGAGGGACAGTCCGAGCGACGCGCCCACGGCCGCCGCGGCGAGGGCGTTCGTCACGTTATGGCGCCCGGCAAAGCAGAGCCGCACCGGCTGGCGGCCCACCGCCGTCTCCAGCGTGAAGCCGACGCCGTCCGTCGTCTCGTCGATACGCCCCACGGTGCGGACGTCGGCCGGGCTGCGGGCGCTGTAGGTCCAGACCCGTGCCTGTGTGAGGGCGGCCATGGTGATCACGCGCGGATCGTCGGCATTGAGCACCGCGGCCCCGTCGGCCGGCAGCGCGCGCACGAGTTGCCCCTTTTCTTCCTGCACGCTGTCGAGAGAGCCCAGGAACTCTGTGTGAGCGCTCGACACGGTCGTGACGGCTGCGACGGTCGGCCGGGCGATCTGCGCCAGCGCGGCGACCTCGCCCGGATGGTTGGTACCGATCTCGATCGCCGCCGCGCGATGCTCACGGGTGAGCCTGAGCAGGGTCAGCGGCAGGCCCCACTGGTTGTTGAAGCTCGATTCAGGCTTGAGCACCGGACCCAGCGCGGCCAGCACGCCCGCCATCATCTCCTTCGTGGTCGTCTTGCCGTTCGAGCCCGTGACCGCCGCGACGGGAATCGTGAATCTCGCCCTGTGCCAGGCGCTGAGCCGCCCCAGAGCCTTCGTCGTGTCATCCACCAGGACTGCCGGCACGCCCGGCGGCAGGTCGTCGGAAACGGCGTGGACCACAAGGCAGGCCGCGCCGCGGCCGACGGCATCTCGCAGAAACGCATGACCGTCAGCCCGCTCGCCCCGGATGGCGAAGAAAGCCTCGCCGATCCCGAGCGTGCGGCTGTCGATCGACACCCCGCTGACGGCGATGCCGAGGTCGCCGCCGAGAAGAGCGCCGCCTGTGCCCCGGACAATGTCTTCGACGGTGAATGCTGACATGCGCGGTCCTATCTCCCGATCTCCTTGAGCGCGTCCCGGACCTGGATGCGGTCGTCAAAGGAGAGCACATCGGTGCCGACGATCTGGTAGGTCTCGTGTCCCTTGCCGGCGATGACGAGCAGGTCACCGGGGCGTGCCCACGCCAGCGCGCTGCGGATGGCAGCTTTTCTGTCGGGAATTATCTCATGCCGGTCGAGCGCCGGACCCCCGGGGATGCCCGCGACGATGTCGGTGATGATGGCCTCGGGGCGCTCGGTGCGGGGGTTGTCGGACGTGATCCAGACGTGGTCGGAGAGGCGCGAGGCAATGGCTCCCATCAGAGGCCGCTTGCCGCGGTCACGGTCACCACCGCACCCGAAGACCACCCCGAGCCGGCCGCCAGGCCTGACGAGCTTACGCCCCGTCTCGAGCGTCCGCTCGAGCGCGTCCGGCGTGTGGGCGTAGTCCACCACCACGAGGAATCGCTGGCCGGTCTCGACGCGCTCGAAGCGCCCCGGCACCGAGGCGACCGACGAGAGCGCGAGGGCGATGGCAGCCGGAGCCATCCCGAGCGACACGCCCACCCCCACGGCTGCCAGCAGGTTCATCACGTTGTGCTCGCCCACGAGCGGCGAGGCGATGTCCACGTGGCCCGCCGGCGTCCGGACACTCATCCGGATGCCCTCGGCGCCGGACACCCAGCGCGCGGGCCGCACGTCGGCGCGCCCGCGGATGCCGTACGTCAGCGTGGGCAGGGGCAGGCCCGCCACCATGGCGAGGCCCGCGGGGTCATCGGCATTGACCACGGCCATCCGGTGGGGCTTGTGACCGGCGGCAACCAGGGCAAAGAGCCGGCGCTTGGTTTCTCGATACGCCTCCATCGTCACGTGGAAGTCGAGGTGATCCTGGGTGAGATTGGTGAAGACCGCCACGTCGAACTCGGTGCCGTCGATACGCGAGAGCGCGAGGGCGTGCGAGGAGACCTCCATCGACACCGCGGTCACACCGGCGTCGACCATCCGCCGCATGAGGGACTGCAGTTCCAGGGCCTCGGGCGTCGTCTGGCCTGCGGGCAGGCGCTCGGCACCGATCCGGTATTCCACTGTGCCGATGAGGCCGGTCGGCCCGCCCCGGCCTCGCAGCAGCGCCTCGACCAGGAACGACGTCGTGGTCTTGCCATTGGTGCCCGTGATGCCGATCACCGTGAGCGCGCCCGACGGGTGGCCGAAGTAGGCGTCCGCGAGGCGCGCCAGCGCCGCGCGCGAGGACGGCACCCGCACGCGCCCCGCGGCGCGGCCCTCGAGCACGTCGGCGCCCTCGAAGACCACCGCCGTGGCCCCCCGGGTGAGCGCGTCCTCGATGAAACGCCGGCCGTCCTGCCTGAGCCCCGGGATCGCGACGAAGATGTCCCCGGGGAGGACCTTGCGCGAGTCATAGGCGACGCCCGACACGGTCGCGGGCAGGCTGCCCAGGACCGTCTTGTCCGGAAGCGCGTCGAGTAGGACCGTGGTTGGCACGGAGGCTCCGCTCATGGCCTCGCGGCCGGCCGCTCGAGAGGGCCGGCCAGGGTGAGCCGGCAGATCGTGCCGGGACCGAGCGGCTCGCCTGAGGCGGGAGTCTGGCCCACCACGACGCCGCGTCCACTCACCTCGATCGTGACGTCGAAGGACGCGAGCGCCGCCATGGCCTGGCGAAGTGAGCGGCCCTCGAGCGCGGGCATCGTGCCCGGAAGCTCCGCGCCCGCGTCCAGGCTCACGCGTCTCACAGGCAGCCCCGCGGCCTGTTCCAAGCCGCCTTCGGCGTCCACCCGGATCAGCGGCACCGGGGTCGTCCCGCGCGGCGGCACGTTCATGTGGTGCAGGGCGGCGCGGCCGATGGCCGCGAAGATGGGCGCGGCGGCCTCGCTGCCCCATTTCTCGTTCTTCGGCTCGTCGAGCAACACGATCATGGCGAGCCGCGGGTCGTCGGCGGGCGCGAAGCCGACGAACGACAGGATGCCGGGAGCGTGGGAGTACCGGCGCGTGTTCTGATCGATCTTCTGTGCCGTGCCCGTCTTGCCCGCCACGTCGTAGCCGGCGATGACGGCGTTGTGCCCGGTACCCTCGCGTACCACGCCCGTGAGGATGCTCGTGAGCTCGCGCGCCGTCTCGGGGGCGATGACCTGGCGGATCGCCCTTGGCTCGAAGACGCGCACCTCGCGTCCGCTGGCGTCCAGCACCGCGCGGACGATCTGGGGCTGCATGAGACGCCCGCCATTGGCGATGGCCGCGAAGGCCGTGACGATCTGCACGGCTGTCACGGAGATCTCTTGCCCGATGGACATGGTCGCCAGCGACAGGGCCGACCACTGAGCGGGCGGGCGGAGCTGGCCTCGGCTCTCGCCCGGCAGCCCGAGGGCCACGGGCTGGCCGAAGCCGAAGCCGGTGATGTACTTGTAGTAGCGCTCCTTGCCGAGCTGGAGTCCCGCCTTGATGGACCCGACGTTGGAGGAGTGCTGCAGCACCTCGCTGAACGTGAGCCACCCGAAGCGCTTCCAGTCGCCGATTACAGCGTTGGCGACCCTGATCTTACCGTTCTCGCCGTAGAAGCGATCGGTCGGGCGCACCACGCCCTCCTCGAGAGCGGCTGCGGCCATGATCACCTTGAAGGTCGACCCCGGCTCGAAGGGATCCGTGATGGCGCGGTTGCGCCGCTCCTCGTCCGTGGCGGCGGCGAAGGCGTTCGGATTGAACGTCGGACGTATGGCCATGGCAAGGATCTCGCCGGTGCGGGGGTCCATCATCACGGCCATCGCACCCTTCGAGCGGGTGCGCCGCCAGGCCACGTCCACTTCCTTCTCGGCGATGTACTGCAGCGTGGCGTCGATAGTCAGCAGGATGCCCTGACCGGGCACCGAGGGCTTGAGCACTATCGGCGTGCCCGTGACGTCGCGGCCGAGGGCATCGCGCTCCACGAGAGCTCTGCCTTCGGCGCCCGCCAGGTGGGCATCCCATGCCTGCTCGATTCCGCCCAGACCCTTGCCGTCGAGTCCCTCGAAGCCGATGATGTGGGCGGCCAGCTCGCGGCTCGGGTAGAGACGCAGGCTCTCCTGCAGGAATCCCAGCGCCGGCTCCCGGAGATCGCGGATGGCCTGGACCGCGGGCGGGGACAGCTTTCGCCTGACCCAGACGAAGCGCTTGGAGGAATCGAGACGGCGGACGATGTCGGCCTCCGGCTCGCCGAGGATCGGCGCCAGATCACGCGCGACGCGGGCGGGATCGTCCATGCGCGCGGGCATGGCAAACAGCGACTCGGCAGCCGAGGATTCCGCCAGTACCTGGCCCGCGCGATCGAGGATGGGACCGCGCTTGGGGCGGAGCGGGATGGTCTTGGCGTGCTGGCTCTCCGCCATCCGGGAGTACTCGTCGTGTTTGACGACCTGCAGATAGCCGAGCCGGCCCAGGATCCCGAGGAAGGCACAGGCGAGGAACGCTGCGAAGATCAGCGTCCGGCTCCTCAGGCCCGCGGTCCGCGACACCGTCATGGTGGCGACGTGACCTCGCCTCGCTTCACGTTAGCGGACCCTCTCCCCGGCGGGCGCGCCCGGGGCCGCCTGCGCCGTGCGCTCACCGGCGGCAGCGGCGGCCGGGGCGCTCGCACCCACGAACTCGCGGGCGAGCTGCACCTGCTGCTGCGTGGCCGCAACCATGCCGAGCCGGCTCCGGGCCTCGACTTCGATGCGTGCCAGCGACGAGAGGCTCGCCTTCTCCACGGCGAGCCGTCGGTTGGCCTCCTCAAGCTCGGTCCGGGTCGTGCGCAGCGTGTCGAGCCGATACGATAGCCGGACCTGCTGCACCTTGAGCCCGACGACGCCGAGCACGAGAGTGACGAGCACGCCGGCCCCCACCACCGAGGCGACCATGGCGCGCAGCCGGCGACGATCGCTCGCGCGATGGAAGCGCGCCACGCGCTGGTCGGCGATCGCGGGGGCCCTGAGGCCGAGCGAGAGCTGGATTGGCATGACGCGACCCACGGCTTTCACCTCGCCCCTCGCCTCCCCACTCATCGGCTCGGGCCTCGCCTCGCGGTGCTGCCGCTCTGGTCGAACTGCCACGCTTGCGGCTCGTCGGCGCCGTCACGGCTCGAACTTCCACCCGCCTCCAGCCGCTCGAGCACCCGGAGCTTGGCGCTCCGGGCTCGCGGGTTCTGGTGCACCTCGTCGCGCGAGGCGCTCACCGGGGAAGGCTCGAGCTCGGCAAAGCCCGAGCCCTCGAGCGCCCGGAACGCCCGCTTGACGGTCCGGTCCTCGCCCGAGTGGAAGGAGATGACGCCAAACCTGCCGCCAGGGGCCAGCAGCGGGGGGGCCGCCGCCAGAGCGTCGGCGAGAGCGTCGGGCTCCTCGTTCACTGCCATCCGGAGTGCCTGGAAGGTCCGGGTCGCGACATGCGTCCGGGAGGACCAGCCCGCGCGCGGCACGCCATGCTTGACGGCCTCGACCAGGTCTCCGGTCGTGACCAGCGGGCTCCGGCGGCGGCGCTCGACGATCCGGCGCGCGATGCGACGGGCGTGCCGCTCCTCGCCGTACTCGAAGAGGATGCGGGCGATCTCGGTCTCGGACTCCTCGGCGATGAGCTCCGCCGCGGTCCTGCCTCTCGTGGGATCGAAGCGCATGTCGAGCGGCTCCTCCTTCTGGAAGGTGAACCCGCGGCCCGAAGCATCGAGTTGCTGCGAGGAGAGACCCAGATCGAGCAGCACCGCGTTCGCAAGGGGGACACCGGCCTCACGCGCATGCGACCCGATGTCGCGGAAGCTGCCCTGGCGGAGCCTCACCCGGTCGCCGAAGCGTTCCAGCCGCGCTCGCGCACGCGCGAGCGCCTCGGGATCGCGGTCGATCCCGAGGAGGCGGATACCCTCCCCGCCTGCCTCCAGGAGCCTCTCTGCGTGTCCTCCCATGCCGATCGTCCCGTCCACCACCCAACCCCCGCGTCGGGGGCGCAAGAGGAAGGTCACTTCGTCCGCCAGCACCGGGAGGTGCGCCGCCGCCTCCCGCTCCACGCCTAGACGCCCTTGTCGGCCAGCTTCTCCCAGAGCTCGTCGATCGGCGCCGTCTTGTCGCGCTCGTAGTGCGTCCAGCGCTCGCTGTTCCAAACTTCGAAGCGCTCCTGCATCCCGATGATGATCACGTCCTTGGCCAGGCTCTCGCTCTGCCGGATATCGAGCGGGATCTGGATGCGGCCCTGTGGATCGAGCGTCACATCCTGCCCCTTCGAGAGGTACTGGTACTGGAACTGGCGGCGATGTGGATCGAGCTTCGGCAGCCGGTTGACGCGCTCCTCGAGCTCTTTCCAGTTCCGCTCGGGGAACACGTCCAGCGCCCCTCGCCCGTTCGGCGCGATGACGAGCTTGTCTCCGAAGCCGTCACCCAGCAACTCCCGGAATTTCGCCGGGATGCTGAGACGACCCTTCGGATCGACCGTGTGCCTGAAATGACCCCGAAACACGCTCTCCTCGCGAGAGGACAGTCTCCCCTCGATTTGATATTTGGCCCACTTCATGGGATTTCATCCCACCCCGCGGCCTAATCTAAAGGCTGGTCTGGGACCTGTCAAGAAAAAATCCGATTTCTTTGATATATCCGAGTCGCCCGACCTGTGGGGCCGGGGTCGGGTGCCAGCCACTGCGGGTGGAGTCAGAGCGCTCTAGCGAGGCTTGTAGTACTGGTTGGCCTCGGGCAGCCACGCTTCGATCTGGCGAATCCGGGTCGCCTCGGCGGGGTGCGTCGAGAGAAACTCGGGCGGTCG
>WNGF01002947.1_pt1 | contig 32247 bp, 30 predicted proteins | sample 5400641 | NCBI WGS metagenome assembly WNGF01 (sample SAMN13153371, study PRJNA577476) | soil metagenome | isolation source: 80 cm soil or saprolite under grassland replicate 2 | place: USA:California | collected 2016-06-15 | reverse complement strand
GAGGCTCTGCGCGCCTACACGGCCGACGCGGCCTGGGCGGCTTTCCAGGAAGACGAAAAGGGCTCTCTCGCGGTCGGCAAGCTCGGGGACTTCGTCGTGCTGTCGCAGGATCTTTTCGCCGTCCCACCGGCCCAGCTGGCAACGATCGCCGTCGAAGCAACGGTCGTCGGCGGGCGAGTCGTCTTCGGGAAGTAGCCCTCTCCGTTCCGGGGCCGAGAGATATACTGCGGCAATTCGTCGGAGAGCGGAGCCTGGCACCATGCGAAGATCAGCGAGCCTCGCAGCGATTTCGGGCCTTTTTCTCGCGGTGCCTCTGGCCATCACGGCGGCAGTCCTGGTCAGCGTCAGGCCAGACGGCGCCGACGAGGCCAATACGCGCGACCTCCAGACGGGTGTGTTGGAGCCTGCCGGGCCGCAACGGCGTGGAGGGCCTCTTCTCGTGGGACCTCGGCCCCGCATCTGCTCCGGATTCGTGGTGGACCGCACAATCGACGAGCTCCCCGCCAGTCCCGGCAGCCCGGCCTGCGCAGCCGTCGGAGGCGGCTGCACGCTGCGCGCGGCCATCGATGCGGCCAACTCGTTGTCGAGCGGCGGCGGGGTGATCTGCCTGCCGGCGGGGACCTACCCGCTCACGCTGGGAACCGACCTCGTGATCTCAAAAGACGTCACGATCGACGGCAACAGCTCCGTCGACACTGTCATCGATGGCCTCGACCTGACGCGGATCTTCACCGTCCAGGCCGGCACCGCCGTCCTCAGCAATCTGGAGCTGACCAAGGGCTCGAGCAAAACACCATGCTCTTTCGCTTGTCCAAGAGACGGCGGTGCCGTCCTCGTCTTACCGGGGGCAGCTGCGAGCTTCAACTTCCTGGTTTTCAGCAATAACAAATCGCCTGCCTCGGGCGGCGCGGTCTCCGTGTTCAGCCGCTCATCCTTAGACGTCTCCAACACGGACTTCGTCAACAACCAGGCGACCATTAACGGAGGCGCGATCGCCAACGACGGCCTTCTGACGCTCCAGTTCGCCCGTTTCTTTAGCAACCAGACGATCAGCGAGGGCGGGGCCGTCTTCAATTCCGACTCCGCCGGGGCGGGCAAAGCGAGCACGATCACGGACGCCGAGTTCTACTCCAATACGGCGGGAGCCGGCGGCGGCGCGATCTACGATGAGTTCAACGCCCTGCTCGCGGTCGACAGGGCGACGGCCGGCGGCAACAGTGCGCCTCAGGGAAGTGGCCTGTACAACGCGGGGACGATCATCGTGATCAACAGCACGATCTCGGGCAACCGCAACGCGGGGGGTCCCGGCGTCGGGTTCGCGAACGGCACCGTCGGGATAGCCACGATCGTTAACTGCACGATCACGGGCAACTCGTCGACGGGCGCGGGTTTCGAGATCGACCAGTCAGGCACGACGGTCAGCATCGTGAACTCGATAGCGAGCGGGGATCCGAGCCGCAACTGCTCGCGCCCCTTGACCTCGCTCGGCAACAACATCGAGTCGGGCTCGACCTGCGGCTTCACGATGGCGGGCGACATCCAGAACACGGACCCGAAGCTCGACGCGACTCTGCGATACAACGGAGGCTTCGAGCAGACCCACGTCCTGCTCCAGAGCAGCGCGGCGATCGACGCCGGGACGAACACGGGTTGCCCGTCCGTGGACGAGCGGGGCGTCGCGCGACCCCAGGGAGCCCGCTGCGACATGGGATCGGTCGAGATGATCGGCGTCACGATCGCCGACGTCTCGGCGGCGGAGGGCAACAGCGGCACCACGCCTCTCGTCTTCACCGTCACGCTGTCCGCCCCGTCGCCGAACGTCGTCACGGTGGACTATGCCACGGCCGACGGAACCGCGGCGCTCGCGGACAATGACTACCTCGCGGCAGCGGGCACACTGACGTTCAACTTCGGCGAGCAGGTGAAGACGCTCACGGTGCCGGTCGTGGGCGACCCGAAGTTCGAGCCGGACGAGACATTTTTCGTCAACCTGACGAACCCGACCGGCGGAGCCGCCGTCGTCCGCAGCCCGGCCACCGGCACAATTCTCAACGACGACTCCTTTCTGCCGTCGGTCTCGATCAACTCTGTCGCCGTCGTAAAGCCCCCATCCGGAACGGTGGCCGCGGTCTTTCCGGTGACCCTCTCCTTTGCGAGCGCCGGGCCGGTGCAGGTCTTCTACGCGACGGCGGACGGTACCGCGAAGAGCGGCGTGGACTACCAGGGGGCCCTGTCGGTCCTGACCATCCCGGCCGGGGCGACGTCGGGCTCGATCACCGTGCTGGTCTACGGCAACACGATCGCGTCGGGCGACAAGACGTTCACCGTCCAGATCTACAGCCCGACGGGAGCGACGATCGGAGCGGGCACCGCCACGGGCACGATCCAGGACCGCTCGGCGCTGCCTTCGCTGACGATTGGGGATGCCTCGGTCGTGGCCGGAGCGACCGGCACGACGCCGGCCGTGTTCACGCTGACGCTCTCGCCGGCCAGCAGCCGAACAGTCAGCGTCAACTACCAGACGGCTGACGGCACGGCGACCGCGGCGGACCAGGACTACCTACCGGCGAGCGGGACGGTCCTGTTCGCGCCGCTTGAAACGTCCAAGACCGTGACCGTGCAGGTCCTCCCGAAGAGCTTCCTCGAGACACGGACGTTCTTCGTGGACCTCTCCCCGGCCGTCAACGCTGCGGTGACGCGCTCGCGGGGCATCGGGACGATCACGCGACCCTATCCGACCTTGTCGGTCGGGGACGCCGCGGTGCTGGCGCCGGGCGCCGGCGGGGCCCCGGGAACGGCCCTGCTGCCGGTCAACCTCTCGATCCCGAGCGCGCAGACCGTGACGGTGTCCTACGCGACGGCGGACAAAACGGCTGTGGCGGGAGTGGACTACACCGCCGCGAGCGGAACACTCTCTTTCGCGCCGGGGGAGACGACCAAACCGGTCTCTGTCCCGGTCCTGCCGCGAGACGCCGTCGGGCCGACCAAAGTCTTCACGCTCTTGCTGTCCGGTCCATCTAACGCGATCGTGGCGAAGGCCCTCGGAGACTGCGCGATCTATGATCCGTCGAAACCGCTCCCGCCGGGGCCCTTCCTCTTCATCGATGACGTGACCGTGCCCCGGCCGAGCTTCTCGTTCGCGGCGCACGCGCGCGTCTCCGTCAGGCTGACGGGGCCCAGCCCGGTGCCCATCAGCATCTTCTACACGACGAAGGACGGCACGGCGCATGCCGGCACGGACTACCTCGCCACGTCCGGGACTCTCACGATCCCGACGGGCGTGACGCGCCAGACGATTCTGGTGCCGGTCTTGCGTCTCCCGCCCGGAGGCGGCAACAAGACCTTCCAGATCTCGCTTGCCGACCCCTTCTTTGGCGATCTCGTCCCCGCGGCGGAGGCCACCATCACCATCGTGGGGCCGTAGGTCGCGCGCTTGGGGGCTAAACTCGATCGCCATGTCGAGAATCCACCTCCTGCCGGGGCCGGTTGTCGACCGTATCGCCGCAGGCGAAGTCGTCGAGCGGCCCGCCTCGGTCGTCAAGGAGCTCGTCGAGAACTCGCTCGACGCTAAGGCCTCTCGGATCGAGGTCGAAGTGGACGGAGGCGGCAGCGCGCGCATCCTCGTCCGCGATGACGGCGAGGGTATGTCGCGCGAAGACGCACGCCTCGCGTTGGAAAGGCACGCCACATCGAAGATCTCCTCCGACTCTGATCTCGTCCGCGTGGCAACCTACGGCTTTCGCGGGGAGGCGCTCCCCTCGATCGCTTCGGTCTCGGTTTTGACCCTCACGACTTCCGACGGCTCGTCGCCCGAGGCCGTGCGGTTGCGTGTCGAACGGGGCGCGCCTCCGGCGGAAGAGGCGGCCGCGCGGCCGCGCGGCACCGACGTCCTCGTCGAAGGCCTCTTCGCGAAGACGCCGGCGCGACGCAAGTTCCTCTCGACGCCGGAGGCCGAAGGGCGTCAGGCCGCGGCCGCCGTGACCCGGGCAGCGCTGGCAAGCCCCTCGGTGGCCTTTGCGCTGCGATCCAACGGCCGCGAGCTTCTCGACGCGCCCGCTGCGGTGGACCGCGCGGCGCGCATCCTGCAGATTTTCGGGCGGGAGACGCTGGGTGAGCTCGATGAGTTCGAGGCTCGGGCAGGCCCCTTGAAACTGATCGGTTACGTCACGCGCGGTTCCGTGACCTTCGCAAGCCGGCGCCATCAGCATCTCTTCATCAATGGGCGGCCGGTCGAAGACCGTGCCCTGGCGCGCGCGATCGGGCAGGCCTCGCGCGACGCGATTCGGATCGATCGTCACCCAGCCGTGTTTCTTTTTCTCGAGGCTCAGCCGGGCGCGGTGGATATCAACGTCTCGCCCGCCAAGACCCAGGTTCGCTTCGCCGACGCGGGAACGGCGTACCGCCTCGTTTATCACGCTCTCTTTTCGGCGCTGCTCTCCGGCAAGGAGGAGAGACGGCTCCGGTCGGTGCCGTCCGAGACCTCGGCGGCCGCGGAGCCGTCCACGCCTTCCTCGGTTGCCGACGCCGACGACGCGCCGGCGACTCCTCACGCGGCCCCGGTCGGTGTGCCGGCTCCCGGCAGGCTCGAGCCGCCTCCTGCAATGCCGAGGCCGCCCGAGATCCACGCGATCGGTCAGCACCGCGAGTCCTACATTCTGGCGTCCGGCCCCGAAGGGCTCCTCGTCATCGATCAGCATGCCGCCCACGAACGCATCCTGTACGAGCGCATTCGCGACCGCATCGCCTCGGGGCGCGTTCTCTCGCAACGGCTGCTCCTGCGCGCGCTCTTCGAAGCCACGCCGGAAGAAGCCGAGACGCTCGCCGCGAGCTGGGAAGAGTTGTCGGCGGCGGGTTTCGAGATCGAGCCGATGTCCGGGCAATCGTGGTCCATCGGGGCGTTGCCCGCGGAGGCGACCGACCGCGGCCCGGCCGATACCCTGCATGACGTCCTCGCGACGCTCGCGGAGTCCGGCTCGGCGACGCCGGACCAGCGGCGCGACCGTGTCGTCACGAGCATTGCCTGCCGGTCGGCTGTGACGATCCGCTATCACCTGGCGCCGGAGGAGATCCGGCGCCTGCTCTCCGACTGGACGAAAACGGCTGACCGCTTCACCTGCCCGCACGGGCGGCCGGTGGTCTTGTCGATGACGGAAGAGGAATTGGAGAAGTACTTCAAGAGACGATGACCAGCCCTCTCACCCTGCCCTCTCCCAGGGGGAAAGGGTCTCCCTACCGGCTCCTCGGCGGCATTCCGACGCCGTCGGCGTGCTCCTTGCGCTTCTTGCTGACGTGGGCGGCAATCAGAATGACGCCCAGCAGGACGAACGCGACGGGGCCGCCCCACCGGTGCATGAAGTACCAGTCGATCTCGAAGGTCTTGTCCACCCACCAGAGCAGTCCGAGGCCGACGAGGATCACGCCAAGCGTCAAACCACCCGTTCCATTTCTTTTCATGCGTTCCTCCAGTGCCGTCAAAGACTCGACGCTGGCACCTCGGTTGGTCACCTGGGCCAAGCGAACGGAATCGACGATCCCGTAGAACCAGGTGAAGACGATGAAGATCGCTCCGGGACCGCCGATGACGACCGTGATGAAGATCGAGAGGGCCATTCCCCCGAAGACCTGAAGCGCCCGCTGGAACGCTCCGACGTAGAGGTGGCCCAATCCCGGAATGAAGAAGGACAGCAACGCGGCGAGGAAAGGCGATTTCCGTTCGATGTAATAAGGCGTGACCGGTGCCGCCGGAGAAGCCGCGGGCGCCACAGGCGGAGGAGGCGGAGGCGGCAGAGGCGGCGGAGCCGCGGGGCCCGGGATCGGGTTCTGGTTGTCGTTCATCGTCTTCTCCTGTCGGCGGCGAGTCTTACGTCCGCCACGTCGTGATCGGCGCGTCGGGGTGTCCGGCCTTGTCGGCCAGGTGCACGCCGTCGATGGTGTTTACGACGCCTTTGTCCTCGCCACTCTTCTGGCGGTCCGGCGGGCGCCGCGGCTCCGTTCGCATGACCAGGGCAAGGGCATTCGACAGCGTGGCGCGGCCGTAGCCCGCCAGACGGCCCTTCCAGGCCTCGACCGTCCGGTACGCCTTCTCCTCGATGGCGCCGATCTTTTCCACGGCGCCTGTGCGCGCCGCCGCCACGGCCATGCCCGTCGCGTCCTCGAGCCGCGCCACGCCGGCCTTTCGAGCCAGATCGGCCGGGTTGAATCCTGTCAGCATGACCACGACCGCGGCGGCGTAGGCCAGGGCGATCGCTCCCCTGGGGCTCCACAGCAGGTTCCACAGCCCGGAAGACGCCCGCGGGGCGCGAGAGGGCCGTGCCGCCACCAGGCGTGTGACGAGCCACGGGGCCGGCGCCGGCGGCGCGAGGCTCCGCGCCGAAGAAAGCGCCTGGGCCGCCTCGGTGCAGGCCGAGCAACGTGAGAGGTGAAACTTTCGGCGGGTCTCGTCGGCGGGCGCGATCTCGGCCTCGAGCACCTGGGCGAGCAGCATATCCGCCGCTTCGCACGATACGGTCTGCTTGGGGATCGCCAGGAGCTTCTCCCGGAATGCGGCCGCCGTCGGCGGCAGAGCGAGCTCGCGCGTCAAGGACTCGAGATCGTCCATTCGCTTTCCGAGGGCGTCGCAGTCCGAGCACTCTGCGCGGTGCGTCGCGAACTCGGTTTCGCGGCCGCCGGCCATGAGGCCGTTTCCTTCGCGGCAGCTCATACGAGTGCTCCCGCGGCCACGACGAGCGAGGCCAACGCGCCCGGGCCCCGGCTTTCCTGACGCTCGCGGATTCTTCTCGCCACCTCGGCGCGGGCTCGAAAGAGGCGGGACTTCACCGTGCCGTCGGGCAGTTCGAGCGCCCGACCGATCTCTTCGTAAGCGAGGCCATCGAGGTCTCGCAGGACAAGGATCTCGGCCAGGTCCTCAGGGATCTCGGCGAGCGCGGAGAAGAGGAGCTTCACGCGCTCCTTGCGGATGGCGTCGGCGGCAGGGTCGTCTGCGGAGCGGAGAAGCGGAGCGACGGCGTCGTCGGACACGAATCGGAAGGAGCGCTCGCGCTTGCCGCGCCGGTACCGGTCGATGCAGAGATTGCGCGACAGGGACACGAGCCAGGCCATGAGCGGGAAGCCGCCGTCGTAACGGTGAAGATTCTCGAACACCTTCAGGAAGATCTCCTGGGCGAGCTCCTCCGCGTCCTCCCGCTTCAGCGTGAAGTGGTAGGCCACGGAATACACCTTCGCCCCGAAGCGATCCACGAATGTCCTCCATGCCTCGTCGTCGCCCGTTTTGCAGCGTTCGACGAGTTCCTTGTCATCGCTGCCACTCAATCTCGCCTCACCCCTCCAAAACGCAGGTCCAGGGAAAATGTTCGGACGAAAGGAGGTTCGGGTTTCCTCCAAAGAAGGTTCAGGCTGGCCGGCGCCGTCCGCGACCCCCCCTGCGGCGGCGCCGCTTGGGCCCGGCGGCCCCCCCGGTGGGGGCGGCCCTGACGTCGCCACCCTCCGCCTCGAAGCTCTCCCGAGCCGTCCGGGCCCTTTGCTGGATGGCCCGCCATTCCCGAACCAGATCCTGGCCGCGCCCCGTCGCCATGGCCGACAGCTCGAAGAGATCGAGGGCCACGGAAAACCCCTCGCGAAAGGCGAGCCGGCGAGTGGCCACGCGCCCGTCCGGACGGTGGGACAGCCGGCCCACGAGCTCGAGGCCTTGCTTGATTCCCTGGGTCAGGGCGTGGGGGAGGGTCATCCGGAGAGCGATCGGCGCGACCGTGTCCTCGATGAGCGTCGAGAGAAGCGCGGGCGTCGGCTCGCCGCCGGGCACGGCCTGCCGGACGCGGGATCGCACGATGGCGAGCATCAGCAGCCCGAAGAGCACCGAGTCCCCGTACACGCGGCCGCGTCTGCGTTCCGCGTCCAGGACGTCGAGCAGGGCCCAGAAGAGGTGCCCCGCGCCATGGGGATGCTCGGGATCGATCTCGCGCAGCACCGAGGCGAGCTCGGGCAGCAGAACGTCCAGGAGTCCGACCTCCCGCAGGAGCAGAAAAGTGGGCAGGGCGTGGCCGCCGCGCAGCGACTGGGCGAGCTCCTCCGTCACGCGCGGGGGCGCGGACTTCGCGATCTCCTTGCGGTGGGCGAGGATGGCTTCGTACGCGTCGGGCGTGATGGCGAAACCCAGACGGCTGGCGAACTCGACTCCCCGCAACATCCGCACCGGGTCCTCACGAAACCGGATGTCGGCGTCGCCGATCGTGCGGATCAGCCCGGCCTCGAGGTCCTCGAAGCCGCCGACGTAGTCGATGACCGAGAAGTCGGCGATGTCGTAGAAGAGGCCGTTGATCGTGAAGTCGCGGCGCAAGGCGTCTTCGCGGGGGGTCCCGAAGGTGTTGTCCTCGGTCATGAGCAGGTCGCCACCGTTCGAGTCGCCGAGCGCCGGGCGGCGGCGAAATGTCGCCACCTCGACGACCTTTCCCTGGGGAAAAAGGATGTGGGCGAGGCGAAATCTCCTGCCGATCAGCCGGCAGTTGCGGAACAATCGCCGGATGGCCTGCGGATGGGCGTCCGTCCCGATGTCGAAGTCCTTGGGAACGCGGCCCAGGAGCAGGTCCCGGACGCTGCCGCCGACCAGATATCCCTTGTGCCCCGCCCCGGAAAGCCGGTACAAGACCTTCAAGGCATCCGGGTCGATCTGCTTCCGGGAGATCGGGTGCTCGCTGCGCGGCCGGATGCGCGGCGGCGTTGCGGGGAGGGCCTGATTTGTCGGTTTCGGTTCCTGGATATCGAGCTTCGTGTCGCTAATAGTCGGTCTCCCTGGAGACCCCTCATTTTAGCCGAACCGATTGAAGGAATTGAGGTTTTGACTTTCCTTCGCGCTCTGCGAAAGAATACGCCGTTTTTCCACGACGAAAGTCAAGGAGGGCTGCAAAAATGAAAGTCCGCCTGTTTCTCGCAGCGTTCGCGGCCGCATTGCTCGTCGGCGTTTTTGCCTGCGGAAAAGGCGGTGGCGGCACCGAGATTGTCATCGGCGAATACGGCTCGCTGACCGGGACCACCGCGACCTTCGGTCAGTCCACCGACAACGGGATCAAGCTGGCCTTTGACGAGATCAATGCCGCTGGCGGGCTGCTTGGCAAGAAGATCAAGGTCTTGGTCGAGGACGACCGGTCGCAGCCCGAGGAGGCCACGACGGCCGTCACCAAGCTGATCAACCAGAGTCACGTCGTGGCCGTTCTGGGCGAGGTGTCGTCTTCGCGCTCGCTCGCCGCAGCGCCGATCTGTCAGTCGAACAAGGTCCCCATGGTTTCGCCTTCCTCGACCAACCCGCGCGTCACCCAGGTGGGCGATTACATCTTTCGCGTCTGCTTCATCGATCCGTTCCAGGCCCCGGTGATGGCCAAGTTTGCTGCCAACACGCTCAAGGTCAAGCGAGTCGCGATCCTGACGGACGTTCGCAACGACTACTCAATCGGCTTGCAGACATTTTTCCGCCAAAGCTTCAAGTCCCTGGGCGGCGAGATCGTGGCCGAGCAGTCTTACAGCGAGGGCGACTCGGACTTCCGCGCGCAGCTCACGCAGATCAAGTCCGTCAACCCCGAGGCCATCTACGTGCCCGGCTATTACACGGAGGTTGCCACGATCGCGCGTCAGGCGCGCGAGCTGGGAATCACGGTGCCGCTCATGGGCGGCGACGGCTGGGATTCGCCGAAGCTGTTCGAAATCGGCGGAGAAGCACTCGATGGTTGTTACCTCTCCAATCACTACTCGGTCGACGACCCGTCGCCTGCGATCCAGAAGTTCGTGGCCGACTACAAGAAGAAGTACAACGGCACCCCTGACGCGCTCGCCGCTCTCGGCTATGACGCGGCGCGGATCCTCGCGGACGCGATCAAACGGGCGGGCTCGACCGACGGCGAGAAGATCCGGGACGCTTTGAAGACGGTGAAGGACTTCCCGGGCGTTACGGGAACGATTACGATCAACGCCGACCGGAACGCGGTCAAGCCGGCCGTCGTTCTCAAGATCGAAAAGGGCAAGTTCCACTACGTCGAGACGGTGAAGCCGTAACGGGCGCCGGGTTTCCCGGAGCCGTCGAGGGTTGAGAGTTGAGGGTTCCGTGTTGAAGCCCCGAAGCACTCGGACCCTCGACTCTCCCTCCTTGACTCTCGACGGAACTTCATGAGCACGCTCCTCCAGCAGCTCGTCAACGGATTGTCGCTGGGATCGATCTACGCGCTGATCGCGCTGGGATACACGATGGTGTACGGCGTGCTACGCCTCATCAACTTTGCGCATGGCGACGTCTACATGGTCGGCGCCTACGCGGGCTACTACCTCTCGCGCAAGCTTCAGGGCAAAGAGCCCTCTCTCACGTCCGCCCTCCTCGTCATGTTCGGCGCGATGGCTGCCTGCGCGCTGCTCGGCATGGTCATCGAGCGGTTCGCCTACCGGCCCGTCCGCAGGGCCTCGCGCCTGACGCTTCTCATCATGGCCATCGGCGTTTCGCTCTTGATCGAGAATGTGGCCCAGCACCAGAAGGTGTTCGGCCCCGACCCCAAGTTCTTCCCGTCGCTCGCGCCGCGGATGGACGTCCATGTTGGCGGCATGCGCATCACGAGCGAGCAGATCACGGTCATCGTCGTCTCGTTCCTGCTCATGATCGGCTTGCGGTTTTTCATCATGAAGACACGGACCGGAAAAGCCATGCGGGCGGTCTCCTACAACCTCGACACCGCGAAGCTGATGGGAATCTCGACAGACCGAATCATCGCCGTGACGTTCGCGCTGGGCTCGGCGCTCGCCGCGGCGGGGGGCGTGTTGATCGGCATGCAAATTCCGAAGATCGATCCGCTCATGGGCATCATGTACGGCTTGAAGGCCTTCGTGGCGGCGGTCCTGGGCGGCATCGGCAACGTTCCCGGCGCCGTGATCGGGGGTCTGCTGATCGGAACTTCCGAGGTGATGGTCGTCGGCTACCTCTCGTCCACGTATCGCGACGCGATCGCGTTCGCGATCTTGATCCTCGTGCTCCTGATCCGGCCCCAGGGCATCCTCGGGCGCGTCGCGAAGGAGAAGGTTTGAAGCGGCTCGCCGTGGCGGCAGGGGTCGTCGCCGCCCTTTTCGTCACGAACGGTCTGCTCATGGGGTCCCTCATCTCGGGAATCTCGATCTCGCCGTACTTCGTTCAGGTTCTTTGCCTCGCGGGCATCAACGTGACGCTCGCCGTGAGCCTGAACCTCATCAACGGCTTCACGGGCCAATTCTCGATCGGCCATGCCGGCTTCATGGCGATCGGCGCGTACGCTTCGGCCTGGATCACCGTGACCTTCGGAGACCGCGTCCGGGAGGTCGTCGGATTTCTTCCGGAGGTGGGAAGAGACAGCGTCCTCCTGCTCGTGGCTCTGGCCGTGGGCGCCTTGCTCGCGGCCGTGGCGGGCTTCTTCGTCGGCGTTCCGTCGCTGCGCCTGCGCGGCGATTACCTCGCGATCGTGACGCTCGGCTTCGGCGAGATCATCCGAGTATTCATTCTGAACATCGATACCGTGGGAGGCGCGCGCGGTTACTCGGGCATCCCCAAGCTCGCGAACTTCTTCTGGATCTGGCTCTTCGCGGCGATCTCCGTTCTCGTCGTCTCCCGAACCGTGAAGTCCTCGTTCGGGCGCACGCTCATCGCGATCCGAGAGGACGAAATCGCGGCCGAGGCGATGGGTGTGGACACGACCCGCAGCAAGGTCATCTCGTTCGTCGTCTCTTCGGCCATGGCGGGTGTCGCGGGCGGCCTCTTCGGGCACTACCTCATGTACCTGCACACGAACTCGTTCACGTTCATCAAGTCCTTCGAGATCATCATCATGATCGTGATCGGAGGATTGGGCTCGATCACGGGCTCGGTGCTCGGCGCAGTGCTCTTCATTTGCCTGACCGAGATCCTGCGGGAGGCCGCACAGTTCCGGATGATCCTGTTCTCGCTCTTGCTGATCGTCATCATGATCGTGCGGCCCCAAGGGATCCTCGGGCATCGGGAGCTGATCGACTTCTTCCGCCGCAAGAAGGCAGTCTAGCGTCTTGGCGGTTCTCGAGCTCACCGGCGTCACGATGCGGTTCGGCGGCCTCGTGGCCGTCAACGAGCTGTCCCTGAAGATCGAATCCGGACAGCTCTACGGCATGATCGGCCCCAACGGCGCCGGCAAGACGACAGTCTTCAACGTCATCACGGGCGTGTACAGGCCGACGGCAGGCAGCATACGGTTCGACAGCCGGGAGATCGCGGGCGAGCGCTCCGGGTCGATCACGCGGCACGGCATCGCCCGAACGTTCCAAAACATCCGCCTCTTCGCCGACATGACGGTGCTCGAGAACGTGAAGGTGGCCTTCCACTGCCGGCAGGAGGCGACGCTCGCGGCCGCCGTCCTGCGGACGCCGTTGCACGCCTCGGAGGAAGCGCGGATCGACCGGGAGAGCCGGGAGCTCTTGAAGATCTTCAAGCTCGAAGGCCTGGCCGATGAGAAGGCGCGTAACCTGCCCTACGGCAGCCAGAGGCGCCTTGAGATCGCGCGCGCCATGGCGACCTCGCCGCGAGTGCTGCTCTTGGACGAGCCCGCGGCCGGCATGAATCCCCAGGAGTCCAACGGGCTCATGGACCTGATCCGATGGGTGCGCGACCAATTCGGGATGGCGATCCTGCTCGTTGAGCACAACATGAAGGTCGTGATGGGCATCTGCGAGACCGTGCACGTCCTCGACTACGGCTCGACGATCGCGATCGGAAAGCCCGCGGAGATTCAGGCGAACCCGAAGGTCATCGAAGCCTACCTGGGAGGCGCGTGACGCAGCCGACCGATGCTCCCATCCTGGAGGTTCAGGATCTGCGCGTCTCTTATGGGGCGATCAAGGCGCTGAAGGGCATTTCCCTGACGCTGTCGGCCGGAGAGATCGTGACCCTGATCGGGGCAAACGGCGCCGGCAAGTCGACGACGCTGCGGGCGATCATGGGGCTCGTGCCCGCGGCGGCGGGCCAGGTGCGTTTCAAAGGGCAGCCGACGGGGCGCACGGCGACGCACGAGCTGGTGCGCAGCGGACTCACGCTGGTGCCGGAGGGCCGCGCGATCTTCGCCAACCTGACAGTCAGGGAGAATCTCGAGATGGGCGCCTACTCTCGGCGCGACAAGCGAGAGATCGAGGCCGATTTCGAAAAGGTGTATCGGATTTTCCCGCGCTTGAAGGAGCGGGAAGGCCAGATCGGCGGCACGCTCTCGGGCGGCGAGCAGCAAATGCTGGCGCTCGGAAGGGCCCTCATGTCCCGCCCCCAGGTCCTTCTCTTAGACGAGCCCTCTCTCGGCCTCGCCCCGATCCTTGTTCACGCGATCTTCGAGGCCATCGAGGAGATCCACCGCGAGGGCACGCCCGTCCTCCTCGTCGAGCAGAACGCCAATGCGGCCCTGAAGCACTCCAACCGCGCCTATGTGCTGGAGACCGGCCGCGTCACCCTCGAAGGCCCCTCCGCCGAGGTCGCAGCTAACCCCGGCGTCAAAGAGGCCTACCTGGGCGAGTAGATCGAAACCGGCCCAGCGTCTAGCCCTCAATCGTCTTTGGGATGACCGGATCGAGGCCGGGAAACTGGGCGAGCCAGGCGCGGCGCTCCTGACGAAGCTTGTCCACGAGATTGCGGTACTGCCCGGGCGTGTAATGCGAGCGCGGGTCGTAGCGGGCGGTATCGACGCCCGGGACGCTCTTCGGCACTTCATAGCCCCAGTCGGGGTCCTTCTCCCAGGCAATGCCGTCCTTGGCAATCTGTTTCATGATCTCGGTCGAGATCTTGATCGTGATCTTCTCGCCCGAGGAACCGTCCTTCGCGCCGATCGAGCCGGTGTTCAGGATGTAGGCCTGCATGTCCGGATTCTCCCTGAGGATTCCGAGAAGCCGGTTACCTTCTTCGTGCTCCGGGCCCACGATGAACGGGTTGGTCCCGACCTCGCGCTTGGCCTGGCCCGCCTTCGTCGGATCGCCGGCCGACGTCTCGATGGACTCACCGAGCATGAAGTAGGCGGCCGCTTGCTCCGGGGTGAGTCGCGCGCAGACCGGGATGACGTCGTTGCGACGCGTGATGAAGACGATCTTGTTGGCCTTGGGCAGGTCGATGCCGTCCCCGGTACCCCTGATGTGGCGGCGGAGGACGACGCCCCGGCCGTTTGACGTGATCGACGTGTCGAGAAAGTCGACCTTCCCGGTGACCGGGTCGACCTTGATGTTCTCGTACGCGGCCGTCGGATGCGTCGCCGCGCCCCAGAGGACCGTCTGGGAAGGTTCCAGGCCCTCGGTCTTGATGTAGAAGCCGTCTTCCGTCCCGTACGCGCGTCCCTCCGCGGTCATCAAGACAACGTCGTCCTGCTTGATGATGGCTCGCTCGGGCTCGGCGAGGCCGTGGTCGTGGAGAGTCAGAGTCGTCTTGCCGGTGCCGGACAGGCCGAAGAGCAAGAACCCGACATCACGCGGCTTCCCGTCCGCCGCGTTCACCCTCAGGATCTTCGAGCCGGCGTGCAGACCCAAGCCGCCGCGGCGTTTGATCCAGTACATCGCCTGCCGCAGCATGGACTTCTTGGCTTCACCCGGATAGTCGGAGCCGAGGATGTACGTCCAGCCCTGAGTGACGTCACAGAAGATGAGGCGCTCGGGCCAGTCGGGCACGTAGACGGACACGAAGTCGGGCTCGTGGGAGGAGTCCGACTCGAAGAGCATGTTGTGCCACATGAAGGCGATGCGCGCGTAGTCTTTCGGGACGAACAGGCGGCAGTTCAGCGTCGCAGCCGGGTTATCGCCCATGCGGCGATCCACCTGGAGCATGTCCAGGGAGGAGATCGCTTCCTGGACCTGCCGCACGACCTCCAAAGCCCGGACCGGCTCGAAGGACTGCTGCATGCGGCCCACCTCGACACCGTCGGCCACGATGTAGGTGTTCTTGGCCGACCGGCTCTTGACGCGCGTCGTGTAGACCGGCGAGCCAAATTCGCTCGTGACCTCGTCGGGACGGGCAAGCTCGCGCAGGTGCGCACGCGTCAGGTCTTTGGAGATGGTCTTCGCGCGGATGGTTCGCGGGGAAACCGCGGCCACGGTGCTCATCGAAGCTTTTATACCACGTGGGCCGGAGCCCTTCTTCTGCCATGTTGCACAGTCTGGTGTGCAACCTTGCAGAAGAGGAGGCCCTTTTTTGGTAGAAGAACCTTGATTTCCTGCAAAGTGACACTAAAATCCTGCCGTAACCTCAAAAAACGGAGGACAGAATGGCCAAGGCCAAGGTGCTCAAGTTCGACGCCGCGGGCGGCGGTCTTACCAAGGCGGAGATTCTTAAGGTCTGCGACGCCGAGAACGTCCGATTCTTGCGGCTTCAGTTCACCGACATCTTCGGCGTCATCAAGAACGTCGAGATCCCCAGCTCCCAGTTCCCGAAAGCCTTAGACGGAGAGATCCAGTTCGACGGCTCCTCCATCGAAGGGTTCACACGGATCGAAGAGTCCGACATGAATCTCGTTCCCGACCTCGACTCCTTCGCCATTTTCCCCTGGGCCCATAGCGTGCGCCGGGCCCATGAGGGGAGCGAGGGCGGCGAGAAAGTCGGCCGCCTGATCTGCGACGTCTACAACCCTGATGGCACGCCCTTCCCGGGTTGCCCCCGAATGACGTTGAAGAAGCAGATGGACAAAGCCTCGGCGCTCGGCTACACGATGGTCACCGGGCCCGAGGCCGAGTTCTTTCTGTTCCGCCGTGACGCCAACGGCGACCCGATCGTGGATACCCACGACGAGGGCGCGTACTTCGATCTGACGCCGGTGGACCGAGGCGAGGAAGCGCGGCGCGACATCGTGCTTGCGCTCGAGCAGATGGGCTTTGAAGTCGAAGCGGCGCACCACGAGGTTGCTCCTGGCCAGCACGAGATCGACTTCAAGTACGCCGACGCGGTGACGACCGCCGACCGGGTGTCGACTTTCCGGTTCATCGTCAAGAAGGTCGCCATGGACCACGGCTTGCACGCGACTTTCATGCCGAAGCCGATCTTCGGCGTGAACGGCTCGGGCATGCACGTCCATCAGTCGTTTCTCGACAAGAAGGGCAACAACGTCTTCTACGATGCGAAAGCGAAGTATCAGCTCTCGAAGACCGCTTTGAACTACACGGGAGGCATCCTGCGCCACGCGCGGGCGTTTGTCGCGGTCACCAATCCACTCGTCAACTCTTACAAGCGCCTGGTGCCCGGCTACGAGGCGCCGGTGAACGTGGCTTGGTCCATGCGCAACCGCTCGCCGCTCGTGCGCGTGCCGGCTCGGCGCGGGATGGGCACCCGCATCGAGGTCCGGATGCCGGATCCGTCCTGCAACCCGTACCTGGGCTTCACGGTGATGCTGGCTTCGGGCCTCGACGGCGTGAAGAACCGGATGGACCCTGGCGAGCCGGTGGACAAGAACGTCTTCAAAATGAGCGAGCGCGAGAAGCGACGGCTGCGAATCGATCAGCTTCCGGCCAACCTCTCCGAGGCGCTCGACAACCTGGAGAAGGACGAGGTGGTGACCGAGTCCCTGGGAGAGCACATCCTGTCGCATTTCCTGGAGGCCAAGCGCGGGGAGTGGGCCGAGTACATCTCTCGGGTGCAGCCCTGGGAGATTGAGAAGTACCTGGAAACATACTGACAACGGGAAATCGTCTCTTGTCGTAAGGCCAGAGATCACTCTGGCCTTTCAGGCACGATAATGTACGCCGATGGCTCCCGACCGGTTCCGCGAGCGCTTGGCGTCCGGGCCGCCGCTGCTGCTCGACGCCGCCCTGGGGACGGAGTTGGCGCGGCGAGGCCTTCGGACCACGCTGCCGGTCTGGAGCGCGTGGGCTCTGATCGAAGCTCCGGAGGCGGTTTTCGGAATCCATCGCGACGAGATCGCGGCGGGCGCTGACGTTCTGACGAGCAACACGTTTCGAACGCATCGGCGCTCGCTGGCGAAGGGTGGCCTGGGCGAGGGAGCGCGGCAGCTGACATCGCGGGCCGTGGCGCTTGCGAGGCGCGCCGCCGGACGCGCGAACCGGGAAGTCTTCGTCGTCGGCTCGCTTTCGCCTCTCGAAGACTGCTATCGACCGGACCTGGCTCCGGAGGAGAGCCTGCTCGCAGCCGAGCACCTCGAGCAGGCCCGCTCGCTCGCCGAGGCCGGCGTGGACGCCATCCTGGCCGAGACTCACAACTCGGTCCGCGAGCTGTCTGCGGCGGTGCGCGCGGCGAAGAGCACCGGCCTTCCCGTCGTCGCATCGATGGTGACGGACGGTCAGGGACGCCTGCTCTCCGGCGAGAGCGTCGAGGACGCCGCGCGGGAGATCGCGCAAATCGGGCCGGACGTCGTCGGCATCAATTGCGTTCCCGCAGCGCGCCTCGCCGGCGACCTCGCCCTCGTCCGGCGGACCTTGCCCGACTGGCTTATGGGCGCCTGGGGCAACCTCGGCCCCCCATCAGACGACGAGAAGACGCGCTTTGCAGCGGAAGTCTCGCCCGACCGCTATGCCGAGTTCGCCCGAACCTGGATCGCTCTCGGTGCTCGTCTCGTGGGCGGCTGCTGCGGCACCACCCCCGCTCACACCGCCGCCCTGCGGGCGATGCTGGACTCTGCCCCCTCTCCCCCCGGGAGAGGGCCGAGTGCGGGGCAAACTCAGGCCACGAACATCGCGTCGCCAAAGGAGTAGAAGAAGTAGCCCTGCCCGATGGCCTCCTGGTAGGCGGCGAGGACGTTCTCTCGGCCGCCGAAGGCGCAGACGAGCATCAAGAGCGTCGAACGAGGGAGGTGGAAGTTCGTCAGCAGAGCATCGACCGCGCGAAACTCGGTTCCCGGCGTGATGAAGAGGTCGGTCGAGAAGGCGACGCCGGAGTCGCGAAGACCTTCCGGCCGGCGTGCCCCCGCTTCGAGGGCCCGCGTCACCGTCGTGCCAACGGCGACGACCCGTCGGCCCTCGGCCTTCGCCTTCGCCACCGCCAAGGCCGTCCCGGCGGGGATCACGACGTCTTCGGGGTCGAGGGCGTGGGCGTCTGTTTCGATCGCCGTCACCGGTTGGAAGGTGCCTGCACCGATGGCCAGGGTGAGGTCGGCGATCGTCACGCCCCGCGCGCGGATTCGAGCCAGAGTTTCTTGGGTGAAGTGGAGCCCGGCCGTGGGCGCCGCCGCGGCGAGCGGCTCGCGAGCGAACACGGTCTGATAGGAGGCCCGATCGTCCTCGCGGTCCGGCGCGCCGGGCTCCCGGCGAATGTAGGGAGGCAGGGGAGTGCGCCCGATCCGGAGGAGCAGGGCTTGATCGAGGTCGCGATCGAAGAGGACGACGCGCTTGCCGTCGCGAGCTTCCTCAACCGTCGCACGAGCCCCGCTTTCGAGACGGATGACTTGGCCGGGCCTCGCCCGCCGGCCGGGCTTGGCCAGAGTCTCCCAGCGGCGCAAACCGTCGATCGGACGAAGAAGGAAGATCTCGACCAGTCGGTCCTTGGCGTCGCGCCCGTAGAGCCGAGCGTGCCGAACGCGCACGTCGTTTCGGACGAGGAGGTCGCCGCCGGCGAGCAGGTCCGGGAACTCGGCGAAGCGGCGGTGGCCGATCGAGCCCGTCTTGCGGTCGAGGACGAGGAGCCGGCTCTCTCCGCGGGGCCGCGCCGTCTGCGCGATCCGCTCGGCCGGGAGGAAGTAATCGAAGAGGGCGACTTTCACGATTTTGGATTTTGGATTTTGGATCTTCGATTTGGAAGGAAAAAGCGATGCGCCTCGTCAAGCCCAAATCTAGAATCTAAGATCCAAAATGTCCTCTGATTATCCCGAAGGTCGCGGACGCGTGCGGATCGAGGCGGCCGGCATTGAGATCGAGGGCGTCTCGATCGCCGGGCAGGAGTCGTTCTACAAGCTGCCGGCCTTCCGGGTGTTGCTCGAGTTCGGCCGCGCGCCGGACGACATCGTCTCCTACGCCACAGTCTGCCTGACCCACGCCCATCTCGACCACGCCGCCGGGATCGCCCACCATGCCTCGCGCCGAAAGCTGGCGGGCCTTGCGCCGGCGAAAGTCTTCACGCCGGCTGAGGCGGTTCCGGACCTCGTGGCATGGCTCGAGGCTTGCGAGCGTCTCGAGGCCGTGCGTTACGGATCGAACCTCGTGCCGGTCTCGCCCGGCGATCGCCTTCGATTGCGCAACGATCTGGAGGTGACGGTCCTGCCTGGCCGGCACCGCGTGCCGACGGTCGGATACCTGTTTTCGGAGGTGCGCCACAAGCTGCGGGACGAATTCGCTGGACGGACCGGCATGGAGATCGCGGCGCTGCGCGGAAAAGGCGTCGAGGTCACGCGACGGGAAGAGATTCCGCTGCTCGCTTTTCCGGGAGACTGCGGTGCGGCCGTCTTCGAGGCTGCGCCGCAGCTCTTGGAGGCCAGGGTTCTCCTGCTCGAGTGCTCGTTCTTGCTGGCCGACGACCGCGACCGCGCCGTCGCGTACGAGCACATTCACTTGAGCGACGTCGTCTCCCGGGCTGCCCTCTTTCGCAACGAGGCCGTCGTCCTGACGCACTTCTCGGCGCGCTACCGCCCGGCCGAGATCCGCGAGGCATTGAAAGAGATTCCCGAGCCGCTCGCATCGCGCGTCATCGCGTTTCTGCCTCAGCTATGATTCCAGCCCCGGTTGTGGGGTAGTTGAATTGGTACAACGTCCGGCTGTTAACCGGAAGGTTGCCGGGGGATCGGGGGGCGCAGGCCCCCCGCCTGAAGAGCGCCGCCCGCGGCTGAAGGCCGCGTCTCGCGCAGCGAGCGGGCGGCAACGATTCCCTCCCCCACAGCCCTTGCGACTCTGTCGAGCCGTCGTAAACTGCAACTAACTGTGGGGTAGTTGAATTGGTACAACGTCCGGCTGTTAACCGGAAGGTTGGGGGTTCGATTCCCTCCCCCACAGCCACACCAATCGCGTCAGCGAATGCTCAACAAGACCGGGATCGGGAATCCCAAAACGGTTGGTTGGAGGACGCGCTCACCGACAGCGGTTTCATCTCTTAGAAGTGACGTTTTTTTGCGTTCCCCGTCCTCGGACTGGTCTCGTAAACTACTAAGAAAAAGACACTTCTCGGCCGGGCCTTCAGTGGCGCCATATTTGCGTTGCTTCTCCGCAGAATTTGCCGCTGCGATGGCGGCTTCTTGCCGAGGAGCCGCCATCGGAGATGCAGATGGCAAACGATGGGCATGCCGCAGGGATGACAGACCTGACCGGTCAGAGCGGGAACGAGCAGAACACCTCGCGGTTCGAGGTCGTCCTCGATCGCAAGCCTCCGTTCGGCCCATCCGATGGGGACCAGACCTTCATCGCGCCCCGGCGCCGCGCCACCGATCCCGGGCCCGAGGCGAGCCTGATCCTGATTGCGCATCCCTTGAACCAGTCGCTGGGCACTCGGTTCCGGCTGCGCCCGCGTTCGGCCCTCGTCGTCGGCCGCGCTGCCTCGGCCGACATCAGCCTGCCCGACGTGAACTCGCTCTCCCGGGAGCACGCGCGGCTGACCTACCGCAGCGAATCGGTGATGATCGAGGATCTCGGCAGCACCAACGGGACGTACGTCAACGAGCATCGCATCGAAGACGCGACCCTGTTGCGCAGCGGCGATCGCTTCCAGGTCGGCGCCGCGCACTTCAAGTTCCTGCAGGAGCGCGACGTCGAGAATGCCTACCACCAGGCGATCCACGACCTGGTCGTCCTGGACGGCCTGACACAGATTGCGAACAAGCGCCGGTTCGAGGAGGAGGCCGCTCGCGAGTTCGGCCGCGCGCGCCGATACGGCCGGCCGCTTTCGCTGATCCTCTTCGACATCGATCAGTTCAAGCTCGTCAACGACACATACGGGCACCTCTGTGGCGACGCCGTCTTGAAGAGAATCGTCGAGCTGACGCGGCCGATGCTTCGGCGCGAGCAGGTGTTCGCCCGCGTGGGCGGCGAAGAGTTCGCGATCCTCTGCCCCGAAGGCGGAACCGACAGCGCCGCCAAGCTGGCCGAGAGAGTCCGGTCGCGGCTCTCGCGACACGAGTTCGCCCATACTGGCGCGATGTTCAGCGTCACCTGCTCCTTCGGAATCGCGGGGCTGGGTGGCGAGGTTGCAAGTGTCCAGGAGCTCTATGAGGCGGCCGATCGCGCGCTCTACCGCTCCAAAGACGCCGGCCGCAACACCGTGACGGTCTGGCCGTAGCGTTTCAGAGCTTCGCAGGCACTCCCACGCGCAGGATCCTGCCTTCGAGCACGGACCCCAGCGCGTTCATCCGGAGGATCACGTCGAGCGCCTGATCCCAGGGGACGTTTTCCAGACGGACAGTCACGGAGCCTCTGACTTCGGGATCGACAGCGAGGTTGAAGCGTCCGATCTTCGCGAAGGCCTTGAGGACGTCGCGAAGATCGGCGTCCTTCAAGTCGAGACTGATGGGCTCGCCCCTCCAACGGGCCGGTTGGGGCGTCTCGAGGACGAGGACGGTTCCCGGTGCGAGAACGGGCGGCGTGGTCCCGGCCGGCTTGCGGGCCGGCGCCGGAGCCGTGCCCAGAAGCGTCATCAGAGCGAAAACGCCGACCGCGGCGGTTTCCTTTGGCATCCGTCTGGCAGAGGATAACGCCAGGAGGACAAGATGCAACCCTCTCCGGCCAGGCTGCTGACCTGGCTGCTCGCGGTTCTCGTCGCCGCGGCGGGCCTCTGGGCCGCGTTCGCCCTGGGGCGGCGGTCGGCTGCGGGTAGCCGAATCTCGTCGGCGCCGATCGTGGTCGCCTTGAAGCGGATCGCGCAGCTTGCGACCGTGGAGGTCGAAGTGGCCGATGTCGTGCGCTACGAAGATGTCAAGACGATTCTCATGTTCGACTTCCCGAAGAGCGCGACGCTGCGCCTCAAGGGACGAGTGCTGGGCGGCTTCGACCTCGAGAGCCCGGATTTCGCGGTGACGGCGGACGCGCCGGCGCGCGTGGTGCGCATGCGCTTGCCGCGGCCGCGACTGCTTGCGCTGGACCCCCGCTTCGAGTGGTTCGACGAGAAGAGCGGCTGGGTCAATCCGATCACGCCGAGCGACCGCAATCGCTGGATGCTCTGGGCGCGCGGGGCTTTGGGCCGCGCGGCCAAAGACGCCGGGATCGAGGCCAAGGCCGTTGAGCACGCCCGGGAGCTGCTGTCGGGCTCGGCGCAGGCCTTCGGCTGGACGGCGGACGTCACGGTTGCGGGCGGCGCACCGGCGGCTCCGCCGACGCGCGTGGCGGGCGGCTAGCGTCCCGGCGTGACGCGCTCGGCGTCGGCCTGGCGCTCGGCCATGGCCCAGAGGCCGAGGTGGCTGCGCCACGCGGCGGCGGCCGGCAGCGTCAGCACGAACTCGACGTCCTCGCCGTTCGTGCGAGCGATCCGCAGAGCTTCCATTCGAAACAGCAGCCGGCCCGACGAGAGCCGGGGCCCCGTGGCAATCTTTTGGAGACGCTCTGTGGGAATGACGATCGACTCGCCATAGAGGCCGGCGAACTCGAGCGAGTCCTCCTTCAAACCGAGGATGCCCGGCAAGCGGCGGTAGAGGCCCGCGACGAGGTCGGCCCTCGTCAAGAGCTTCCAGACCTCGGGTCCGCGAGCGATCAGCTGCTTCGCGAGGCGATCCTGCGCTCTTTGCAGCAGGATGCGCGGCGCGACGAGAAAAAACAGAACAACGGCGCCGAGGCCGACGCCCGCTGCGGCGGGGAGATTCAATGCAGGAACTTCTTGCGGTTTCGGATGTAGTCGGTGAAGAGAAATTCGGCCAGGTTGTAGGGCGAGGCGTAGTAGGCGCGGCCGCGGTTGATCTTGGTGAGCTTGTCGATGAAATCGACGAGATAGCTGTCGGTTGCGATCATGAAGGTCGTGATGGTGATCCCATCGCGGCGGCAGGCGTCGGCCTCTTCGAGCGTGCGGTTGACGATCTTCAAGTCCAGTCCAAACGGGTTCTTGTAGAGGCGCCCGCGCTCCCAGATGGCCGAAGGCTTTCCATCGGTGATGAGGAAGATCTGCTTGTTCGGGTTCTTCCTGTGCTGCAGGATCTTGCGCGCCATCGCGAGACCAGCCTTCGTGTTCGTGTGGAACGGGCCGACCTGCGTCTTCGAGATCTCGGAGATGGGCACGCGCTTCGCGTCATCGCCAAAGAGGAGCACGTCGATCGAATCCTTCGGGTATTTGGACTGGATCAGCTCGACCATGGCGAGGGCGACCTTCTTGGCCGGGGTGAACCGGTCCTCGCCGTAGAGGATCATCGAATGGGAGATGTCGATGGCGAGGACGGTCGCGCAGGAGGTCAAATGCTCCTCCTCATGCACCTCGAAGTCCTCCTGGGTCAGGCGGATGTCGTCGGCATCGCGCCCGTTGGACAGCCAGCTGAAGATCTCCTCGAGCGCGGAGCGCCGGATACGCCGCTCCCCGCCAGCAGAGAGGGCCAGCTTCCCGTCGCGGTCCTCGATGATCTCGTTCTTCTCGAGCTCGTTGCGGAACTGCTCGAGATCGATCGAATCGTCGATGATGCCGCGCTCCTGCAGGTACTTCATCCACTTGAGCGCTTCCTCGATGTCGCCGCCCGTCTGGAGAACGAGTTGGAGGAAGAGCTTGACGAGCTCCTGGTAGGTCAGCAACGCCCTGAGCAGGTCGACCGGGTAATCCTCGTAGCGGTAGCGCATGGTCAGTGAGGAAGAGCCGCCCGCCAGACGCGGGCGGCCTCGAGGGCCAGCGTCCGGTCGCTCGTCGTGAAAAACGTGTAGCCGATCTGCTGAAGCGCCGAGATCTGTTCCGCGCGTCCCAGCATGATGCCGGCCGCCTTGCCGGCCTCCTTTGCGGAGGCAGCGACGCGGGCGAGCTCGGCCTGGTAGCGGGGATCGGCATAGTGGCCCGGGATCCGCAGGGCCTGTGTCAAGTCGTTGGGGCCGACGTAAAGAATGTCCACCGGGGGCTGACGGGCGATGGCTGCGAGATCTGCGAGGGCGCCCGAGGTCTCGATTTGCACGGCCACGAGCGTCCCTTCGTTCGCCTCCTTGACGAACCGGTCCAGCGGAATCGTCCCGTAGCGGTTGGCGCGCGCTCCGCCCAGCCCGCGTTTTCCCTCCGGCGGAAACTTGGCGAGATCGATCGCGCTCTGCACCGCTGCGACTCCGTCGGCGCGCGGAAAGAGCGTGCCGGCGGCGCCGGCGTCGAGGCTGCGGCCGACCTCTGCAGCCGTGCACGACGGCACGCGCACGACCGCGGGCAGACCGGCCGAGTCGGCCGCGCGAACCATCATTTCGATTGACTCAATCGAGAAGAACCCGTGCTCGCTATCGAGCACGACGAAATCTAACGCGGCGAGCGCGAGGATCTCGAGAAGGCCTGCGACCGGCCAGGTGACAAAACAGCCGAGGAGCGGCTCGCCGGTCAGGACGCGCTGACGGAAGCTGTCAGGCATCCGCTAGTTTGTCCGGCTCTTCAACAAGTTGAACTTGAGCATCTCGGTGTACGAAACCTTCGAGTCGAGGTCCTCGCGCGCGATCTTCAAGTGCTGGGTCAAGCCTTCGAGGACGAGCTCCATGCCTATCGCGAGCTCTTCGAGCGAGGCCGGAGCGAAACGCTCTTCCACGACCTTCTTCAGCCCCGGCACGACCTCGAGGGCCTTTCGGTGCTCCGCAAACGGCGTGTCGTCCGATATCGTGATCTTGTTGCCCGCGGCGAACCACTCGACGATGGATTCGTACAGCGGATGGATCTTCTCGGGCGCCGGCCGGGCGCGCCGAGCGGGTCCGGCCGCCTCCTCGAGGCCCATCCCTTCTTCGAGCTCGTCGCGCCGGCGCTGCGTGGGCCGGCCCGAGTCGGGAGCGGGAAACTTTGCGTCGAAATGCTTCTTGACGGCCGCTCCGATCAGCTTCTTGGCCACGACCTCGGCGCCCTGCTGCTCGCCCTCGTAGACCATCTCGACCTTGCCCGTGATGGCGGGAAGCGTCGCGGGCAGGTCGCAAAGGCGCGGGAAGACTTTTTTTTCACCGTTCCGGAGGCCGCGCCGTTCCAGGTTCGAAGCGAGAACCTCGATGGCCGAGATCGGCATCCGCGCCGAAACGCCGGAAGACTGATCCACGAACTCCGAGCTGCGCGCGGCAAAGGCGATCTCCTCGACGAGCTGGCGGAAAAAGTCGGGGATGTCGATGGCCGGCTGGTCGTCGCGGTCGAGCCAGGCTTCCTGCGCCGTGATCTTCGCCGCCGTCGCCACGTCGTCGGGGTAGTGCGTCAGGATCTGCGAGGAGATCCGATCCTTCAACGGGGTGATGATGTTGCCGCGGTTGGTGTAGTCCTCCGGGTTCGCCGAAAAGACGAGGAGGATGTCGAGGGGGATCCGCACCGGGAAGCCGCGGATCTGCAGGTCGCGCTCCTCGAGAATATTGAGCAAGCCCACTTGAATGCGCGGCTGGAGGTCCGGCAGCTCGTTGATGGCGAAGATGCCGCGATTGGTGCGCGGCACGATGCCGAAATGGATGACTTCTTCGTCGGAATAGGAGCGCCGCTCCGTGGCCGCCTTGATGGGGTCGATGTCGCCGATCAGGTCGGCGATCGTGACGTCGGGCGTGGCGAGCTTCTCCCGGTAGCGCTCATCGCGGGGGATCCAGGCAAGCGGCGTCGCGTCGCCCTTCTCCGCCAGGATTCGCTTGCCGTATTTGGTAATGGGCTGGAACGGATCCTCGTTAACCTCGCTGCCGGCGATGGCCGGGATTTCGGCATCGAGCAGGTTGATCAGCGACCGCAGCAGCCGCGTCTTCGCCTGACCGCGCAGGCCCAGGAGGAGCATGTCGTGCCGGGAGAGGATCGCGTTGTGAAGAGCCGGCAGGACCGTGCGGTCGTAGCCGTGAATCCCGGGAAACGGGTTCTCGCCCTTCTGGAGGGCGCAGCGGAGGTTCTGGCGCAGCTCCTCTTTGACGGTTTTCGGCCGATAACCGCTCGCTCGAAGCTCTCCGAGAGTACTGGGTTTGGGCATGATTTCCTTTCGGGCTTACCTGTCCGCGTTGCGGGAAACTCAACCGGGCTTGATGGCCGGAACGCTGTCGCCGGGGCGGAAGAGCTCGGCCGCGGGCCGCCCGGCCAGCGACGCTGCCTCGGTCGCAAAAGTCCGCATCTTTTCCTTCTGAAAGCCGACGACCATTTCGCGCAGCATCCCGTCCGTCCCCACGCGCAAGAAGGTCGGCACGCTTTCCATGCCGAGGGCCTGGGAGGATCGCCAGGGCACTGGGTCGAAGAGAGTGGGCAGCCGCACGCCGAGTCTTTGATTGAATGCCGCGGTCTCCCCGGGCTCGTCCTGCGAAACGGCCAGGACGGCGAGCTGGCCAACCGCTCCGAGCCGCCCGATCCGGTCGAAGAAAGGCCAGGCCAGCTCGCAGGTCGCACAGGTCGTCTTGAAGAAGCCGTAGAGCGCTTCGCCGGCCGGGAGCTCCGCCGCGTTGCCGTGTGCGTCCTTGAGGGAGAGCTCCGGCAACCGGCTTCCGGGTGAGAGGACCGCCACCCCGCGATTATAAACTTCGGCTTTCACCGATGACGGAACCAGGCTCCGAGCCCGATCCCCTCGAAGGGTTCACCGAGGTCACGTGCGGAGCGCTCGAGCGCATCGCGATCCGCACGCGCGAAAGCGGCCTGACGCTTTCGGCCTGGCGCCTCGGCGTTTCAACGGCTCAGGGCGAGGGCGTGATCCTGCTCGTTGAGACTCCCGGGGGCGGCGCGCTCTTCCGCGGCGACGGGGTTTGCCTCGGTTGGCCGCAGCAGCGTCTCGAGGCGGCATACCGGCGTCTTCTGCCCGACGGCGGTGATCCCGAGCCCGACGTGGGTCAGCTCGGATAGCCGACGCCAAACGGGGGCGTCCAAGAATCCCATGTCCAAAGTCCCGAGTGGCGCGGATGTTCTCGAGCCTCAGAGAATCCTTCGGAGCCGTTTCGAAGATTTTCGAAGGGCCCTGGCTCGGCGCGACAGGGCCGCCTACGAGCTTGCGCTGCGTGACTTCGAGGGCGCGCTGCGCCGCTGGACGGAAGCCGAGGAGCGCGTGCTGCTCCCGGCGCTCGCGCGTGTCGGCGTTGCCGGGCGCGATCCGCAACGGGAGCTCAGGCTCGAGTACGTGCAGCTCCGCGAGTTGACGCGCTATCTTCGCGAGCAGGTCTCCAACAGCGGTGCGATCGGAGACATCCTGGGACTCGTCGAGAACCTCGACCGGCGGCTGGCAGCCCACGAAGCCGAGATGGAGCGCGTGTATTACCCGGCTGTGGCCTCGGTCCTCTCGCCGGAAGAGCGAGCGAACCTGGCGGAAGCCGCCCCTCCGCTCTAGCGGGCTCGCTCAGAGCCCGGCCAACCCCGGCTCGATTCGCGTGTAGCCCTGCTCGGCCGCCCAGAGGTCCACCGAGAGCGAAACCAGGTCGTCCACTTCCGGGATCGGCCGGGCATCTTCCGAAAGGTCGATCGACTTGACGTAACGGTGACAGGTCTCGCAGGCCTCGATGCGGACGGCCCGGTGCCTCTCGTTCTGGAAGGAGGGAAGCTTCGCGGGCTCTTGCTCGAAGCAGGACGGGCAAAGAATGCGTCCGAAGAGCCACTCGCCGCCGCAAAGGGCGCAGACGAGCATGCGCCGGGCGCCCTCCATCAAGGAACCCTCGCGGCGTGCGGAGATCCCGGGCGCCCCTCCGCAGAACGGGCACTGTCCCCGCCGGTGCACCCGGTCGGGCGCGACGTTGATCGTGCGCAGGACCTCCACGTAGGGCCGGAGGATCGACCGGGAGAGGTAGTCCTCCGACGAAGGTCGGTCTCCCGACCAGTAGACCAGCAGACGGGTCCTGGCGGTCGAAGGGAGGTCCTGCAGGCGTGCGCGCGCGTCTTCGGAGAGCGCCGCCGGACCTTCTTCGGCGGCGAAGCGGAGGATCGAGGAGACCTGGCCGAGGAACCGGTCGGCGTCACGGTCGATGTGGCCGGAAAGGGGTCCTTCGGCGTGTGCGGTCTCGATCGTGCCCGCCACCCGTCCCTGAACGCGGTAGAGGCCGGCTGCAAAGCGGAGAGGCTCTTCTGCAGCCGGCGTCCCGCGCGCCAGAAGCTCCGCCCGGGCCGAGCGGCGCTCGAATTCCGAAGCGGTCCTCGAGTCCTTAGCTGCGACGGGACTCTTCACCCGTGACTTCGCGGTACCAGCGCGGATGATGCAGGCGCGCCCAGGCGCGCGTCACCGTGCCGCGCGTCATGGAGCCGAACGTGCCGGGCTCGGCCACCGTTCCCAGGTAGATGTGGAAGACGATCAACATCGCGAAGAGGATGAAGGTGAGATCGTGGACCAGATAGGCGAGCTCCATGAGGAGGCGTGGAAAGGCGCTTGGGAACCACATCATCAGCCCGGACAGGAGGAGGCCCAGGGCCGCCAGGGAGACAAGCCAGAACTGCAATTTTTGGCCGCCGTTGTACTTGCCGACGTTCGCATCGTCGGTTTCGTAACGCAGGTACTGCATGGCTCTGCCTCCGGTGAGCCATTCTTTTCGCTCGGACGGCTCCAGGCGCATGTCTCCGAGCCACTGGACGAACATCACGATGGACGCGGCGAAGAAGGCAAGGCCAGCCCACGGGTGGATCACACGACACACCGACAGGCCGCCGAACAGGTGAGCCATCCAGCCGAAGACCGGCGCCCAGATCGGCATGCCGGTGAAGAGGCAGACGAAAAACGTGATCGCGGCCGCCCAGTGGATCAGGCGAGAGGCCCGATTGTGGCGGACGATCTCGTTGCCGACGACGACGTCTTCCTGTGACTGCGCCGCGATCACGGCGGCATCCGTGGGGCGGATCGGCCTGGCAGTGCTCATCGGAGTCCCCCCTTCACGCGACCGGAAGGTTTGTGTCTTCGGCGTCGGCCCCGGCGACTTCCTTGCGCCCGTACTTGGTGTAGTGCCCGAAGGCCCCCAGCACCGCGCCGAAGATGGCGACCACACCGAGCGGCCGAAGGACCGACTTCCAGAGCTTCACGCCCCAGGGCACGTGCGGATTGCTCGGCAAACCGTACCAATCCGGGTGATCGCCGTGCGCGAGCACGGTGACGACGCCGGTGCCCCCCACACCCTGCGGGTTGTACAGCGCGGCGTCTTTGAATCCCGTCGTCTTCAGTTGCGCGACCCGCGTATTGCCGAGCGCGACCATGTCGTCCTTGGTCCCGAACTGGAGGCAACCGGTCGGGCACGCCTTGATGCAGGCGGGCTCGAGCCCGACGGAAGTCCGGTCCACGCAGAGCGTGCACTTGGCCATCTTGCCCGTGGTCGCGTGGAACCGAGGGACGTCGAACGGGCAGCCGGTCTCGCAATACCCGCAGCCGATGCACTGATCGGGATTGACGTCGACGATACCGTTGGCATACTGCACGATCGCGCCCGGCGCCGGGCACGCGGCGAGGCAGCCCGGCTCGTCGCAGTGCATGCACTGGTCCTTGCGCATCAGCCAGGCGATTCCGCCGTCGAAGTCGCGCTCGCTGAATCGGATCAGGTTCCAGTACTGGGAATGCAGCGTCGGAAGCGTCTGATACGTGCCTGTCTGCTGGGTCGCGACAGTGCCCAGATCGTTCCATTCCTGGCAGGCGGCTTCGCAGGCCTTGCAGCCGATGCACGTGGTCGTATCGATGTATTTGGAGACGGTCGGAACGGACCGAAGGCCGGTCTTGCTCCCCCAGACCGAAGCGGAGGAGCGGCGGATCTCGAGATTGTGGGTGCTCATGTCCGCCTCCTACGCCTTTTCCACTTTGACGAGGAAGGCCTTGTATTCCGGGGTCCACGTGTTGGGATCCATGGCCGACGGTGTCAGCAGGTTCGCGAGCGGGCCCGTGTGGTTGGCGGCGCCGGCGAACCCCCAGTGGATGGGAAATCCGATCTGCCAGGCCGGCTTGCCGTCGATCTTCAACTCCGGCATGCGTTTGGTGACCATCGCCACGCCCTGGATCTCTCCGCGCGCCGAGACGACCTTCACCTGCGAGCCGTTGGCTATTCCTTTCTCCTTCGCGAGCCCCTCCGGGATCTCGACGAAGAACCCGGGCTGCATCTCGTTCAATCTTCCGTTCTGCTGATGCTGCGTCCAGTAGTGGAAGTGCTCCGTCAGCCGATACGTCGTGCAGACGATCGGGAAGTCCTCCTTCTTGCCGTAGGTGTCCTTGTCGGTGGAGAACCTCTTCGACGCCGGATTGGAGGTCACCTTCGGATGGAGCGGGTTGTCGATCGCCGCTTCGACCGCCTCGTAATGCTCCGGGAAAGGCCCGTCGTTCAAGGCGGGGGAGTAGAGGCGGCCGACCCCTTCGGGGAGCATGATGAACGCGCCGAACTCGCCCGGCTTCGAATCGGGCTTGATGTCGGGCACGTCGCCCACCCATTTCTCTCCGTTCCAGGAGATGCCCGCGCGCTTGGGATCCCAGGGCTTGCCATCGGCATCGGCGGAAGCGCGGTTGTACATGATCCGCCGGTTCGCAGGCCACGAGAATCCCCAGGCGTGGTACATCCCGAGGCCGTTCGGGTCGGCGGTGGAGCGCCTTTGCGCGTTGTTGCCGGCCTCCGTGTACACCCCGGAGTGGAGCCAGTTGCCGCACAGGGTCGAGCCGTCGTCCTGGAGCTGGCCGAAGCCGTCGAGCTGCTGGCCCGCGGTCTTCAAGACCTTCGTCTTGTCCTTAGGGTCCGGAATGTCAGCCAGCGCCTTGCCGCTCATCTCCTTCAAGACTTCGGAGAGATCGGGATTGACCGGGTTCGTGTAGGACCAGGAGACGTTCAAGACGGGATCGGGCAGCGCGCCGCCCTCCTTCTTGTAGAGATCGCGGACGGCCAGGAGAATGCGCGCCAGGATCTCCTGGTCGGCCTTGGCCTGCCCCGGAGGATCGAGCGCCTTCCACTTCCACTGCAGCCAGCGAGCGGAGTTCGTGAACGTGCCGTCCTTCTCGGCGAAGTTCGCGGCCGGAAGCAGGACGACTTCCGTCTGGATCTTCGACGGCTCCGGCCCGCCGTATTCCTTGGGGGCCTTCCAGAAGGATGCCGTCTCGGTCTCGACGTTTTCGACGACGACCAGCCACTTCGCCTTCGATAGGGCGGCGACCATCTTCTTCGAGTTCGGCCCCAGGCCCACCGGGTTCATGCCGAACGTGATCAGGCCTTCCGGTCCCGGTTCCTTGGCGCCGAGGCGCGTCGAGGTGCCCCGGTACATGTCGTCGAAGATGTACATCCAGGAATAGTTCCCGTCCGTCTTGGGGAGCCAGTCGTAGCCGAAGTCGTTCTCCTTGGTCGCGGCCTTGCCCCAGACCGATTTCAACAGCGAAACCATGAACTTCGGGTAGTTCACCCAATAGTTCATGCTGGGCCAGCTCTCCTTGTTCAATGTCGTGGGGGTGACCGTGTCCAGATACTCCTTCAGGCTGATCTGCGCCCCGGTCGGAGTCTTCAGGTAGCCCGGCAGGATCTCGGTGTTGCCGCCGGTATCGGTCGCGCCTTGAATGTTGGAATGGCCGCGGAAAGCGTTCATGCCTCCGCCGGGCCGCCCGATGTTGCCGAGCATGAGTTGGAGGACCGCTCCCGCCCGGATCATCTGGACGCCCGTGGAGTGCTGCGTCCAGCCGAGCGCGTACGTGATCGTTCCGACCCGCTCCGCATTGCCAGTCGAAGTCACGATGTCGCAGACCTTGAGGAAGGTCTCTTTCGGCGTGCCGCAGATCCGCTCGACCATCTCGGGCGTGTACCGGTCGACGTGGGTCTTCAAGAGCTGAAAGACGCACCGTGGATCCTGCATCGTCGGATCGACCTTGTACGCCTTGGTCTTGGGATCCGGCTCATAGGCCCACGCCGCCTTGTCGTACTCGCCCTTGCCGTTGTCGAAGCCGGAGAAGAGCCCGTCGGTGAAGGCGTATTTCTCGCTGATGATGTAGGGCCCGTTCGTGTGGACCTTGACGTAGTCCTCGTGGAAGCGCTTCTTGTCGATCGCGTATCGGATGAGGCCGTTCAAGAACGCGATGTCGGTTCCCGGACGGATCGGCGCGTGCAGGTCCGCGACCGCTGCCGTGCGTGTGAAGCGCGGGTCGACCGCGACGAGCTTGGCGCCGCGGGTCCTCTTGGCCTCCATGAACCACTTGAAGCCGACCGGATGGTTCTCGGCCGGGTTGCCTCCCATCGCGAGGATGACGTCGGCGTTCTTGATGTCCACCCAGCCATTGGTCATCGCCCCCCGACCGAACGTGGCGGCCAAACTGGCCACCGTGGGGCCGTGTCAAACCCGGGCCTGGGAATCTCGGT
>WNGF01002081.1_pt1 | contig 32253 bp, 33 predicted proteins | sample 5400641 | NCBI WGS metagenome assembly WNGF01 (sample SAMN13153371, study PRJNA577476) | soil metagenome | isolation source: 80 cm soil or saprolite under grassland replicate 2 | place: USA:California | collected 2016-06-15 | reverse complement strand
ACGACGACGGGTTTCCCAAGGCCCCACCCACCCCGCCCGCCCTCTCCGCGGTGCTCAAGGTCGGATCGAGGACTCGAGGGGCGAGGCTCTCGTGTGCGGCCGGAAGAGATTGCGGGCCCCCAACCTTCCTACGACACGCGGGCTTGAGGTCGGCCGTGATCGTCGGTAGTCCACGCGAGTCCTTCGCTGCACGCCTCCGCGGCCCGAGCGCCGCGTGGAGGGCGGGAGAGACGAGTGGGCCTTCGGAAACCCGTCGTCGTACGTCGTGACAGGCGGACCGCTTACCGACATGCAGGCGGACGGCTAGCCGGTCCGATCGGGTTTCCGAAGGCCCACCCGTCTCTCCCGCCCGGCGAACGGGCAGTCAGGGTTCGAACTGAGACACTACCTCAGGCGGTGAGATGACCGAACACAAGGCGCAGCGGAAGCGGAGAGTGAGGCGGCGGAGCCGGACGGTGTTCGAGACGGAGTCGGAGCTATCCGGGAAGATTCGGGTCGTCGAGGATCACGTGGAGCGACGTCTGATCGTGGGCGGCGACACGCTGTCCGTGTACCCGCTCGACGGGGACTGGTCGCGGTTCCACAAGGAGTACTGGTGGCACGCGCTCACGGCCGTTGCCCTCGGGCCGCGGCCGACCGCCCTGCTCGTCGGTCTGGGCGGCGGCACCCAGGTCCATCTCCTGCGGCGGCTGGTCCGCCCTCGCCGCATCACCGCGATCGAGCGCGATCCGGAGATTCTTCGCGTCGCGCGCGACTGGTTCGGCCTCGAGGACGTGGGCGGCATCGAGTTTCTCTGTGCCGAGGCCGAGGCCGCCGTCCAGAGCCTCGCCGCCGCGGACCGACGGTTCGACTTCATCATGGAGGATGCCGCGTACGCTGAGGCCCCGGAGCGCGCGGTGCCGCTCGCCCGCGCGCTGGCCGGGCGGGTCGCTCCCGCGGGCACGCTGGTCCTCAATCGCCACTACCGCTCGGACGCCCGCGCACTGACGAAGGAGATGCGCGCTCGGTTCGAGCAGGTCACCGTCCGCCGCGTCCGCCGCGAGGGCGAAAATGCTCTCGTGATCTGCGTCGGCCCGCGGGAGTGAGGATGCGTCAGATCTTCTTGTAGCGAAGCCGGTGGGGGCGCTCGGCGTCGGCCCCCAGCCGCCGCTTCCGGTCCGCCTCGTAGTCGGCGTAATTGCCCTCGAACCAGACGACGCGACCCTCGTCCTCGAAGGCCAGCATGTGGGTGGCGATGCGATCCAGGAACCACCGATCGTGGCTGATGACGACGGCACAGCCGGCAAACTCGAGCAACCCGTCCTCGAGCGCCCGCAGGGTATCGACGTCCAGATCGTTGGTCGGCTCGTCGAGCAACAGGAGGTTGGCCCCGCTCTTGAGGACCTTGGCGAGGTGCAGGCGGTTGCGCTCGCCGCCCGACAGGTCGCCCACGCGCTTCTGCTGGTCCGTTCCCTTGAAGTTGAACGATGCGACGTACGCTCGCGACTGCAGCGTGCGGGCGCCGACCGTGAGCACGTCGCTGCCGCCGGAGATCTCCTCCCACACGGTGCGTGCGGCCTCGAGCGTATCCCGGCTCTGATCGACGTAGCCGAGCCGGACCGTCTCGCCGACGCGGAGCGCGCCGCCATCCGGCTTCTCCTGATCGGCGATCATCCGGAACAGCGTCGTCTTGCCCGCGCCGTTGGGGCCGATCACCCCCACGATCCCGCCCCGCGGAAGCTTGAACGACAGATCCTCGATGAGCACCCGGTCGCCGTAGGCCTTGGCCAGGTGGTCGGCCTCGACGACGACGTCGCCGAGGCGGGGCCCCGGCGGAATGGCGATCTCGAGGGCGGCCGCCTGACGCTCGAAGGACTCGTTGAGCAGGGCGTCGTAGGCCTGCAGACGCGCCTTGCTCTTGGCCTGCCGCGCGCGGGGCGCCATGCGCACCCATTCCAGCTCGCGGGCGAGCGTGCGCTCGCGCGCGGCGTCTCGCTTCTCCTCGTGCTCGAGGCGCTGGTGCTTCTGCTCGAGCCAGGACGAGTAGTTGCCCTCCCAGGGAATGCCCTGACCGCGGTCCAGCTCGAGGATCCATCCGGCGACGTTGTCGAGAAAGTACCGATCGTGGGTGATGGCGACGACGGTCCCCGAGTACTCCTTGAGATAGCGCTCCAGCCACCCGACCGACTCGGCGTCGAGATGGTTGGTCGGCTCGTCGAGCAGGAGCATGTCCGGACGCGACAGGAGCAGCCGGCACAGCGCCACGCGCCGCCGCTCACCGCCCGAGATCTTCGCGACGTCGGTATCGCCCGGCGGGCAGCGCAGCGCATCCATGGCGAGCTCGACCGTCCGGTCCAGGTCCCAGGCGTTGACGGCGTCGATGCGATCCTGGAGCCGCGCCTGCTCCTCGAGGAGCTTGTCCATCTCGTCGCCGTCGATCGGCTCACCCAGGCGTGTGCTGACGGCCTCGAAGCGCTCCAGGAGCGCGTGGGTGTCGGCGACCCCGTCGTCGACGTTGCCGCGCACGTCTTTCGTCGGATCGAGCTGGGGCTCTTGCGGCAGGTACCCGACCCGCAGCCCGTCGGCGGCCCACGCCTCGCCGAGAAAATCGTCGTCCACGCCGGCCATGATCCGGAGCAGCGTCGACTTCCCCGCCCCGTTGGCGCCGAGGACTCCGATCTTGGCCCCGTGGAAGAACGACAGCCAGATCCCTCGCAAGATCTCCCGCTTGGGCGGGACGACCTTCCGCAGATCCTTCATCACGTACGCGTATTCGCCAGCCATGAGGGTCATTGTAGCCGTCTTGACAAGCCAGCGGCCGCCTCGCAGCATGGCGCGGCAGAGATTCCGAGGAGGACGGCGATGGGACTGCTGGATGGCAAGGTCGCGGTGGTCACGGGGGGCGGGACGGGGATCGGGCGTGCCGTGTCGCTGGATCTCGCGCGAGCGGGCGCCAGCGTCGTGGTCAACGACTACGGCGTCAGCGTGGACGGGCGCGATCCGTCCAGCGCGCCCGCCAACGAGGTGGTCGAGACGATCGGCAAGGCCGGCGGACGCGCGATCGCGAGCCCCGAGAGCGTGGCGACGATGGCGGGCGGCAAGGCGCTCATCGATCTCGCCCTTCGCGAGTTCGGCGACCTGCACGTGCTCGTCTGCTGCGCGGGGATCCTGCGCGAGCGGATGATCTTCAACATGGCCGAGGAGGAGTGGGACGCCGTCATCGCCGTCCACCTCAAGGGGCACTTCGCAACGATGCGCTACGCCACCGCGCACATGCGGGAGAAGAAGACCGGGAGCATCGTGACCTTCACCTCCTCGGCCGGGCTCGAGGGCAGCCCCGGGCAGCCGAACTACTCGGCGGCCAAGGAAGGCATCGTGGGGCTCACCCGCTCGACGGCGCTGGCCATGGCGAAGTACGGCGTGCGCTGCAACGCGATCGCGCCGACTGCCGACACGCGCATGACCCAGCGCCTGCCGGAATCGCGCCGGGGCTCCGCCACGGCGACTCCGCCGGACGCCATCGCGCCGGTGGTCACCTTTCTCGCGAGCGATCGCGCGGCCCACATCACCGGACAGGTGATCGCGGTACGTGGCACGGAGGTGAGCGTCTACAGCCAGCCGGCGCCGCTACGGACGGTGACGGGCGCCCAGCCGTGGACGGCCGAGACGCTGGCCGAAGTCTGGGACCGCGCCCTCGGCCAGGACCGCCTGCGCCGCCTCGACGCGATGAACATCCCCTGGCCGCCAGCACCCCGCTGAAAAAGGCCCATCTGCGTGGCAGTAGGAGGCGAGGTCGTCCGACCGAGCCGACGCTTCAGAGGCTCGAAAATTTCGCTCATTTCACCGCTCGGCTCGCGCCGGCTGCCAGCGCTCACCTCGCACTGCGGCCGCCTAGCATCTGGGCCTTTTTGAGCGGGGTGCTACGCGGCGCCGAGGAGCCGGCGGTGCTCGGGCATCATGCAGCGGTCCTGGACGACCTGGATGCCGGCGCGGGCCAGCATCGCGGCGGCGCCGTCGTGACGGATGCCGAGCTGGAACCAGACCACCTGGGGACGCCACGGCAACGCCAGCACCTCTCGCGCGTGGCCGGGCAGGAACTCCGGACGCCGGAACACCTCGATGACGTCGACGGGCTCGCCGAGGTCGGCCAGGGTCGCCCCGACGCGGACGCCGAAGAGCGAGCGTCCGGTCAGCGTGGGATTGATGGGCAGGATCCGGTAGCCTCGCGCGGCGAGATACGCGGGCACGTAGTACGCCGGCTGGTTGGCCTGCGCCTTGGCGCCGAGCACGGCGATCGTGCGGGCCGATGTCAAGATCCGCCCGAGCGCGGCGTCGTCGGAGACGATCAGCTTTCGCCAGTCACTCATCCCACTCATCATCCTACAACCGCTCGCACGAGTTCCGCGCCGATTACCTCGACCCGCCATCGGCGCACGCCCTCGACGCGTCCCAGCGCGGCGAGATCCCGCGGGCCGGCCTCGGCAACCCGATGGATCAGGCGATTGGGCAGGAGGACTCCGGGATCGAGACCCAGCCGCGGTGCGGCCTCGGCCCGCCACTGTCGTAGAGCCTCGATCCGGCGTCGCACCACGCCCGAAAGCGACGGGCGCGGGGCGTGAAGCGGTGCGGCCGGTCCGGGGTCGGGTGCCGACCGACCGCGGGCGATCGCCGAAAGAATCACCTCGCCCCAGCGCCCGACCACCCGAGGGGTGCATCCGGGAATCGCCGCGAGCGTCTCGGCATCGCCGGGCGCGCCGGCCGCGATCGCGATCAGCGTCGCGTCGGACAGGATCTTGAATGGCGGCCGGTCGGCGGCGAGCGCGAGCCGCTCGCGTGCCGCGTAGAGCTCCCGGAGAATGGCGAGCCCGCCGGCGGGAAGCTCTCGGGTACCCTTGAGCCTCGCGTACGCGTCGGGATCCACCAGCCGCTCGGCCACGGGATCGGCGGCCAGCGCCGCGCACTCCTCCTCGACCCAGGCCAGACGATCGACCCGCAGCAGCTCGTCGCGCAAGCGGTCCTTCAGGGCGATCAGGTGCAGCACGTCGGCCGCGGCGTAGACCTCCTGGGCCTGCGTGAGCGGCCGCGCGGACCAGTCGTCCTTCTGGCGAGATGGGGGCAGCTCGACGCCGAGATGATCGCGGATCAGCACCTCGAGGCCCAGGTTCCTGAACCCGAGGAAGCGGGCCGCCAGCGAGGTGTCGAAGACGGCGCCGAAGGTGAAGCGAAACCGGCGTTTGAGGTGAACGAGGTCGTTGTCGCCGGCGTGGAGCACGATCAGGGTGCGCCCCTCGGCGAAGAGCGGGATGAGCGGCGAGAGGTCGGCCACGGCCAGCGGATCGACGAACCACGGCGTGCCGTCCGGCGTGGCGATCTGGATGAGGGCGAGACGCTCGGGATAGTGATGAAGGCTGTCGCCCTCCGTGTCCAGCGCGATCTCGGAATGTCGCCCGAGCTCTCGCGCGAGCCCTTCGAGCTCCGACGTCGAGCGGATCCAGCCCGCCGCGCGAGCCGTAGGGCGTCGCGGGGCTGGGGCCCCGCCGCCCGAGGCGAGCTCCTCAGGAGTGTAAATGGGACGACGACCGCTACGGCGTACGCTCGAGGATCGCCTGCTCCATGCGCTGGAAGCGCCGCCGCAACGGCTCGAGGCCTTCCTCGTGGGTGATCACGTACAGCCGGTCGTCACGGATCGCGGCGAGCACCATCTCCGCCACGGCCTCGGGGGCGAGCGTTCGCCCGATGAGCGTCATCGCCGCCGCGGAGCCCACCGCGTCGTTACGCAGCCCTCCCGGCCGGTTCCGCTCACTCTCGCGGATGCGCGTGTCGACGCCGAGCGGGCACAGGACGGAGACGCCGATCCCGTAGGGACGGAGATCCTTCGCGAGGGTCTCCGACAGGCCCACGACGGCATACTTCGACGTGTTGTAGACGCCCAGGCCCTGAGAGGCGATCAGGCCGGCCATCGAGGCGGTGTTGACGATGTGGCCCGGCTCCTTCTGGGCGATCATTCGCGGAACGAAGGCCTCGACCCCGTGAATCACACCCCACAGGTTGACGCCGAGCACCCACTGCCAATCGCGATGCGTCGCGGTCTCGAGCCCGCCCCACAGGGCCACGCCGGCGTTGTTACAGACGACGTGGACCTTCCCGAAGGTCGTGAACGCGCGGTCCGCGAGCGCCTGCACCTGGGTCAGCTCGCTGACGTCCGTGGGGACGGCGATCGCCTGGCCGCCCATCCCCCGGATGGCGGAGACCACCTCGGCCATCCGCGGCTCGTCCAGGTCGGCCACGACGACACGAGCCCCCGCGCGCGTGAAGGCCAGCGCCAGCGCGCGACCGATGCCGCTGGCGCCGCCCGTGACGACGGCCGTCCGTCCCAACAGCGATTCGAGCAAGATACCTCCTCATTTGGCGGGAGCGCCGTCGAGCAGGGGCCGCAGCACCGCTTCCAGGCGGTCCAGGTCGGCGGGCTTTCGCAGGAACGCGGCGAAGCCGGCTTCCTCGGCCTTCAGTAAGGTATCCGCGCTCGTATCGCCCGTCAACGCGACGATGGCGGTGTCGGCGCCCCCGCCGTGCTGGCGGAGCCGCTTCGCGAACTCGAAGCCGTGCATGCCGCCCAGGCGAAGGTCGAGCAGCACGACCTGCGGCGCGTTGCGCTGGGCCAGCGCCAGTGCCGTCTCCCCCGATTCGCTCATGACTACGCGGGCATCGGGAAACAGGGTCGCCAGATACTCGCCGATCGCCTGGCGACTGTCGGGATCGTCTTCGACGACGAGGATCACGAGATCCTCCGCTACGCGGTCAGCGACGCGGCTTCTGCGAGCCAGGACGGTGCATGGCCACGCCGGCGCGCAGACTCGACGACGCGCCTGAGGTTCCCGAGGTCACACCAGCCGACGTCCTTGACGCGCATGACGCTCAGCCGATCGGGAACGCGCGTCACCACGCCGTCGGAGAACCCGATCGTCGGCAGCGTGGCATAGGCGCGTGCGAGAGCCATCCCTTCCGTGCGCGTGCCCAGCGCGGCGTCGGCGGGCGCGAAGGCGCCGATGAACTCCGGCAGGGCGGTCTCGATCAGCCGCCGGAAGGCCTCGGCCCAGCCCACCATCACGAAGCTGTTCCAGAGACAGCCCCGCTCCAGGAGGATGCGCGCCAGAACCGAGGAGGGCTTCTCCCAGAACCGACGGATCGGCGCGACCACCGGCTCGTCGCCGGGCTGGGGCTCGATCCAGCCGTACTCGGTCTCCGCGTCGCGGGGCTCGATCCCCAGGACGATCACCCGGTCGCGCTGGGTGGCGAGGACGCCGACCGCCTGGGCCACCGCGCTCATGAAGGTCGCCTCGTCCTCGATGTCGTGATCCGACGGCAGGATCGCGATCGGCACGTCACCGGCCAGGCGGCGCGCGGCCAGGGCGCCGAGCATGATCGCCGCAGCCGTTCCCCGGTTCTGCGGCTGCACGAGCAGACGTCCGGGCAGGAGCTCGCGACCCAGGTCCGCGTAGAACCGCTCGTGCGCGGCCGTCACGACCACGAGCTGGCGGTCGGGCCGGATGATCCGGTCCACGCGCCGGCGCGTCCGCTCGAGCAGGGTCTCGGAGCCGAGGAGACGGCAGAACTGTTTGGGGCGCGCATCACCGGTCAGCCGCTGGGTCAAAGGGCGGAGACGTGTGCCCTCACCGCCTGCGAGAATCACCGCCCACGGCGCCGTCTGTGCCTGCATGGTCTCGTCTCTCCTCCAATAGAATGGCCACGAGCGCCCGGAGATCGAGCAACAACGATGCCGACGCCCGGCGTGGGACCTGCTGAAAATTCGATCGCTTGCCCCCCTGGAGGCGGCACTTTGGGCAGGGGATTACTCAGCCTGGACAGAAAGCGTCTGGCACGAGGTGACGTGGTACCATCCGACGCGGCGCGGCATACCGTTCGAGACGAGGAGGCCATGACCAAGGAAATCCACGTCGTGCATCACCCGGACCGGAGAATGGACGTGGTCATGCCGTATGCGCCCGGCATCGTCGTGCGACGGGGCTCGATGGTCTTTCTTTCCGGACTCACGGCCGCCGCCGTCTATCACAGCCACCCGCACCGCGACGAGGAGTTCGACCTGCCGACCACGATGCGGGAGCAGGCGATCCTCGTCATGGAAAACCTCAAGAAGACCCTGGAAGCCGCGGGATGCCGGCTCTCGGATCTGGTGTCGGCGACGCGGTACCTGACGGACGTGGGCGAGCAGGACGAGCTCAATGCCGTCTGGGCTTCGTACCTCGGCGATCATCTGCCGACGACGACGACCGTCGAGGTCTCCCGGCTCGCGACCCATCCCCGCTGCAAGCTCGAGATCGCGGCCGTCGCCGTGACCGAGGCGGCCTGATGCCGGCGGTCACCCTCGGATTCGTCGGCCTCGGTGCGATGGGCAACCGCCTGGCCCGGCGACTGCTCGAGGCCGGCTATCCCCTCGTGGGCTACAACCGCACACGGGACAAGGCCAGGCCGCTGATGGCCGCCGGTCTGCGGGCGGCCGATTCCCCGCGCGCGGTCGCGGAGGCGTGCGACGTCGTCTTCAGCATGGTGACGGACAACGCCGCGCTACGCGCGGTGGCGCTGGGCGACGAGGGGATCGTGGCCGGATTGAGAACGGGCGCCGTGTACGTGGAGATGAGCACGGTGAGCCCGGCGGTGGTCGTCGAGATCGGCGAGGCCGTCGCCGCCCGGGGCGCGGCGATGCTCGACGCGCCCGTGTCCGGCAGCACCATCACCGTGGAGCAGGGCCAGGCGTCGATCGCCGTCGGTGGCGACGGCGCCGTCCTCGAGCGTGTCCGCCCTTACCTGCTCGCGATGGGCCCGGGCGGGATCACGCACGTCGGACCGCTCGGCCTGGCGAAGACGATGAAGATCGCGACCAATCTCGGCCTGGCCGTGCAGATGCTCGCCTTCAGCGAGGCGGTGCTGCTCGCGGAGAAGTCGGGGATCAAGCGCGAGGTCGCCGTCGAAGCGCTCATGAAGTCGGTCATCGCCTCGCCGATGGTGAAGTACCGCGGTCCCTTCGTCATGGGCAAGATGCCGACGGACGCCTGGTTCCCCGTCCCCATGATCCAGAAGGATCTCCAGCTGGCGCTCGACCAGGGGCACGCCACGGGCGTCGTGCTGCCGACGACCGCGCTGACCCAGGAATGGCTCACGATGGCGCGGGGCCTGGGCCTCGGCGACTACGACTTCGCGAGCCTCTTCGACGTCCTCGCCTCCCTCAGCGGCGCGCCGCCGAGCGAGAAGCCCCCGCGGTGAGTCCGGTCGAGCCTGTCATCGGGGGGCGAAAAAGCGGGCGAGGAGCGGACCGACCTCGTCCGGGGCCTCTTCCTGGATGAAGTGGCCGCGGCCGGTCAGCACGGTGACCTCGGCCTGAGGAAGGTCGGTCTTCACCCGGGCCATCGTCTCGGCGACGTCGGGAAGCAGGCGATCGCGGTCGCCGTACACGACCCGCACGGGCATGCGGAGCGCGGGAAGCCGATGCGCGATGTGCACGAACCCCCGGCGCTCGATTCCGATGCCGGCCTCCGCGAGCGCGCGGCGGGCCTCCGGGGTCCGAAAGGGCTCCTGCATCGCGGCGAGGACGTCAGCGCCGAGCCTGGCGGGATCGCCGAACCCATCGCGAATGACGGTCTCGAGGCCGGCGGGGCTCGTGATCTTCTCCCGCTCGTCCGGCGAGGCGCACGCGCGCACGAACTCCTTCACCGCCTCGGAGAACTCGGGATAGACGAGCGTGTTGAGCAGCGCGAGCTTCGTGACACGTTCGGGTCGATCGACCGCCCAGTGCAGGCCGATCGGCCCTCCCAGGTCGTGGACGGCGAGACCGAGCCGCTCGATGCCGAGCTTGGCCACGAACTCGTCTAGCACACGGTCGAAGAACGCGAAGTTGTAGCGGACGCCGATCGGCTTGTCCGACTCGCCGAACCCCGGCAGGTCGATCGCGACAGCACGGTTGGCGAGTGCGAGGTGTGGCACGACGTTGCGCCAGAGGAACGAGGACGTCGGCCAGCCGTGGACGAGGAGCACGGCCGGCCCCTGCCCGGCCTCGCGGTAGGCCACCCGGAGGCCTTCGATCTCGATCGTCTGGATCGCGGTCACGTCGTCCCCAGCCGCGCGCCCGGGCGTAATCCCGCGGTCTGGGCGAACGCCGCCGCGCTGACCTTCTGACCGCCCGCGGGCCGGACCCGCGTCACCTGGATCTGCCCGCCGCTGGCGGCGATCGTCATCCCCGCGTCGTCGATCGATGTCACCTCTCCCGGCCGGCCCGGCGCGGCTCCGGCGAGCTTCTTGGCATCATGGAGCTGGACGACGGTCCCGTTGCAGGTCGTCCACGCGCCGGGCTGGGGATCGGCGCCGCGGATGAGGTTCCAGATCTCCTGGAGCGATTTGTCCCAGTCGATCTGCACGTGCTCCTTCGTGCACCACCCTTCGTACGTCGCCCGGGTCTCGTCCTGCGCGATCCGGGGCGCCGTCCCCGCGCGCACGAGGTCGACGCCCTCGAGCAGCGCCGCCACGCCGAGCGGATACAGCCGATCGAAGTAGAGGCTGCCGAGCGTGTCCGTGTCCTGGATCTCGACGTCTTTCTGCAGCAGGATCGGCCCCGTATCGAGGCCCTGGTCGGGCCAGAAGATGCTGAGCCCGGTCCGCGTCTCGCCCTGGATGATCGGCCAGTTGATGGAGCTCGGTCCGCGATGGCGAGGCAGCAGCGATGGATGGTACTGGATGGTGCCCCGCGTCGGCAGGTTGAGGACGTCTTCGGGCACGATGAGCGTGACGTACGCCATCACGCACAGATCCGCCTGGAGCCGCGCGAACTCCTCGCGGACCCCGGGGTCCTTGCGAAAGGATCGCGGCTGATACACCGGCAGCTTCCGCGCGAGGGCCGCCTCCTTCAGCGGATCGAGCCTGCCGCCGCCCTGGGAGGGATCCGGCGCGCAATAGACGCCGACGACGTTCTCTCCGCGCTCGAACAGCGCCTCGAGCACGCTCTTGCCGAAGGCCTGCTGGCCGTGGACGACGATGCGCATGGAGTCGCTCATGCCTTCCTGTACCGGCCTCTCACCGAGATTTCCGCCACCGTGCCGTCGGGGGCACGGAATTTCAGCGCGCCCTCGCCCGGCTCGGAGATGATCGTGCCGCCGCCGGCCTGGATCTTCGCGACGTACGCGTCGCGATCGTCGACCTCGATGCCCCAGTGGTGGATGCAGGGGCCGGGACCGGACAGCTGCGCCTCCTCGACGTCCTCGCTGTCGTAGACCATCAGCGCCAGATCGATGCTGCCGTCCGTCATGTGCCGGGACACGTGCCCACGCGCGTGGCCCGTGGTGATCTGGCGGAACCCGAAGACGTCCTCGTAGAACCGGGTCGCCTTCTCCAGATCATCGACCTTGATGGCGATGTGAGCGATCCGTGCCATGTCATCCTCCTTGGATTTCGCTCGCCTCGGAGGGCGGGGCCCCAGCCCCGCGACCTCCTGCGGCTCGCACTGCCTCGTCAGGGACGCCGGGGGCCGAGGATCTCCGTCGTGTGCTCGCCGAGCCGCGGCGCGCGTCCCGGCAGCGGTGGGCGTTCGCCGTCGAAGGAGATGGGCAGCCGGACGACCTCGGCGTCCACGCCCGGAACCTTGGCCAGCATGTCCATCGCCTGCGTCTGTGGATCCTCCAGCACCTCGGGCAGCGTGAGCATCGGCGCGCACGGCACGCCGAGCGCTTCGAGCCGCTCCTTCCAGAACTGCTTGGTGTTCGTCATGAACACCCGCTCGATCTCGCCCACGAGATACTCCTTGTGCGTCAAGCGATCCGCGGTCGTGGCGAACCGCGGGTCCTTGGCCCACTCGGGATGACCGATCGCGTCGGCGAGCTTGAAGAACAGGCGATCGTTGCCCGGAGCGACGACGAGCGGGCCGTCCTGGGTCTCGAAGGCCTGGAATCCGACGATGCGCGGGCTCCCGGTGGCGTGGCGCTGCGGCACGTTGCCGCCGACCTTCACCTCGGCGAGCTGACGGGCGAGCCAGAACAGCCCCGTCTCGAACAGCGAGGTCTCGACCACGCAGCCCTGCCCCGTGTGCTCGCGCTGGAGCAGCGCGGCCAGCGTGGCCAGCGCGGTCCAGATGCCGGTGCCGTAGTCGATGACGGAGGTCCCCATGCGGACCGGCGGACCGTCGGCTTCCCCGGTGACGCTCATGAGGCCGGCAAAGGCCTGCACGAGGATCTCGTAGGCCGGCTTGCGCTGGAGCGGCCCGCGATGCCCGAAGGCGCCCACCGAGCAATAGATCAACCGCGGGTTCGAGGCTCGGAGTGTGTCGGCGGTGAGGCCGAGCGACGCGGCGGCGCCGGGGCGCAGGTTGTGGACGAAGACGTCGGCCTCGTCGACGAGCCGCCGGAGCGCCGCGAGCCCGGCGGGATCGCCGAGGTCGAGGACGACCGAGCGCTTGCCCCGGTTGACCGAATGAAACGTCATCGACGTGCCGTCGACGAACGGCGGTCCCCAGGCGCGGGAATCGTCGCCGCCCCCCGGCTTCTCGACCTTGATGACCTGCGCGCCGAGGTCGCCGAGAATCTGGCTCGCCACGGGCCCGGCCAGGTTCTGGCCGACCTCCACGACCTTGACGCCCGCGAGCGGCATCATCATCAATCCGCCTCGCTTTCCCCCGTCCGCTCCGGACCCGGCAGACACGACGGCAGATCCCCAAAGAGAACGGGATGAACGTATGTCACCGTCATCGGATCGTCGAGGGCCATGACGACCGGCTCCAGATGGGCTGGTCCGGCGGCCGTGTAGGCGACGCCCGGTGTCGGAGCATTGCCCGGTCCGCCCGGATTGTAGAACGGCAGATAGCCGCCGCCGGCGGGAATCTCGACGGCCGTGATCTGCCGGGCCGCCGCCTCGTCGCCGCTCAGGATGATGTCGATGTAGTTGTCGTGGTCTTCCACGTAGGCGGCATCGTAGGGGTTCACGACGTTGCCCTCGGCGTCGACGTTGGATCGACCCAGATCGGCCAGTCCGAGAATGCGCACCGTGCCTCCGGCAAGGGCATAATCCACGCCGGTGCTGGTCAAGAGCACGGTGACTCCGCGGTCCGCGGCGTGGAGACGGAAGAACTTCTCGAAATCGGTCGGCAGGGCGCTGGCGACGCCATCCGGCGAGAAGCCGCCCGTCGTCAACACGCGCAGCCGGTAGCGAGCGCTCGCGCCATAGAGCGCGACGCCATCGTTGGGCAGCTGGCCGGCGACGAATCGGGGGGCGCCCTCACCCGCCGTGGACAGGTGGCTCAGCTTGGCGCCGACCAGCGTCGGGCCGCCCCCCTCGACATACGGATGGCCGCTGGACTTCTGCAGGCCGACGGCGCTGACCGGCCCCGCCGGTCCCACGAGCGTCAAGGGGGCTGCGTCGGGGACGATCTCCGTCTTGACGATGTAGATCGCTCCGGGCTCGCCGGGACGCAGGCGGTTGCCGAACTCACCGAAGACGACGACGGTATTTCGCTCGTTGTACTCGACGTTGGGAAAGATGGAGGCATGGGTGGGCATGACGATCTGACCGGTGTTCAGCGTGATGCGGAAGTGTCGGGGGCTCACCGTGCTGGGCAGGACCGGCCAGCTGAACACGATGGGCATGGCGTCGAGATGGAAGGCCGGGTGACCATAGGTCAGCGCCACGTTCGCCGGCGTGGGCGCGGAGGTCAGCGCGCGGTAGGGAGGATCCGGCAGCGGGATGTCCTCCCAGGTGCCCCCGGCCGCGAGCACGTTGGCCTTTCCGGACGGAACGCCGGCGGTGCCCTCGAAGCCATAGCTGGCCGAGAGGATCTCCGGCGTGCTCCGCCACAGGTCGGACTCGATCAGGATGTCCTGATGGAGCAGCTGATAGGGCGTGATCGCGCAGCCCCGCGCCTCGGCGGGACCGCGCGTCGCCGTTCCCACCCCGAGCGCCAGGAGGACCGCGATCAGGGCGGCGCGCCCCCGCACTCAGTATCCCTTGCGCTTGTCGATGAGGGCGAGGAGCGGCTCGCCGGTCTTCATGCGCTTGAGGTTCTCGACGAACGTCGACACCACGCGCTCGCAGCGGCGCGGCGACCCGCCCGCCGTATGCGGGGTGACGATCACGCGCGGATGCCGCCACAGCGGATGCTCGAGCGGCAGCGGCTCGGGATCGGTGACGTCGAGCCCGGCGCCCCAGATCAACCCGTCATCGAGGGCCTTGACGAGGTCGTCGCCGTAGACGATCGCGCCACGCGTGACGTTGATCAGGATCGCCGTGCGCTTCATCTGACGGAACAGATCGCGGGAGAACATGTGATGGGTGGCCTTGGTCAGCGGCAAGCAGATGACGACCACGTCGGACTCGCCGAGCAGCTGGGGCATCCGGCTCGGCTTCCAGACCTCGGCGACGCCGGGCGCCGTGGGCACGTCCTCGATGTCGACGGCGAGCAGGCGCATGCCGAAGCCGAGCGCGCGCTGGGCGACCGCGCGGCCGGTCCCCCCGAGGCCGACGATGCCGAGCGTCTTGTCGTAGAGCTCCCACTGCTCGCGCCGGATCGGCTCGCGCAGCGTGTAGTCGGGCTTGCGGATGGCCGTGTGCAGCCCGCGGGTGAGCGCGAGCAGGAGCGCCATCGCGTGCTCGGCGAGGTGGATGCCGACCTCGCCCTTCTCGCTGGCCAGGACGACCTCGCTTTCGACCAGCTCCTGGGTGAGGATCGCGTCGACGCCGGCGCCGATCGAATGGTAGTAGCGGATGCGCTTGCCCATCACGAAGACGTCGTTCGGCACCCGGCCGAAGACCATGTCGGTGTCGGCGATCTCGGCGCGCTGGGTGGCCGGGTCCTTGGCGTCCACGATGCGAGCGCCGGGGCCGGCCGCGGCCAGGATGCGGGCGCGCTGGTCGTCGGTGAGGCTCGGGGCGATCAGGTTCGGCGTGTACAGGATCTTCATAGCCTGGGCATCACTTTCTCGGCGAAGAGCCGCATCGATCGGGTGACCTTCTCGTGGGGCAGCCCGCCGCGCGAGAACGCTCCCATGAAGTTCGTGACGCCGAGCGCCTCGTGGTGCGCCCGGACCTTGTCCGCGACTTCCTCGGGATCGCCGACGATGGCGGCCTGCTCCAGGGCCACCTCGTCGCTGAGCGACAGCAGGTTCTCACGCACGCGTCGGTAGAACTTGTACTGCTCGGGTGGGACGCCTTCCGCCTCGGAGATCAGGCCGGCCTGGGTCCGGAAGAACCACTGGATGGGCTCGCGCAGATCCTCGCGCGCCTGCCGCGGCGAGTCCGCGACGTGGATGATCTTGTTGAGACAGATCTCGCCGCCGGGCGCGCCGTGGGCCGCCTGCCACTCGGCGTGATACGCGTCGTAGTTCTTGCGCAGGATGTCGAACGGCGTGAACGAGGGCGAGGTCAGCAGCCTGAGGCCACGCCGCGCCGCGAGCTTGTAGGTGTCGGGCGAGACGGCCGCCGTCCACAGCGGCGGGTGCGGTCGCTGCAGCGGCTTCGGCAGCACCGCGAGATCCCGGAGCGTGAAGAACTCGCCGGCAAAAGTGACGCGCTCCTCGGTCCAGGCCCGGCGGATGATCTCGAGGCTCTCGTCGAAGCGCTCGCGCGTGCGCTCCATCGAGGCGCCGAGGCCGACGAACTCCTTCGGTTGATAGCCGCGGCCGAGGCCGAACTCGAGCCGGCCCCCCGAGAGGATGTCGATCATCGCCCATTCCTCCGCGATGCGGACGGGATGTGCGAACGGGGCGATGACGACGGCCGTGCCGATCCTCACCCGTGACGTCTCGCGGGCGACGGCCGCTGCCAGCACGGCCAGTGACGGGCAGATACCGTAGGCCGAGAAGTGATGCTCGGCCAGCCACACCGTGTCGAACCCCAGCTCGTCGGCGAGCTTGCACTCCGCGAGCGCGTGACCGTAGACCTCGGCGGGCGTCTGCCAGTCGCGGATCGACAGCAGGTTCTGCGTGCCGAATTTCATGCCTGGTCTCCCGGCGGGGGACAAGCCCCCGCCCTACGGATTCGCCGATCGCGCCACGATCATGTAGGTGGCGCGGCCGACCGCGCAGACTCGGCCGGCCGCGTCGGTGATGGTCGCCTCGCCGAAGGCGATCGTCCGTCCGCGGCGAAGGATGCGCCCCTCGGCGAAGACGGGGCCGTTGATCGCTGCCGCCAGGAAGCTCACGTTCAGATCGAGGGTCGTCTGGCCCACCCCGCCGGCGGACGCCTCGTGGATCGTCGCCAGCGCGCCGCCCACGGCCATGTCGACGAGCGCGCTCATGACGCCGCCGTGCACGGGCGCGCCCGCCGCGTTGCGCAGCCCGTCGTGAATGTCGACGCGCAGCCGTACCCAGCCCGACTTGGCGTCGTCGACCTCGACGCCGAGATGGCGCCAGTACAGGTTGCTCTCTGTCCGCGCCCGCACGGTGGCGAGCGCATCATCGCCCGGCTCCATCGGCTGGCTCAGCGGAGCAAGCCCGCGTAGCTGTCGAGCAGGGGCAGCACCGTGTCGCGATCGGCCGACGGCACGAAGAAGACCGTGCGATCGACGCCCGCCCCGGCGAGACGGTCGACGGTCGCCTTGTCCGGCTTGGCCCCGAAGATCGTGACCGGGATCGATTGGGGATCGCGGCCCGCCTCGGTCGCGCGCCGCCGCAGCTCCGGGATCCGATCGATGGGCTCGGAGCCGGGACGGCCCGCGATCGGCATCCAGCCGTCGCAGAACTCGATCACGCGGTCGAACGTGGTCTTGCCGTTGCCGCCCATGAGGATCGGCGGATGCGGCTTCTGCGCGGGCTTGGGATGCGCCCAGCTCTTCTCGAACTTCACGTGCTCGCCGTGGAACTCCGCCTCTTCCTCGGTCCACAGCTTCTTCATCGCGAGGATCCGCTCCCTGAGGACCTTCCAGCGCTTGCCGAAGGGCGTGCCGTGGTGCTCCATCTCCTCGGCGTTCCAGCCGCCACCGATCCCGAAGATGAAGCGACCGCCGGAGAGACGATCGAGGGTGGCCACTTCCTTGGCGGTCGTGATCGGATCGCGCTCGATGACCAGGCAGATGCCGGTGGCCAGCCGCAGCCGCTTCGTGACGGTCGCCGCCGCGGTCAGCGCGAGAAAGGGATCGTAGGAATACCAGTACTCGCGCGGCAGGTTCGGGCCCCCCGGCCACGGGCTCTTGCGGCTGGCCGGGATGTGCGTGTGCTCGGGAATCCACAGCGATTCGAAGCCGCGCTCCTCGAGGGCACGGGCCAGGTCATCGGGACGGATGGCGTACTCGGTCGCGAACATGGCGATGCCGACATGCATGGCTTCCTCCTGAGAACTCGAAGCTTATATTACTAATGTCGGGGGGAGCGAGCGCAGCTCCTCCCCGACACCCCCCACCGCCCGTAATACACAGCCCCGCTCACTCGCCGCGGAAGGTGGGGCGGCGCTTTTCGAGCATCGCGCGGACGCCTTCGCGGGCGTCGGCGCTCTTGCGGGCGCGCGTGACCATGGCGTCGAGGTCCGCGTGGTCGATGCCCTCACGCTGGGAGATCGCGCGCTGAATCATCGCTTTCATCCCGGCCAGGGACAGCGGCGCGTTGCCGGCGATGGCCCGCGCCATCTCGGAGGTCGTGGCCTCGATCTCCGCCGGCGCGACCACGCGGTGCACCATGCCGATCTCGAACGCCCGCCGCGCGTCGAACGGGCGCGCCGTGAGGAGGATCTCCCGGGCCGCGGCCGGCCCCACGATCTCGAGGAGCTTCTGCCCGAGGGGGAACGGGACCACGATCCCCAGGCGCGCCAGCGGCATCGCGAAGCGCGCGGCCTCGGCGGCGACCCGCAGGTCGCAGTGCAGGGCCAGCTCGCAGCCGCCGGCGAAGGCGTCGCCGTGAACCATGGCGATCGTGGGATGGCGCGACCGCTCGATCCGCTGGAGCACCGCCGTCACCCCGGTCTCGGGATCGGCCTCGGCCTGACGCCGGCTGAGCTCGTTCAGGTCCATCCCCGAGCAGAACGCCGTCCCGGCGCCGCGGACGACGATCACGCGCACCTCGCGGTTGTCCTCGAGCTCGTCGAAATGCCGCCGCAACCCGTCGAGAAGCGCGCTGTTCATCGCGTTGCGCTTGTCCGGGCGGTTCAGGGTCAGGGTGGCGATGCCGTCGGCGATGGAGCACAGGATCTCGTCTGCCATGAGCCTCCCTCGAGGTATCCCTGCGGGATGCGGCCATCATACGACGTGATCAGTCGCGAATGCCGTCCGGCAAGCGCGGCAGGCAGGCCCGGCGGGCTGAGAGGCTTACCGGGCAGGCAGGGCGGAGGCGGTGGCGCGCGTGGCGGGCCGCTGACCGATCGCCCCGGCGAGTGCGCCGGCGACGGCGTCGAGAGCGCGCGGGCCGAGCGGCGCGCCGAGCGGCAGGCAGAGGCTCTCGGTCAACCACAGGCCCGCGCCGGGATACTGCGCATGGTCGATCCGGAGCTGCTCGGTCCCCGGCCAGCGCATCGCCTCGATGCCGGCGCGCCGCAGTCCGTGATAGATCGAGGACGCGTCGTCGACGAAGAGCGGCAGCGCCTGGGGGACCGAGCCGGGCGGCAGCGTCGGCACCGGCAGGCGCACGCCGGGCAAGCAGGCCACACGGTTCACGAGGCCGCGATATGACTCCTGCCGCCGGCGGCTGATCTCCGCCCAGTCGACCCGTCGCAGCAGCGGGAGCACCAGACGCGCCGGCCGTGGAACGGCATCACCGACTTCCCCGACCAAGGGCGTCCCGCCGAGCCGCTCGCCGGCCACGAGCCGTTTGCCGATCAGCCGCTCCTTGAGCGCCAGCACGTTCCACCCGAGCGTGAACGCCACTCGCTCGAGGGCCATCTGCGCGAGCTTCTCGCGAATCCGGCTGCGACGGCCGGTCGGCGCCACACCCGTCGCCGCGAGCGGTGCCTTCACGACGAGGACCGCGCCGTCGGGCACGGGCGCCATCTTGCGCAGGCTGAAGATCGCGACGTCGCCCCACCTGCCCGGTCCGGTGGCGGCGCCGGCGACGGGCAGCGTGTGCGCGCAGTCCTCGATGAGCGTCATGCCGTGCTCCCTCGTCAGGGCATGGGACGCCTCCATCGGCACGGCCAGACCGAAGAAGTGGACGATGACAAGGGCGTCGCCGCGCGCCGGCGCGATCGTGTCGAGCCGGGGCTCGAGGGATTCGCCGATGTCGTAGAGGCGCGGCTCCAGCCCGGCGGACACCACGCAGTCCACCACGCCCCGGCAGAGGTAAGCCGGCAGCCAGACCCGACGGATCCCGCGCGCCTCGGTCAGCAGGCGCAGGCCGGCGAGCAACGCGAATCGGCCCTTTGTGAAGACAACCGCCTCGGGCGGGAAGAGTCGTTCCCATGCGGCGCCCTCGAGCGGGCGCCGAATCCCGATTTCCAGCAGCGGTCCCCAGGGAAGGAACATGGCCGACCTGGATGACGAGCAAGGCACGTGCCGCAGCGCCACAATCACCGCGGCGGTGTTACCATGCCGGGGCGCGCTCGGACGGCGAGCGCGACAAGAGGAGGACATCATGGACGTCGACCGCCCCCTGCCTTCGCCGATGACGCCCGAGGCCAAGCCCTTCTGGGACGGCCTGCGTGAAGGCAAGCTCCGCCTGCCCCGCTGCGGGGCCTGCGGCCACGTGTTCTTCTATCCGCGGATCCTGTGCCCCAGGTGTCAGACGCGAGACATCGGGTGGATCGACGCCAGCGGCAAGGGCAAGCTGCACGCCTTCGAGATCTCCTACCAGACGTTCAACCGGGCCTGGAAGATCCCGCCGCCCTACGTGCTGGCGATGATCGAGCTGGCCGAGGGCCCACGCATGATGTCGAACCTGATCAACGTGATACCCGATCCCAAGGCGATCCGTTGCGACATGCCGGTGGAGGTCGTCTTCACGAAGGTCACCGACGACGTGACGCTGCCGCTGTTCCAGCCGGAGGGAGCGCGATGAAGGAGCTCCGGAACACCGCCTGCATCGTGGGCGTCGACGAGAGCGACGAGATCGGCATCCTGCCGCACAAGAGCCAGCTCAGCCTGCACCTGGAGGCGGTCAGCAACGCCGTGCGAGACGCCGGCCTGAAGGTCTCCGACGTCGACGGCATCTTCACCGCCGGCCAGCACTCGCCCGCCCTCCTGGGCGAGGCGCTCGGCATCCGGCCCCGTGTCGTCGACGGCACGACCGTCGGCGGCTGCTCGTTCATCATCATGGTCGGCCACGCCGTGGCCGCGCTCAATCACGGGCTGTGCGACGTGGCCGTGATCTCCCACGGCGAGAGCGGCAAGTCACAGGTCGGTGTCTCGCCCCGTCGCGACACGAGCCTCACCGGCCAGTACGAGATGCCGTACGGCTTCGGGGGCGCCCCGACCTTCTTCGGCATGATCACGACGCGCCACATGCACGTGTACGGCACCACGCTCGAGCAGTGGGCGCAGGTCGCGGTCTCGACCCGGAAGTGGGCGGCGCTCAACCCCAAGGCGCGGATGCGCGACCCGCTCACGGTCGACGACGTCCTCAAGTCACGCCCGGTGGTCTATCCGTTCAACCTGCTCAACATCTGCCTCGTGACCGATGCCGGCGGCGCCGTCGTCCTCACGCGCGCGGAGCGGGCGAAGGACTGTGCCAAGCGGCCGATCTACGTGCGCGGCGCCGGGGAAGCCACCGATCACGTCATGGTGACGCAGATGCGCGACCTGACGTTCAGCGAGGCGACGCGGATGTCGGGCGAGAAGGCCTTCACGATGGCCGGGGTGACCCACCGCGACTTCAACCACATCATGCTCTACGACGCGTTCACCTCGGGCCCACCGATCATGCTGGAGTCCCTCGGCTTCGCCAAGCGCGGCGAAGGGGTCCACTTCTTCGAGGAAGGACGCTCCACGCCGGGCGGAAGTCTGCCGATCAACACCAACGGCGGCGGGCTCTCCTACACCCACACCGGCATGTACGGGATCTTCCCGATCATCGAGGCCACGCGCCAGCTGCGCGGCGAGGGCGGCGCCCGGCAGGTGCCGGGCGCCAGCCTCTCGCTCGTCAACGGGATGGGCGGAATGCTCTCCGCGGCGGGAACCCTGGTGCTCTCCAACGACAACTCGCGCAGCTAGGAGTGACGTCTCCCGCGAGCTTCTTTTCCCTGACCCCCGACCGCGTGCTCGACGCGGTCGAGGTCGGCGGGCTCAGGTGCACCGGCCGCTGTCTGCCGCTGCGCGCCTTCGAGAACCGCGTGTACGAGGTCGAGCTCGACGACGATCGCCGGCTCGTCGTGAAGTTCTATCGTCCCGGCCGCTGGTCGCGCGAGACGATCCTGGACGAGCACGCGTTCCTCGCGGAGCTCGAGAGCGCCGAGGTCCCCGCCGTCCCGCCCGTGGACCTCGGCAAGGGATCGACGCTCGAGGAGATCGAGGGCATCTTCTACGCCGCCTTCCCGAAGGTCCGCGGCCGCACGCTCGACGAGGCCGACGCCGAGGGGCTTCGCCGGATCGGGCGGCTCATCGGGCGCATGCACGCCATCGGCGCCGCGCGCGACGCCCCGCACCGCCCGCGACTGACGGTGGAGCGTTACGTCCACGAGCCGCTGCAGGTGCTGGTGGCCGGGGGCATCGTCCCCGCCCCCCTGGCCGGACGCTACCGGGACGTGGCGCTCAAGATCGCGGACGCGGCGGCGCCGCTGCTGACGCGCGCCCGAGCGCAGCGGATCCATGGTGATCTCCACTGGGGCAACCTGCTGTGGCCCGCCGACGGTCCCGTCCTCCTCGACTTCGACGATTTTCTCGTCGGGCCCCCGGTCCAGGACCTCTGGCTCCTCGCGCGCGGCGACTCCGAGGAGGCGCGCAAGGCGCGCGATCAGATGGTGGAGGGCTACGAGCTCTTCCGCGAGTTCGATCGCGCCACGCTCGCGCTGTGCGAGCCGCTGCGCGCGCTTCGCATCATCTACATGTCGGCGTGGATCGCGCGCCGCTGGGACGACCCGTCGTTCCGTACCGGCTTCCCCACGTTCGAGACCCCCGGGTACTGGAGCACCGAGTACGAGGCCCTCTACAACATCTACGAGTCGCTGACGTAGAGCATCCTGAGCAGGGAGGACGCCATGATCACGCGCAGAGACTTCCTCGGCACCACCGCCGGTGCGCTCGCCGGCATCGTGTTCGTCGGCTGCGACCTGCTGGCGGCCGCGCCCGCAAGGGCCCAGACGCCGCGCCGTCAGGTCGTGGTGAACGGCAAGCGGGTGAAGGTCGTCGACGTGCACGCGCACTGCGCGGTGGCCGAGGCGCTGGCGTTGGTGGGCGTGACTCTGGGCGCGCCGACGCCCGCGACCCGGCCGGACCTGAGCATGGTGACCCACGTGTCCGATCGGATCCGTGCGATGGACGAGCAGGGCATCGACGTCGAGGCGCTCAGCATCAATCCGTACTGGTACAAGGCGGATCGCGACCTCGCGAAGCAGCTCTGCAAGATCCAGAACGAGAGGCTCGCCGAGGCGTGCGCGGCGAACCCCGAGCGGTTCGTCGCTTTCGCCACGGTGGCGCTCCAGCACCCCGAGCTCGCCGCCGAGCAGCTCGAAGAAGGGGTCAAGAAGTACGGGCTGCGCGGCGCCGCCATCGGTGGGAGCGTGAACGGCGAGGAGATCAGTGACCCGAAGTTTCATCCGTTCTGGGCCAAGGCCGAGCAGCTCGGCGTGGTGATCTTCATCCACCCGCAAGGCTCGGGCATCGCGGCCGAGATCCCCAAACGCCTCAAGGGCAACGGCTTCCTGGACAACGTGATCGGCAACCCGCTGGAGACGACCATCGCGCTCTCGCACCTGATCTTCGAGGGCACACTCGACAAGTTTCCTGGTCTCAAGATCTGCGCGGCGCACGCCGGGGGCTACCTGCCGTCGTACGCGGCGCGCGGCGATCTCGGGTGCCTGACGCAGCCCGCCCGCTGTCCCGGTGGAACGCACGGCCCCATCAAGAAGAAGCCGTCGGAGTATCTCAAGCAGATGTATTACGACACGATGGTCTTCACGCCCGAAGGTCTCCGCCATCTCGCCGCCGAGGTGGGCTCGAGCCAGCTCGTGGTGGGCACGGACTTTCCGTATCCGTGGACGAAGACCGCGGTCGATCACGTCCTCGGCACGCCCGGCCTCAGCGACGAGCAGAAGGTGGCCGTGCTGGGCGGCACCGCGATGAAGCTCCTGGGGATCAAAGCCTAAGCCAGGACAAACGGGACTCCGGCGCGGGTCGCGACGCCGCGCAGCTGCTCCATCAGATCGTCGGGGATCGGCACGCCGGCCCCGAGGCGCTCGTTCCGCGTCGCCATCTCGGGGTCACCCGCCACGAGCACGGGCTGCGCCGGATCGGCGCGCTTGGCCCCGTGGAGCACGTCGATCACCTGATCCAGGTCCTCTTCGAAGGCGCCCGCGTCCCGGAACGCGCGCGGATCGATGGCCAGGAAGAAGTGACCGATATTGTGCGGGTCGGACGGCTTCTGGGTGCGGTTGCGGAGCGGTGAGAAGGAGCCTCCGGAGAGCACGGCGCCCAGGATGTGGACCATCACGGCCAGGCCGTAGCCCTTGTGGCTGCCCGCGGGACGCGTGCCGCCAAGCGGCGTGATCCCGCCCTCCGGCCGCTCGAAGACGTAGCGGAAGGCCTCGGTCTCGTCCGTCACGGGCGCGCCGGCACCGTCGACGACCCAGCCCGAGGGCAGCGGGCGGTGGTTGAGCTTGTAGACCTTCACCTTGCCGGCGGCCACCGTGGTCGTCGCCATGTCGAGCTGGAACGGCCGGTTCCGACTGGCCGGCGCCGCGAACGCGATCGGGTTGGTGCCCATGACGGGCTCGGCCCCGAACGTCGGCACCATCGTCACGCCACGGGTGCCCGAGGTGACCATGCCGATGACCCCACGGTCGGCCGCGATCTTCGAGTAGCAGCCGGCCGCGCCGAAGTGATGCGAGTTGAACACCGACACCACCGCCACGCCGCTCGCCCGGCACTTGTCGACGGCGAGGTTCATCGCGTGCGCCGAGACCGGGTGACCGAGGGAAGCATCCGCGTCGATCAGCGCGATGGCCGCCGCGTCGCGGATGGTCTTGAACACCGGGCGCATGTTGAGCCGCCCGTTGCGGAACTCCTGGTCATAGGTCGGCAGCATGGAGATCCCGTGGGAATCGACGCCCCGCAGGTCGGTCTCGACCATCATCTCGGCGGTGGTGTCGGCGTGCGCCTCCGACATGCCCCAGGCGCGGAACACGGACACGAGCTGGCTGTGGATCTTCTGCGATGGAACACGCATCGTTCGACCTCCTACAAATGGTTGGATCGGCCGTTCATCGCATCCAGCGGACGACGCCGGCCACGCCATCGACGGCGACCGTCGCGCCCTCCGGGATGCGCCGGGTCGCGCCGAGGACGCCGAGCACGGCGGGGATCCCCCGCTCGCGTGCGAGCGCGGCAAGATGCGACGTGCTGCCGCCGAGCTCGGCGACGACCCCCGCGACGCGAGGCAGGACGGCGGTCAGCGCGGGGCCGGCGACCTCCGTGACCAGGACGTCGCCGATCTTCACGTGATCGAGATCGTGCTCGTGAATGACGAGGCACGCCGGCCCCGTCGCCCACCCGACCCCGGCCGGCTGGCCACGCAGGCCGGGGTGATGCCGCCAGAGCTCGTGTTCGGCATGCTGCGTCTCCAGCCGGAGCGGCCGCGCCTGGACGATGAAGAACCCCGTGGCGTCCTTCGCCCACTCGACCTCGACGGGCGAGCCGAGCGCCGCTTCGACGGCGAGCACCATCCGGCCCAGCGCGACCGCGTCGGCCTCACCGAGACACGGCGCCTCGACGAGATCGCGGCGAACGGCACGAGTCTGGGGTCCGTCCGACCGGGACGCCGCGACCAGCCGGTCCTTGCGGCCGGGCTCCACGCGGTCGAGGGCGCCGTCGCGGCGCAGCACGAAGCGATCGGGCACGACCTCGCCCTGGGCGATCACGGAGCCGAGACCCCACGTGCCGGTGACGAGCAGCTCGTCCTCGGGCGTCCGGCTGAGCGCGCCGCCGGAGACCTCGGCGTCGATCAGGCGCTGGACGAGGATCGCCATCGCCGTGTGTGCCGGATCGATCTCGTGCGCCCGCATGTAGCGCAGCGCGCGCGGCGACCAGAGCGAGGCCCAGCAGGCGTGAACGGCGGTGACGAGGTCGGTCGGGTTGCCGATGCCGAGAAACGTGTCGAACTGGCCGGCGAACGAGGCGTTGCCCGTGTTCTCGCAGAGCGCGGAGGAGCGGACGGCGACGAGCGCGCCGGACGCCGTCAGGCGCGTGTACGCGGCGACGAGTCCATCGGCGAGCTTCGGATCGAGCGGCGCGCGGAGCAGTCCGAGTCTCACCTCGAGGGCGAGCCGGCGCGCCTGGTGGCCATCGGCGGCAGCGGCGACGGCGGCCGCGGGCGATTCGAGGCCGAACGCGCTCATGTGGGCGCGATACCCATTCGCCGTCAGGCATACCGCGTCGGGGACCCGCAGGCCGGCATGCGCCAGCCGCGCCAGCGTCGCCGCCTTGGGCCCGACGGCCGCGAGGGGAGCCGCGCCCACGTCGCTCAGCGAGACGAAGTACCCGTCAGCGTCCCGGGCCAATGATCAGTCTCAGGATCGATTCTGGCGCGCGCTCGTACTCGGCGAACGCGGCGGCCGCGGCCTCGAGCGGATACGAGCCGCTGATGAACCCGTCGACGTCGATCGCGCCGGTGGCAATCAGTCGGGTGGCCGCCTCGAGATCGGCGGCCGTGAGCGCCCGCGAGCCGATGAGGGTCAATTCCTTCATGTACATGGGAAACATCGTGAAGTCGGGCACCGCACGATTGCTGATCCCGTAGACGAGGAGCCGCCCGCCCGGCCGCAGCATCTCGACGGCGGGCCGCATCAGCTCCGGCGCGCCGGCGGCGTCGATGACCAAATCGGCTCCCTGTCCCTCGGTCACGTCGAGGACGGCGGCGACTACGTCCTGCCGTCCGGCGTCCACCACGTGATCAGCTTTCATCCGGCGAGCCATCGCGAGCTTGGCCGCACTCCGCGAAACTCCGATGACCAGCGCCGCGCCCGAATGTCGGGCGAGCTGGGTATGCATAAGGCCGGTCGCGCCCTGGCCGAGCACGACCACCCTCTCGCCGGCGGTGACACGTGCCCGCTCTTGCGCGTGACGAACGGTCGCCAGTGTCTCGATCAACGTCGCCGTCACCGGCGACAGATCGTCGGGGAACGGCTGGAGGTACGCCGTGCCGAGCACGACGTGGTCGGCGAGCGATCCCGGCAGCTCCCGGCCCATGATACCGGCGCGTCGGCACAGATAGCCCTGACTCCGCGCGCAGCAATCACACGTGCCGCACTCCACGATGGGGTTGATGACGACACGCTGACCCGCGTGCACGCGCGTGACGTCTGGCCCGACCTCCTCGACCACCCCAGCCGCCTCGTGGCCCATGACGACCGGATAGCGGACGCCCGGATGACGGCCGGTGTAGATCTCGAGATCGGTGTGGCAGACGGCCGTCGCCGCGATGCGCACGCGCGCCTCGCCGCGGCCGGGAGCGACCGCCGGCCGCTCCACGACGCTCAGCCGCCGAGGCGCCTCGAGCACCGCCGCTCGCGTCATTCGATCACCCGATCCGCGCGAACCAGCAGCGACTGGGGGATCCTGAGGCCCAGGGCCTTCGCGGTCTTGAGGTTGATGGCCAGCTCGAACTGCGTCGGCTGCTCGACGGGCAGATCCGCGGGCTTGGCGCCCTTGAGGATCTTGTCCACGTAGATCGCGGAGCGCCGGGTCAAGTCCGCGAGGCTCGCGCCGTAACCGATCAGGCCACCGAGCTCGACGAACTCCCTCGCGTTGAACATCGCGGGCAACCGATGCTTTGCCGCCAGCGCGACGAGGCGCGTCCGCTCGTTGAAGAGCAGCGTGCTCGGAAACAGGAGGACCGCGTCCGCGCGGTCCCTGGCCATCCTGAAAAATGCGGCCTCGAGCTCGGCGCCGCTCCGAACCTCCACCGGCTGAAGCTGCACCCCCAGCGTCTGCGCGGCCGCCTCGGTCTCCTTCCACATGTCGCTCATCGTGCGGTCGGCGAATGCGCCGGGATGCCAGAGGACGGCGACACGCGCGGCCCTGGGCAGGAGCGCCTTCAGCAGCTCCAGGCGCTTGGGGACGAGCTGCGGGCCGAGAAACGTCAACCCGGTGACGTTGCCTCCGGGGTGCGCGAGACTCTGCACGAGGCCGTCGCCGATGGGATCGCCCATCGCGAACGCGACGATGGGGACCGTGCTCGTCGCCTGCCGAGCGCCACGCGCGCTGGGGGTCGCGCCCGCGACGATGAGCTCGACCTTGAGGCCCACCAGCTCTCTCGCGAGATCCGGGAAGCGCTCGATCCGGCCTTCCGCCGTTCGGTACTCGATGACGATGTTCTGCCCTTCCACGTAGCCCCGCTCGCGAAGCCCTTGCCGGAAGGTGTCGAGGGCCGCCTGCGTCTCGGGAGACTCGAGCGGGCTCGTGAGCAGATACCCGATGCGCGCGACTTTGCCCGGCTGCTGCGCGGCGCCCACGAACGCCGTCATCACGGCGAGGGCCAGGACGCCGATGACGACGACCGCGGCGCGTTTCATTGCCGGTGAACGCGCGCGATGGCCTCGGCCACGTGCGCGGCGGAACGAACCCGAGCGGACGCCGCCGCCGGATCCTGTCCCGTGTCGTCACGGTCGAGCCAGACGCGCGGGATGCCGAGGTCCCGCGCGGGCGTGATGTCGTGATACCAGCTGTTGGCGACATGCACCCACTCGCCGGCCTGCACGCCCGACCTCCGAGCGAAGTAACGGAAGTGGGCCGGCGAGGGTTTGTAGTCGAAGACACGCTCGGCGGTCACGACCAGATCGAATGGCGTCCGGAAGGAGCGCTGCGTCTCCGCGAAGAGATCCTCGTCACAATTCGTGAGGACCGCGAGACGGTATCCCTCGGCGCGCAAGCCCGTGAGCATCGGCTCGGTGTCTTCGAAGACGGGCATCGTTCCCCATCGCTCCGGCAGGCTGCGCGCGTGCGCCTCGGACAGCGGGAGGCCGACCTCCTCGGCCGCGCGTGACAAGCCGGTCGCCAGGACGTCCCGGTAGAGCCGATGCGGCGTCTCCTGCTCGAGCCGCCGCTCGAATCGATGGTAGGCGTCCATCACCTGCGGAGTCCGGTCGCCCACCAGCGGCCTCAGGATCGCCGCGAAGCCCGCGTTCCAGTCGACGAGCGTGCCGAAACAATCGAACGTCACCCACCGCATGCGTGTCAGCGGCTGGGCGTCGTGGCGGGGATGACCGGCACCAGCAGATAGGACTCCCGGCCACCGCCCGCGTGGAGTGTGATGGTTCCCCCGAAGACGTCGCGCGGCCGGCTGATCGGGTCGTTGTGGGTCATGCCGCCGGTGCCGCGCGTGCCGTAGTGGAACGTCCTGGCGAACTCCGAGAGCTCACCGCCGTATAGTCCTTGCCGCGCACGCTGAGCGCCAGCGTCCACCCCGCGGGGATGACGATGCTCGTCGGCAGGATCTCGACGTCGCACTCGTACACGGCGCCGGGCGTGAGGGGCTCGACGCGATCGTGCGGATGAAATGGCTGCCAGGGCTTGCTGCGCCCGTGATCGAGCCGGCGGTGTGAGATGCGGAGCCAGCCGTTGGCGATCGGCGTGTTCGGGTCGGTCGACCCGAAGAACGTCAGCTCCTGGCCCCGTGGATCGAAGACGCGCACGATCAGGAACAGGTCGGCGTCCACCGTGGACGCCGACACGAAAAGCTTGGCCGCGAGGGGGCCGGTGATCTCCGTCTCGCGCTCCACGGTCATCGAGAACGTCACGCCCTCGCCGAGGGCCTCGTAGGCGACGCTGGCCTCGGCGGCCACCGGCTCGCGCGCCAGCGTGCGGTGCGCCGGATCGAGATAGAGCTTCGTCCACGCCGTGCGGCCGAGCGGCCACTCGTGCTCGTGACGGAGCACGAACCGCTCGCCCGGGTGGCGGATGTTGAGGGACACCCGCGGCGTCCGCTCCCAGCCGTTGTCGAGCCCCTTCAGGAAGTGATCGAAGAACCGCTTCTGCAGGGCCAGGCCGTAGCCGGACGAGAACAGCGACCAGTGCGATTCGCCGTGGACCTCGAGCCACTTCTGCGGGGCCGGCGCCTCGACGAAGCCGTTGAAGTTGCCGCGGGGGTGGATGCCCTGGCCGCCCCAGTTCGCGCACGAGAGGAACGGCACCGTGACCTTGGACAGATCGGCGGAGCGCTCGCGATGCCAGTCGTCGCAGAGCGGATGGGCGAGGATGTCGACGTGGGGATCGGTGCGGTTCTTGGCCAGCTCGTCATCGGGCAACGTCTCGGGACCGGCCACCGATTCTCCGGTATTCGGGCTCTTCCTGGCGCGCTCGCCGAGCCCGTGCTGGACGGTCAGCGCCTGGATCGGGGCCCACCGCTTCATGAACTCGGACACGATCCCGCCGTGGTAGGTCGCGTCGCGGTAGAAGTCGTTGAAGCCCTCCCACGGGATGATCGCGGCCAGATGCGGCGGGCGCCGCGTCGCCACCCGCCACTGGTTGATCGCGTAGTACGAGATGCCGAGCATGCCGACCTTGCCGTTGCTCCACGGTTGTGTCCCCGCCCACTCGATGCACCGGTAGAGGTCGTCGTCCTCGCGCGGGCAAAGCGGATCGAGATACCCCGGCGACCAGCCCGAGCCGCGCGAGTCGACCCGCACGATCGCGTAGCCGTGCGGCACCCAGCGCTCGGGATCGGTGACCTCCCACGCCTGATACTTGTTCGACGAGCCTTCCAGGATCTCGGGATGGGCGGCGACCATCTGCCCCCACTGCATCGGATAGCCGTCCTGGTAGGCCAGCCCCTTGGCGTAGACGCCGTGGGACAGGATGATCGGATATCGACCTTCGGCAATGGGACGGTAGACGTCGGCGCGCAGCACGATGCCGTCGTCCATCTCTATCGGTTGATGCCAGGTAATGCGCATTCCGTCGCGAGTCTCGGCACGACTCTCCATCATGTCCTCACATCACGACCGTGATCTCTTCCACGGGGAAGTTCGAGATGATCTCGATCTTGTCGTCGTGGACGATCAGCATCTCCTCGATGCGTACGCCCCACTCGTACTTCTTGCCGTGCTGGGTCTCCAGCGCGAAGACCATGCCCGGCCGGATCTCGAGCGGATGATCGAGCGACCAGATGCGCGAGATGACGGGCTGGTCGTACTGGGCCAGGCCGAGGCCGTGCCCCCAGAGGTTGGCCGCCGCCTGATCCTCCTCCTCGTAGCCCCACGCTTCCTTCGCCGAGGGCCACTTGAGCGCGATGTCCCGCGTGGTCGCGCCGACCCGCACGGCGTGGATCGAGTCGTAGAGCCACTTGAGTGCTACCGCGTAGTAGTCCTTCATCTCCTGGGTCGGCTGCTTGCCCACGCAGTACGTCCGGTAATAGCAGGACTTGTAACCGTTCCAGGTGAGCGCGGCCAGGTCCATGAACACGATCTCGCCCGGCTTGATGATGCGGTCGGAGAAGTTGCGCCAGTTCGGCCACGTGTTGGGTCCGGAGGACACGATGACGTCCTCCACGTCCTCCATGCCGGGCACGCTGTAGAGGTACTCCATGATGTGCGCGGTCACCTGGTTCTCGGTGAGCCCGGGCCTGAGGTAGCGCATCGTCTCCCAGTGGGCGGCGTCGCCGATGGCGCCGACGATGCGCATGCACTCCTGCTCGTCGACGTTCTTGATCGCGCGGGCCTCCATCATGGGCGTCATGCCGTCCACCCACTTGATCTTGGCCTCCTGGAACTGGTTCAGCATGTTGATGTCGATGAAGTCTACGCCGAGCGTCTGGTCGGCGACCTGGTAGCGGTTCATCTCCTTCACGATCGCGTCGGTGAACTTCTTGACCTGCTGCTTGGAGGCGGGCCCCGCCGCGCCCTTGATCCAGGCGTAGGAGTACCGGATGTTCTCTTCGGGAATCCACGGGGCGTGGCGCTGGATCTGGAAGCCGATGTCCCCCTGCTCGAACAGCACCGGCGCCCCGTCGCCGCAGAGGAGCGCATAGCGGAGCCCGGGCTTGAGACGGTTCCATCCGGGCGTCAGCGTGCTCGTCACGTAGCGGACGTTCTCGTCGTACATCAGGAGCAGCGCGCCGAGATTGTGCGCCTTCATCCGCTCGCGCGCGCGCTCCAGCCGGTACTTGCGCAGGCGATCCCAGTTGACGCGCTGTTGCCAGTCCACGCCCACGGTGCCGAAGTTCGCCATCTATCTCCTCCGGGTGAGGTTCGTGTCGGATGCGGGGTGCGCGAGGATTATTCCGCGACTGATCGCGCGAGGTCAAGCCGCCGGTGGCACCTTCGTTGCACCCTCCTCTTCCGATGAAGCGTGCCGTGCAGATCATCGTCACGCCGGGCTCCGGCGAGGGTCGCGCGATGGCCATCGCCCGCGGCCTGAAAGACGTCCTCGACGAGCGTGGCGACACCACGGCGATCCGGACGTACTCGAGCCTCGCCGCGCTCGCGCGCTGGGCGAGGACGTGCGAGGCCGACTTCACACACCTCGTGAGCGTCGGAGGCGACGCCACGCACAGCGCGTCGGCCGGCGCCGCGGTGCGGCTCTCCATCCCCTTCGTGCCCGTGCCGAGCGGCTTCGGCAACATCTTCACGCGCGCATTCGGTCATCCCGACACCGTGGAGGCGGTGGCGGACATGCTGGAATCCGGCGAGGTGCGGCGGGTCGACGTGGGCCTGGTCGACGACGAGGAGATCTTCCTGGCCCATCACAGCTACGGTCCGCTGCAGCAGATCCAGGATACGGTGGAGAAGGGCCGCGGCCAGCCGAAGTCGCGCATCGCCCGCTACCTTGCCTACTGGGGCATGGCCAAGCGCTTCTTGATCGACACGCGGCCCCCGTCGCTGCGCATCGAGATCGACGGGCGGCTCATCGCCGTCGGCGCCGCACTGGTCACCGTCGCCAACGTCGAGACCTACCGGGGCTTCCTCTCGCTCACGCCGAAGGCCTCGCCGCTCGATAGCCTCTTCGACGTCTTCATCGTGCCGCAGACGTCCAGGCTCCGCCTCGCCACGCTGCTGGTTTGGCTCAAGCTCGGGCCGGCCAAGCTCCCCGACGACGTGTTGCTGTGCCGGGGTCGCCGCGTCGTCGTCACCGTGAACGACCGCCGACGAGAAGAGCTCCGGACCGCGCGGGCCGCCTTGCCGCTGCTCGTCCCGCCCGGCAGCATCGAAAGCCTCGCTGTGCGGACG